>Ga0134122_10000140_pt1 | contig 41267 bp, 64 predicted proteins | sample KB302_FD_96461 | JGI IMG/M metagenome (GOLD analysis project Ga0134122, IMG submission 96461) | Terrestrial soil microbial communities without Nitrogen fertilizer from Kellogg Biological Station, Michigan, USA - KB3-0-2 | ecosystem: Environmental > Terrestrial > Soil > Unclassified ... | reverse complement strand
GGATGAAGGATGAAACAAGGAGGTGATGTAGAATATTTAATCCTGGGATGTTTGTTATTAGATAATGATTGTTATTGTAAGATAAATCTCAATAAAGATGATTTTACCATTTATACGAATGGCATTATCTTTGAGACTATTCAGTCATTTATTGCCCAAGGCAAGCCAATTGATGCTGTTATTATTAGCGATTATCTAGAAGATAATCCAGCTATTAAACAGCTGGGGCCAACTTTTTTTTTCAAACTTATTAGCGAAGTTATCTCTACTGCCAATGTTAGTGCTTATGCAGAAATAGTTAAAAGTCGTGCGACTTTGGCGACTTTGGCGACTTTGCTTGCAAAAAGTTCCCAATCTACTCAATTACCTCAAGCTGATGCTTCTTTAATTGCCCAAGATATTGTTCAACAAGTTTCTTTGTTATTGCCCTCTTATAAAACTGCAAAGCCTTTACTGGCTAATATAATGGACTTTATCCAAGAAGATATTCCTTATTCCTGGCTTATAAAGCATTGGATACCAGCTCAAGCATTAGTTATGATAAATGCTAAGCCTGGTATAGGTAAAACTTTTTTAGCTTTAGATATAGCTCTACATATAGCCTCAAATAAGCCCTTCTGGATGGATAATATCGTCCATGGGGGAAGTGTTATATATCTTGCCGGCGAAGGCCATATAGGCCTTAAAAAACGAATTAAGGCATGGGTTCAATATCATAATGCGGCACAAATTAATCTATTTATTTCAAATAGAGGTCTTCAGCTTAATACGCCGGAAGGATTGCTAGAAACCACAAATGCTATCGAAAGAAGCAATCTTAAACCTATCCTTATTGTGGTTGATACAGTTCATCGTTTCATGCAAGGAGATGTAAGCGATTACGAGGAAGCTAATAAGCTCGTTAAGGCTTGTGATAACTTAAAGCAGCTGTTTGGGGCGACCATTATTCTTGTTCATCATACAGGCCATTCTGACGATTCCAGAGGTATGGGTAGTCGAATATGGCGCATGTCTATCGATATTGATATCAATATAAGCGAAGAAGGTAAGCTGATTAAGGTTAAACAAACCAAAGATAGAGATGATGAAGCCGCAAGTTCATTACTATTAGAATTTCATAAAGTAATTATTAATGGGTGTTATGATGAGGATAATGAGCCTGTGTCTAGTGTAATTTTAAGGCAATCTCATGAAGAAGTAATGCCGCAATTAGATGATGCAAAAATTAAGGAAGATGCAGATTTATTTATTGAGATATGGGTATGGGCTGGAAAAGAATTAAATAAAGAGCAACAGCCATGGATAGCTTGTGATTTAATGGCTGAGTACTTGGTCCAAAAAAAGAACTTTAAAGCAAAATGGGCTTCCCAATTAGTGCGTAGAAAGGACAAAAATAGATTCCCCGGCCGTCTTTATCATGCGGAACTGATCAATTTAATTAGCATAGAAAATGCTCAATATTGGATAATTTATGATGAAAATCTCGTTTCTGTTGCTCATAATTCAAACATGCAATAAAACCGATCGGTAGAAGCAAGCTCCTTGCCTCCGAATAGTATAAAATATAATCCAACTGTTTAACTACAACTCTAAAAATAGCTCACAAACTATCCGTTGAATACATTTTAAACCAAACGGAAGCAAGAAGGCAAGCTGAGGCAAGCTCAAGGCAAGAATCTTGCCTCAGGCTATAGAGCAATTTTCGGTTTTTCCATGAACATAAAGTCAAAATAAATACATAAAAATGTTTATTAATTAATCTATATTCTTTTTTTGAACAATTTGGAGGCAAAACTGCATGCATACGAGCTTTTAGCGAGCATCGTTTATATATTGAATATAACTACTACTACGTAGTAGTAGTTATATATAATATATATATTATAAACGCTACTACGCTGCGCTGTGCTACGCTTGCCAAGGGCTTCGCTCCGCTTCGCTGCGTAGCGTTATGAATATGTGCTCGTATTTTACACATGCTAGCCTTTTGAGCAAAAAATAAGCATAGAGAAAGGATTGTATAATACATTTGCGTTTAACGGATTTGGGTTTATAATAACAATCGTGAGTATTTTAAATTTTAGGCGATTTAAGAGCTTTCATTTGAAAACAATACGAAGGTAGCGGGTTGCAGTTAAAACGCTCTCTACCACGCTAATATTGACGTATAATCGATTATTGAGAGGGATATTTGTATGGCAGCAAAGAAAAGAAAGATGTACTGGCTTGATTTTTCGTTTCCAGCTGAGGGCGGAGGAATTATTTCGGTTAATTACGATGGTAATAATTTCTTTCTTATTTCACTATTAAAAAATTCGTATTTGAATAATATGGCTGCATGGAGCATTAATGAGAAGACTTACTTAACAAGTGATATGTATTATAAATTTATGAAGAAGTACAAAGGTGACCTTGCTAAAGCGCATAAATTGCTCTACAATCAATTTGTACCTTCTGAGGGAGATTGCTCACCATCCTAACTTTCTCTGCTTGCTAGTTTCCCCGGTGATCTCCCTCAACCTAATTTATCTTTAATGAATAGTTTTATCATCAGAGCTATTTGCTTTAACTTCTTCACCACAACTATCGCATCCTTCACCTTCTCTTTTTTCTAATTTAAGAACGCCAGCAGTTTTATCAAAAAATAAACGATAATCTGTATGATGGCGCTTCTTTAAAAGCAACATTCTAGTTATTTCCATACGACGAACATTACTGTTATAATAAAGCTCATCTACATCATCATCTTTCTTGGTGCCTTTAATCTCAGCCAAAAACCAATCTAATACACTTGGCCCATTATTTAATTCTTTAAAAATATCGTTAACTACTTCCATTATTACAAATAGACAGCTATCCTCGCCTGGGCTAGTATTGGGGCTGTTATCTATAACAGATTCGGCAATATCTGATATTACCTTCAATTTTGAATTCAATAACTCTTTAGCAGTTAAACTCATTTTATTTTTCCTCCAGTTGTTGTAAATCTTCAAAAATTTTAGCAATGATTATATCTATCTTTACAGCTGCGAAACCTGCAAATTGATAAAGATGGGGTAAGAAATGATCCTCTATCTGTAAATCAAAAGCTTCAACAAATTCCTTAGGTGAATGGCGCATATATGTGAAAATTTCTTGCGAAAGTTTTTGCATTAGTTGGGCGGATAATTCAGTCATTTTAGCGTCCTTATGTGAGATTCATGACAATTATGGTTACATTGGAAAAAAGTCCAATTGCGTAAAATATTGCCCACCCATATTTTTCGTGAGCAAGCTCTCTTCCAACAGCTGAACCAAAGACCAAGCTAATTATTAGATGCAATATTGCTGCTATCATTTGGTTAATTCCTTTTCCATATTTTCAAAATGAATTTTACGTTTGATGTTTTCTTCTATTTCGTTGCATTTTTCACATTTTAAAGAGATATCTTCTTGCGGCACCCAATCCATAAGCTCTCTTTTATTTTCGCAAATAGGGCAAATAGCTTTATATTTATATATATTCATTATTTCATTATCTCCATTTGTATATGATTGTGATTTACTGGCGTTTCATTTAGCCATTCTGTAAATGACATGCTGATTATCAACATTCCAATTACAAAGAGTATACGCACTTTTTCGTTGATTAGATTTATTATGAAAAATCCTATAACCAATAATATAGCATCTAGTAGTAACATCATTTTTAACACTCCTTTGAATTAATAACTCCATTTTATCTGCTTTGCATATACATCTATATACATCCTTTTTTATATCGCGCTCATATATCCTGTCATTGCGATACATATATCGTTCTTCGCCATATCTAATGTTTAATCGTCTTATTGCTGCTGATATTTTGCGAGAAGTCCATCTCTCCATGATAATCTCCTTTATTCAATCCTCTCTAATGATAACTGTTCTTTTATTGTCATCTTTAATTGCTCAAAATGTCTATTTCTTGCTAAAGTTTTTAGGTTGTATATAATGGCGTTTATTTGAGTAATTGTTTTAAAAAAAGCCGGCTGATTAATATCATCCAGTTTAGATTCAATTTTTTTAAATGCCGCCATTACTCTAGAGCGATAACTATCTACCACATCTATAGGTAATAACATTTTTAGACGAAGCTTTCTATAGTCAATTAGAAAATTATGAGCGGCTGTGTAGAATAACTTTTCTTTTGTTTTTACATCCATGATAATCAATTCCTTTAATTTTGCACTTAGTTGCAAGCTAAACCCCAACCTTCTTCTTCAGTGACTTCACGTAAAGATTCAGCGAAATACAGCATGATTTTTCTTATTACATTTGGATTTACAGATGCTTCTTTGAGCTTTTCTGCTAATATATTCATTGCCTCAAAACAGTCTAGAATTTGATCTGACACATCTCCTCTAGAACTTTCGATTTCATCGCGGATTAATTCAATCATCATATCTAGTACTTTATATTTGCTCATTTATTCACTCCCATTCCTGCTGTTGTAATTTCATCTCCAGTGCGCCTTAATATATCTGCTACTTCATCATGATTTACCCAATCTATTGTTGTATAAGCTTTTCCAATCTGAATAATTCTTTGGAGATATCCAGCAGTTTTTAAAAAACCATTTTGTGTACAGAATAAATATTTAGCTTCTAGTAATTTAATCGCGTTATCTATTGCGATGAGATCTTTCATGTCTCTGCCCCTGTTTAGTTTGTATTGTGAGTATAACAGTCTTTGCAAATATTTCAAGTAATTTTGAGATTTTTTTAAAGAATATTGAAAATAATTTGAAATTAAATGTTGTGATACAGCAAATAAACAGAATTGTTAGCATTGATGCAGTATAAATTTATACAGTATTGCAAGTTTAGCCGCTTATGTTATAATTTTGAACATGTTTCGGAAAGTGAGAATTGTATTAAAATGGATCAAGGGCTTAAGTATACACCCAATGAGGAAGACCGTCTTGCGGTAATGTTATTTGCGGCTAGGTGCATACCTAATCAAGGCATTTGTAAGATGCTGCAAATCAATACTGATACGTTGAACAAATATTATCAGCGCGAACTGGACTGTGGCAAGCTTATTCATGAAGTGGAATTGCACAAGATTTTATGGCGACATGCCCACGGAAAGAATCAGATGGCGTCGATTAAAGCTGCTACTTATTTGCTAGACACAATCCATAAATGGAGTTCTATGCCAATGGAAGAGCTGATTGATAAGGTTAAAGAGAAGATGCGCACTGATGCCGAAGCGACGATGCTGAAAGAGAAAGAGGCGAAGTATGAATGTTAAGGACATCTAATGTGGCAGATATTCTTGAAATTGACCCTCTGTTGGACCTCAAAACCACGCTCCAGGCCTCATTATTGGAGTTTATTAAGTACTTTTATCCATTATTAACTGGCAATCCCTTTATTATTCCACAGCCAGTCGCTCGTGAATCACACGTCATCACTATCTGTAAAGAATTAGTATATTTGTTCAATAATCCAAACAATCGTTCGATGATTAATGTTGAGCCAGGCTCGGGTAAATCTACTATCTTAGTATTCTTTATGGCATGGGCTTATACGCGCTATGCTGATTGCAATTTTATCTATATCTCCTATTCGCTCGACTTGGCGCAAACACATAATGAAACCGTAAAGCGCATTATCATGCTGCCTGAATATCAAGCGCTATTTAATGTTGCTATTGACCAAAATGCACGAGGCAAGAAGTTCTTCCGAACGACCGCTGGCGGCGAATGCGCTGCCTTCGGCTCAGGTGGTCCCGTGACCGGCCGTAATGCGGGCAGGTTAGGTTTAGACAGGTTTAGTGGTTGCGTTATCATCGATGACTTTCACAAGCCCGATGACGTCCATAGTGACGCGAAACGCCTACATGCCTTACGCAACTATAGAGAAACTATAGAGCAGCGCCCTAGGGGCTTTAACGTGCCAATCATAGGCATCTTTCAACGGTTACGTGAAGATGATATCGGCGGTTATCTCTTAGAGGGCAATGATGGCCATGAATGGCGTCGCGTTATCTTGAAAGCGATTGATGAGCTTGGTCACGTGCTTTGTCCTCACAAGAATACGTTAGAGCAATTATTAATCAAGCAGAAGACTGATATTTACACTTTTGCAGCACAATTCCAACAAGACCCTCAACCTTCTGGCGGCTCTCTTTTCAAGGATGATATGTTCCCTGTATTGGATTATGAACCTGAAATTTTATACAGCTTTATTACGGCTGATACCGCGGAAGGCACTAAGTCGTATAACGATTTCACGGTATTTAGTTTTTGGGGTATTTACAAGATTAGACAACTTGGTAAAGAAACTGGCGAGTTTGGCTTGCATTGGATTGATTGTATGCAAATTAAAGTTGAGCCCCGAGAACTAAAAGATGCTTTCTTTGCCTTCTGGCATCGTTGTCAATTGCATAAAAAGCCCCCTCAAATGGTTGCAATTGAAAAGAAATCTACGGGCGTGACTTTGCTCAGTTTATTAAGCGAATTACGTGGGCTCCAGGTTAGAGAAATAGAGCGCACCAAGAAGGATGGCAACAAGACATCTCGATTCTTAAGTATGCAGCCTTATGTTGCTCAGCAATTCATCAGTTTCAGCGCTTATGCTGCGCATTATGATGAATGCATTAAACATATGCGTCGTATTACGGCCAATGAAACGCATGCGCATGATGATATTTGTGATACAGCATATGATGCAATTAAATTTACATTTATTGACAGGACTATTTTAAATCAATTAAACAGCAGTCCAGAAACAAAACAATTCACTCAAAACTATGGTGGTTATATAGACACCTATGAACGAGCCCATCAAACTTTATGGCGGAAATAAATATCATGACAAATTATTCGATTGACGATGATTCACCCTACAAAAGCAAGAAAGAGCCAACCAAGAATTTTTCTACGCCGGAGTTCCAAGAAAAACTTGAAGATATCAAAAAAAATATCGAAGAAGGGTATACGTATTTTCGTGATAATATCGAGCGCTATAAAAAGAATGTGCATTTTATCTGCGTAGATAACTTAGGGCCATTAGAATATCAGTCATTAAATGATTTGAAAAAACCAGCTATTAGCTTTAACATTATTGAGGCCAAGATATCCAAACTCCGCTCCATCTTCATGACTCAAGAACCATCTATTACGGTGCGAGCTACTGATGGTATGTTACCGCAAGAGTTGACTAAAGAATTTATCGATAGAATGGAGCTGTTAGAAGGGTATTACCGCGAACTCTTATACAATCCACAGAATGATAGATTTGGTTATCAGGTATGGAGTGACTTATTAATTGGCGGCTGGAGTGTTGCTCGTGTATCTACCGATTATCGAACTCCACGTTCTTTTGAACAGAATATCATGCTTGAACGCCGTTACCCGCCATTTTGCGTGTTCGATCCAGCAGCACAAGAATCTCACAAAGGTGATGGCCAATGGGCGTCTGAAATCATACCAATGACCAAGGAAGAATTAACTCGAACATTCGGTAAAGAAGCTGCTAAGAATATTAGTTTTACCGGCTCTGGCGAAGGTTCAGGCTTTAATTGGTCTTACAATACTGGCACGTCACGTGAAATTGCTATGGTTGGCATGTACTACGATAAGAAAGTTACGCCTAAGAAAATATTGCAATTGGCAACCGGTAAGACAATGGATGCTGATAGATATCCAGAGTTCTTAAAAGAATGGAAAGAGGCTGGCATTATGGCTGTACCTCCAAAACCTGTTGCTGACCGTTGGACGGATGAAACAACTATTTGTGTTTATACGGTTTGTGAAGGCCAGATTTTAAACTATGAAGAAACTGTGTTTGATAAGTTGCCATTAGTGTTTATTGATGGTAATTCGGTTATATCCGAAGAATCAGTAGGTGGTACAGGCGCTAATTTGAAGCAAGTTACGCGTAGTTGGGCTCATCATGCGGTTGATACGCAGAAGCTCAAAAACTTTGCTGGCCAAACGTTAGGTAATGAGCTTGAGAATATGGTGATGCATAAGTTCATGATATCTGTGGAAGCTATCCCCGATGATAAAGAATTTCAACGCGCTTATCAGAATTATCAGAAGCCTAATACGATGGTGTGGCAAGAGCTGTACAAACAAGACCCGAACATTCGTTTAAGCCCTCCGCAGCCTGTTGCTCGGGTTGATACGCCGCCTATTGTGATGGAAACATTCTTGCAGTGCGATAGATTGTTGCAGACTATCACTGGTGACTATGATGATGAAATGGCCATGAACTCTCGTTACATGTCTGGCGAAGCATTTAAACAGGGCGCATTACAAACTAGTCAAGGTGCTAGCCCATGGCTTGTAGGCTATTTTAGAGGCTTAGACCGCATTGCCCAGGTGATATTGCCAGTATTACCTAAGATTCTTAAAGGTCCTCGCCACATCCCTGTAAGGAAAAATGACGGCACACGTAGCTACGAACTTGTTAACAACAAGATTAATAAACAGCCTGACCCTAACTCAATTCAAATGCAATATGATGCTGATGATATGTTGGTGACGATTGAAGCTGGTCCTAGTGTTGCGGTACAAAAACAACTTGCTGTACAACAAATCTCTAATATAATGAATATAAGTCCTTTAATAAATGAATTTTTCTCAACTGATGGAGCATCCGTACTTATGGATAATATTGAATTTAGAGGCTCAGATAGGGCTAAAGCAATATTTGAAGATGAATTTTTGCCTCGTAAACAGCAAGAAATGGAGGCTCAAGGCCAGCAACAACAGGAAATAGCGCAATTGGAGAAAGCTAAATTAATGGCTGAAATTACTCGTGGTCAGACTGCAGCAGATATAGAGCGACAAAAAGTGGAGAATCAAGAATCGCAATTTGTGGCTGATTACATCCAAAAAGCCCAGAAAAATGCGCAAGATTTGCAAATAAAGGCAGCTGAAGTGGCTATTGATAACAAGAAAGCTGATGCGGTAGTAATGCTTGATGCTGGTAAATTGCAACAATCTCAGGTTGATCAATTGTTAAAAGCTGAACAAATTGATGCTGAAAAAGCTAGGACCGAGGTGGAACTAACTACCGCTTTGAGCTCAGATGCGCTAGAATGGGAAAAGCATAAGCATGAAGTATCGCAAGCGAATAGGGATGGTGTAGATAATGTTAGTAATAGTTAAAAGCACTGAAGATGAATCCATATATTTTGATATAAATACTTTACTTGGCGTTTATCTTTCCAGGGAAGATCCTAATTTAGTAGTATTTTGTTTCAGAAATAGCGATCGTCAAAATGTAAAGTGCCTTTCTCCTCAATTGGCAAAAGAAACACTTTATTTTACGGTTAATCGTCTTCATGCTGCAGTAAGAGATAAAGAAGAGGTAGCAATGATAGCAGTCGAAGGAAGATTTGGATGCTAACCATAATTACTAGTCAAGTGGATGAAGCGCCTATATATTTTAATATAAATGATTTGAGCTATGTTTATGTTGTGTACGATCATTTTTCAGCTCATTCATATGCGGGATTAAATACAACAAAATTCCACGAAATACCAGAAGAAAAGCTATCGTGGGGATTAGTTTTTACTTTTAAAAATGGTGATTCTTTATCCGTTAAATGCAGGGACGAAACGATAGCAAGAATGTTTGTCGAAAAGATGCCATTTTATATCGAGCATGAAATGAAGCGCGGAATCACGGCGCTTATATTGCAAGTTGAGAAAGTAGCTAGAAATATAAAGAAAGAGTTAACTCATGAAGAAATAAGCGACGCATTTAAGATACAATCTCTAATGAAGGGGAAGTAAGAGATGGATGAAAAGAAAATTAAAGTAAGCGCCAGAATAGGGCATGATTTTCATGAAACCAAACTTGGAATAACTATCCAAGCAACTGACGGAATAAGATTTCTTTGGTTGAACCTTAAGGGCCATGAGGATAAAGACCAGAGACCTTATACAGCTTTATACAATGAGATGACGCGCGATGAATTTAATAGATTTGTTGCCGAATTTAATTTATTTATTTATGAGGCGGAAAAATTATTTTGGGAAGTGAAAGAAGTGAAAGAGGAGTTAGAAAATGTCCAAATTAACGACGAAACAACGCAAGAAAATTCCTAAAAGCGAATTTGGGTTGGCAGGCGAAAAAAAGTACCCGATGCCTGATAAATTTCACGCAGCTAATGCCAAAGCCAGGGCATCGCAGATGGAAGATGAAGGAAAGCTATCAGCTTCTTCTAAAGCCAAGATTGACGCTAAGGCGAATAAAGTGCTGGGCAAGAAGAAGAAATAGTATGTTTAGCAACGCAGTTATTTATGAATCATCGCGCAAAGCTATAGATGAGCTTCTAAAAAGAATGGCAGTAGATTATGCAGCAGATTTATATAAGGCAGCTTGCGAAGCTAATATAAAATACAGGTTGTTTTGTGAAAAAACAGGAGGACAGAAATGCCATTAAAGAAAGGCAAATCGAAGAAAGTAATCAGTGATAATATCAAAACTGAAATGGCTGCCGGTAAACCACAAAACCAAGCTGTTGCTATTGCTATGAGTAAGGCTGGGAAGAGTAAGAAGAAGAAATAATAATGCAAAATATAATAATTATTCTTTGTTTATTTGTTTTGATATTTAACAGTATTGCAATACAACTGTTATTAAAATATGTTAAACGTATGCATAGGCAGGCAACCGAGAATGGTGCTTGGAATTTAACTCAATTAAGCGGATTAAAGATGGAAATCTCTAATTTAATTAAATTGATTAATAAGGTAGAGCTTGAATCATTAAAAGAAGAAGTTGAAAGTATAAACGAATATTTAGCTACTATAAGTCAAGAAGCGGAGCGGAATGGTTTAGAGGGAAATAATAATGTGCATTTGTCGCGCAGGTGAAAATGATTTGGCGGTAACTTTAGATTTTGATTCTAAATGGCTCAGAGATGGCCGATGGATTGTCATGGATGATATTCATGCTCCCGAACCTCCCGATGCAGAAGAAAAAAGAGCAAGTGTAATTGAGCTGTATAAAAGAATGCTTAAAAAAGGAGGGGCTAATGGAATGGCAAGTTAAACGCAACAATCGCATCTTAAACATTTTTAGGGATACATACGTCCTTCCCGAAGCTGGGATATGGCCAATGTGTTATGTTTATGATACTGAAAATCCATTTATTTCTGGTGAAGGGGAAACAGTTGCAGCTGCTCTTCAAGATTTTGACAATGTTCTTGAATGTTATAATCTGGAAAATCCATAGTGTCGGCCAGCTCTCTCACGGCTCGAAAATCTTCCTGGAATTTTTCATCACACCAAAGAGCGATAAACGGTAAATCTTTATTTTCTTCGAGCCATTTTTCTTTAAGCTGCTTATAACCCTCTACAATCCAACGCCTCTTATTAAACTCTTTCCAGCTTACTTGAATTAAAAAACCATTTTCTACGCACTCTTTTACTGAAAGCCCTTCCATTTCCAACATCCTAAGCCCAATGGCTGGCAACCCTTCTATATAGGGTATTTTTTGTGGTTTTTCTTTACTCATCTTTCGCCAACTCTTTATTGATATATTTTGCTAAATTAATGGGCAATTCTTTGATATCTTTATTTTGTGTTACATACGGAATTATATACATTTTGGTTAATAAGTCTTTCGATGGTGAGAAAATCATACCTAATATAGATATTATTGAAAACGCAAATGCTATAATCAGCCCATTATGGCCTCGGCATTCTGCATCACACCCATTTTCCGCACATTTTTTTGTTGAGCAAAAACCGTAAATTGTGCAAAATATAAGCATAACTAAAAATATATAACCTAAATTAGCTAAAACACCAAATACCCAATAAACTTGCCATGCGCTCATTAATTAACCTCCGTAAAATACAGCTTCACCATTAGGACATAAATATATCTTACCTGATTTAATTAGATGGCATTGATTGGCTTCGACATAATTATGAGCAATTTCAGCTTGCCTCAGGCTGGTTGCTGTGGCAATAATAAGCCCTACTGTGGCAGCTATTGCGATTACAACTATATAACCACCCATATTAAACTCCATCCATTCTTATTATATCTAACGTCATTACCTCGCCATCAGCGCATATAAAGCTTTGAGGCATTCCTTTTCTAAAGAATGAAACCGCGCCTTGGAATATCGCGCCATCTTTCCTGCTATATGTCATATTGCAGAATCGTGTATCAGCGCCTGTAAAATCAGCACATCTTAAATCAGCTCGCATAAATGAAGCAGTCCTTAACACAGCACTTTTAAAGTTAACGCCATAACAACTAGCATCATGAAATTTAGCGCCAATTAGATTGGCATTCTGCAAGTCTAAACCATCAAGCTTAGCGCCTCTTAAATCAGCATCTTTTAGATTGGCGCCTTTTAAGGAGATGTTATTAATGGCGCAATGTTCTAAAACGTTACTTAAAGAAGCATTCTCGCCATCATAGATATAGATGATAGCGTCATCATTATTTTTAATTATCTTTTTCATTTAAGTTTTATCTCCATACTTGTAAATGATACTTCACAAATCATATCTTCAAATACACCCATACTTTTACCGCAAACTTTGCAATACCCTTCTAAGATAGCAGGGCAACAATCGGTAACAACACCGTTCGGTTCAAAGTTTTCTAGATTGCAACATTTTTCATTCATCTATCAATCCTTAATAGCAAATACCACTTGTTTTCTTTTGTATATATAAAGCTGATCATAGATGCCTGTATAACAAGGAATGGAAACAGTTTCCACTAATTCCCACCACTTATCTAACTCATCATGGAATTTATTACATCCTGTACACCCTCCTGCATCTTCTCCTATATAAATTACAGTATCGCCTTGATAAGTACGTAGGCAATTAAAAGCAAACGGCTCACCATAAGGTGGCCAACATAACAGTAAAGCATAATATTCATATTTGTTTTTCTTCAATTTTTCATAAGAGCCAACTTTTATTTTGTAAAAGGCTTCTTGTTGATCAGTAGATTTATTTTTAGCTACCACATATTTATCAAAACATTCTATTTTGACGCCATATTCATTTAAAAGAGAGGCCCAATAACCTTTGCCAGCACCCATTTCAATTATCGGCTTATTTAGAAGCATTCCCATAATTAAACCTTGCGTATAGCCCATCATCACTCCAAATTAAAAACCGCTTCTTTTACCACTAGCGGCAAAGTGGGCAGTTTGTTATCTAACTCCAAATAACAAACCAGCGATGCACAGGGCAGTCCGTTTCTTTATATCTGGTTGGCCTAACAGGACTTGAACCTGCGACCGTAGAATTATGAGTTCTCTGCTCTAACCACTGAGCTATAGGCCAGAAAAAAGCGATCTCCACCAATTCTTCCTTCTTAAAGATTCATCTTTTCTTTTATCATAAATCCATTTAATCGTATCAATAATGCATTGCATGCATATCTTCATGGTTTCTTTATCGCCTTCTAAGCAAAATACTGTTTGTTCAAGAGCATTTCTTTCATTTAAACAAACACCACATCTAATCCAGCGACCAAATTCTGCCGAGCTTATACTTTCGCCCACTATATATCCTCACTATGTATGCAATCTTTTTCTATTTTCTAGAAACAGCCTTAGCTCCTCTAACCGATATCTAACTTTTCTCCCTACTTTTATATAAGGCAAATCATATCGTCCGCATGTACGCCATGCTTGTAGGGCGCTAGGAGTTACGTCTAAAAATTCTGCAGCCTCTTTTATAGATAACAGCTTGGAGTTAGGTAACGCATCATAATAATCTTCATTCATATTCGTTTGCTTTTAACTAGATTCATATACATACGCAGATAATAGCATGGTTTCGTGTGGTTGTCTATTGTTTTGTGATGAATATTCCGTAAGATTTCATAATTTCGTAAGATTTCGGGATTTCCCACGCGCATGACTTCCATATCTATATCTATTCGTGATTCGCGAATTGCGAACGTTTTACCGAAGCCGGTTATATGAAATCAACTTTCTTATACAGATAATTGCCTTCATGTATAAATTCATACAAATTATTGACATAATAAAAATATGTAGTATAATTTATGTATGCAATGCTGTTGAGCTATAAAAAATACAGGTTTGCCCACTTATCGGGGTTAAAGATAGGCGTGCTGCACGTAGCAGGGTTGCCGTGACGGGGTTAATAGTCAATAAGAGGTTTTATTTTGGATAATGAATTAGTGAATGCTGATATTTCAGCTATGGAGTCGTCTAGTCCTAAACAAGCTCCTAGGTTATATAGTGACCAAGAAGTGAATGATTTATTGACAGCTAAGATTGCCGCAAAAGAAGAAAAATTGCGACGAGAATACGCTATGCAACAAAGTCAGCCAGCAAGTCCATCTGTAAATAAAGATGAACTTTATGGTGAATTTAGGGCGAAAATGTTGGAAGAAATGGAGCAGAAAAATAGGGAGCAAAATGAGCTATTGCAGCGTCAGGCTTATGAGCAGACAACGCAGAGTTTATTGAGCAAGATGGAAAAAGCTGCTCAAGAAGACAAAGACTTCGTTAAATTGCAGGAAGATTTTGACTTTGATGTTTACAGAGATGTGGTATTAGCGGCAGATAAGATGCCAAATACAACAGATGTATTGAAAGAAGTCTGGAGTGATCGCAAAAAAGCTGTTGAACTACAGTCATACGCTAATATAAGAGATTGGCGCACTTTTAATAAAAAGTTAAAAGAGCTGTCAGATTCTTTGGCAACTAATAAAAATACGGAATATACCGGTGATGTTGTTGCCCCATATACCAAAGTTAAATCAGGAGTTGCTAGCGTAAATAATGGCCCCCTGAGTGTTGAGGATTTTGCAAAAGTCTTTAGACATTAATAGATAGGCTTTTTACGCTTTAATTTAATTTTGAGGTGTAAAATGTCTGCTGTTCCTTCAAATAGCCTAGTTAATGTGGCTACCTATTCGAATGCCCTTTTAGGTAGTCTGATGTCAATTAATCCTTGGATTGGTACTTTAAATCATAAGTACAAGAATTTTACGAGTGGGATCGTAAATAACTTAGGTCCTAGTGTTTTAATCGAAAAACCCCCATTAGTAAGTCACGCGAATAGTTTAGAGGCGCAATTCCAGGGCGCTCAACAAAGATTCGAAACATTAACTATTGACCAACCAATTTCAATTGCTTTGGCATTTAATAGTGAGCAATTAGTTGAAAACAATATTAATGAATATATGTCTCGTTGGGGTGAAGCAGCTGTTAACCGTGCTGGCTCAGTCATTGGCAATAATCTTGCCAGACATGCTTTAACTGATACTTATAGATTTTTCGGTGATGGTCGCACACCTATTACAACTCGCTTGCAATTAATGCAGATGAAAGCTCAATTTGAGAACTATGGTTCGGCTGCAGGTACAGCAAAAGGTTATATTTCTGATTTAATGGTTCCAAGTATCATCGGTAGCGATTTAAACCAATTTGTAGGTGCTCGAAATGATAAAGAAGCTGCAAGTTGGGAATTAACACCTTCTTATGACACTAATTGGTATAAAACTAATATTTTAGCAACCCATTTTGCTGGTACTGAAGGGCAAAACGCTAACAATCTATTAACAATTACAGCTGTTGAGACTCAAGCTGACGGCGGTATTATTGGTTTAGTTTGTAGCGGTACTACTTCTGCTAATGATGTGGATTGTATCAAAGAAAATGACAAGCTCTATTTTGTTGATAACGTAGCTGGTTTTCCGGTAAATATGCGCTATTTGGTATGGGATACGCCAATTGTTTCTGGTAACCCAGTTCAAATGCGTGCGACTGCAAATGCTCCTGCTGTATCAAGTAGCGTAACTATTCCGATTTTCCCTCCTTTGTACGCTACAAATGATAATAACGCTAACATTAATCAGCAAGTACAGGCTGGTATGAAAGTTAAAGTTATTGGCAGCAGACAATGCGGCTTATTAACAGCTGGTGATCCTTTCTATTTAGCGATGCCTCCATTGATGGATCAAGATCCATTCAGCACTTCTGTGGCTCGTTCAAAAGATGGTATGTCCATGCGTTTAACCAAAGGTTCACGTGGCCCTGGCTCAAACTTCCAAGGATTTGTTTGGGACGGTATATGGGGTGGTAAATTGATGGCCGAATATGGCATGGAAATTTGTATACCTTTAAGTTAATAACTGGAGTTTTAAAATGAGTCAAATTAGTCAACCTTTTGTTAATGCGGGTACTATCTACATAAATGGAATGATACCTGCATATGTTTCTAATACCACGTTTACAGTGACAGCTGGGGCTTGCCGCAACTCAACTAATATTAATGATATTATTGTTGATTCCTTGACCACGGTAGATATGTCAACAAATGGTATTAACGGATTAGATTTTGGTACATTTGCTGCTAGCACTTTGTATACTATCTATGCAGTTGGCGATTCTAACCAAGCTAATCCTGCTGGTTATGTTGTTTCGACAAATCAATCTGTAGTGGGTGTAATGCCGGCTGGTTATGATATGCAATTAATGATTGGGCATATCAAAACTGATGGCTCAATCCATATTCTTCCTTTTGATTATGTTGGTAATGGATTAGTTCGCACGATGCTATATAGAACGGCGGTTGCCGTTCTTACTGGTGGCGCTGCTACTTCATTCACTGATGTAGATTGCTCTGCATATGCTCCAGCTAGAAAGTCAAACCTTCATTTAAATGTCAATTTAACTCCAAATGTGGCTGGAGATGAATGTGATTTGAGAATAAATGGTAATTCTGGTGTAGCAAATGTGTTCTTAACCGGTGTAGTTGCGGCTGTTGCGCAAAAAATGCAAGCACAAGTGATGTGTGATGCGAGCGCCATTTTTGAATATAAGTTGCAGAGTGCCTCTGATGCAGTAACCATTTACTTAGCTGGTTATGATGAAATTTTAGGGCTTTAAAAAGGTGGTGAAGCATGGCCGTAACCGCTTACAGTATCGTATCAATTGCATTCTTTATTGCTAAGATTTACGGTCGTGGCTTCACTAATCTCACGCCTACGAATATTTCGGATGGCGTGAGCGCCTTAAATGATATTCTAGCTGAGAAATCTGTAGATGACTCACTTAATCCTTATTATGCTACGTATGCTTTCGATACGGAGCCTAATGTCGAAACTTATTTTATTCCAGATTTAGTTGAATGCGATACTTTGACATATGAATTTCAAACTTTGCGTTTGCCCATGGAGTTTGTAAGTCGCGATCAATATAGGGGTTCTATTAGAGCAAATGGCATAGATTCATTACCCCAGATTTACTTTGTTGAAAGAGTAAAGGGTGGCGCTAATCTTTCAATGTATTTCTTTCCCAATCAAATTTATCCATTTGAATTAGTTGGTAAGTTTGCTTTAACAACAGCGGCCACTCCATATACAGATTTATCTTTATATTACGATCCATTTTATTTGGCCTATTTAAAAGCAGCAATAGCTTTAAGATTATGCATTTATTATGGCACAGAGCCTACGCAACAACTATTAAATTTAATGAAATATTACGATATTACTATGGCAAATCAGATTTCACCTCCTGATTTGAGTGTAAGCAAAATATCCACATTAGGAAAGAACAATGCTTTGAACTGGGGTGTAATAAATATAGCCAATACAGGATTTTACCCATAATGGCTAGAGAATTTATTCCAATAACCGTGGTAGGAGGTTCTACTTTTGGGAGATATTTAAAGATATCTTCGCAAAAAATATACAATTTATTTATGTCTGATGGCTGGCTTGTTAATTTTTCCGGGTGGAAAAAAATAATTGAACTTGAATCAAGTGCAAATCAAGTTGTAGAAGGGCGCGGTTTTTTCAGGAGCATTCGAGGCAATCTTATTCTAGCTGTTGTTAATTCATCTGTATGGCTTTTAGATGAGAGCATTGGAGCTAGTTTTATTGGAAATATTTCTACCGCTAGTGGCCCTGTATTTATGGATGAAAATTTAAATGGACAAACATGTATTGTTGATGGAACATATGCATATATATACAATAGATTTACCAATTCTTTGACCAGACAAACTACAACTATTCCCGATGATTTAATTCCGGTAATGGTTTGTTTTCATGATACTTATTTCCATATAGGTAATGGCAATACTACAGGTAATGGTGCTAAATGGTATGTATTTCAATTTGAAACAGATTCAACTATCGAAGTTGCAGATGGAGGTGTTTTATCTTTACAAACAAAACCAGATTATGCAAGAGCTATCGTTAGATTATCTGAAAAAGGTAAAAATGTTATTGTATTTGGAACTGCAGTTACAGAAATACATATAAATAGTCCACTTACAACAGGACTTGAAACTCTTTTATATCAAAGAATTCCTACAATTAATATTGATTATGGTGTATTAAGTCTTGCTACTATTGCTAGCTCTGATGATATGGTGTGTTGGTTAGCTATAAATGAAAAAAGCGCTCCTGTTATTATGTATTTTGATGGTAATGCTCACCATACTATTTCTACAGATGGCATTAACTATCAACTTGGAACTCTTAAAAATCCCGGTAAATCTGTTGGTTTCTTCTATAAGAAAGACGGACATTTATTTTATCAAATAACATTCTATGATGAGCAAGACAATCTTACACTTGCTTATGATTTTACCGAAAAGAATTTCCTTAATTTAAGTGATTACAATTTAAACTTTCATCCTGCACGTCAAGTAATTTATGTAGGGCAAAGAACATTTTTCATTTCATTAACTAATGGTGCAATTTATGAGACAGGCACTGATTTTACTACCTATGATGAAAATATAGCCAAGAAAGGGCGCCCTAATTATCTTCCCGAACACAATCATATTATCCCTCGGCAAGCTGTTTGTGGAACTTATAGATTCAATGGTGAGCTTATGCCGCAACCAGTATGTGGAATTCGTTTAACTTTAGCTGTAGAGCAAGGACAAGATTTAGATTATTCGGAATTAAGTGTTACTGCCGGATGCTCGGATGTAATTATTACCGAAGAAGGCGAAACAGTTATTACAGAAGAAGGTGAAGATGTAATAACTGAAGGAAGCACTCAATGCTTTACTTATGTTCCAGGAATAGATTTCTCGTTTTCTCAAGATGGTGCTCAAACTTGGAGTAATGAAGTTAGGGCTATTTCGAATTATACAGCTGAAAGACAAAACATTACGGAATGGACTGGATTCGGTCAGATTAATGAATTTACACCCAAATTTAAATTTTGGACAGCTGGCAGAGTGGTATGCGGCAATGCAATGTTGGAGATATTAACGTAATGGCTAAAGTTCCATTTTATATACAAGGCCAAGATAAGAGTTTGTATGACTCTGATTTGAATGCGGTGTTACAGCAAACATTAAGTGACAATGGATTGCCATCACCGCAACAATCGAGTGCCAATATTACTTCTTTAGGAGCTCAAGCTCCTAATGGTGTGATTTGGTATGACACAGACAATCATAGATATGTGGGTAAGGAAAATGGTGTTCTTGTTGCTTTTACTACGGCACCAATATAGGAGTTAATTATGGGTATTTTTCATCACACTCAGCATTATAGCAATCCAGCAGATGCTGCTATGCCATATATGCAACAAATTCCTGAAACAGTTACCCCATATTATCAAGGTGCAATAAATCTTGGGAAAGGTGCTGTTAGAACTATGGCGCCCATACAACAACAAATGGCGACTGATCCAGGAGCATTTTACAATGGAATGATGTCTGGCTATGAACCATCTGACCAATATAATTTTAATCAGCAACAATTAATGAATCAACAACGAGCTGCAGCAGCGGCAGGCGGTTTTGCCGGAACTCCTTATGATCAAGGTCGACAAGCCGAGCTAACTCACGGACTTTTATCGCAAGATGAACAAGAATATTTCAATAATTTAATGGGTATTCAGAATAAAGGCATGAATGCTGGGATGGATTATTTCCATCAAGGCTATGATGCCTCCAGTAATCTTGCAAATCTATTAGGACAGAATCTAGCTCAAGAAGCAGGTTTAGCTTATCAGGGCGAAGCATTTAAAAATCAAATGAAAGCGCAACAAGCTTCAAATAGGTTTGGACTGTTAGGAACTGCTATTGGCGCTGGTACTGGTTATATGGGCACGCGCAATCAGCCATCTAATCAATATTATGGTTACGATCCAAATGCATCTCCTGCTGTTGGCGGTTACTCTCCGAGGTATACATAATGGCAATAAATTATCCTGATTTTAGGGCAGATCCGAATGCTGCTCCACAATTAAATGCTTTGCCGAGTTTAACTCAAAGCTTGCAGAAGGGTTATATGTTAGCCCAATTGCCTCAGCAATTAAAAATGCAACGCGCTCTGCAGCAATCTGAGTTAGAAAGAAATCAGATGCAAAATTATTATTATCCGCAGATGCAAGATGCTCAATTGGCTCAAACTAATGCAGCAACGCAAGGACAAGTTTTACAGAATAACGCTTTCCCGAGCTTAAGTAATGCACAAATAGAGCAAATAAAAGCATTAACAGGTCAAGCAATGGCTGGCACAAGATTGACCAATCAAGAAGCCAATTTATATGAACCTTTAACGCGTAGCCAGATAGCTAAGAATATGGCGGATTTAAATCGTACCGATAATGGAATTACCGTAGGTGTAGATGAAAATGGAAGGCCTTTAGTGCAAATAGGTGGCAGTTCTAAAGGTGGCACTGGGAGTATGGGTGGTAAATTAATGATTGACGCTGATGGGAATGTTATTTCACAGCCAACTCGTCAAAATACATCAAAAATTCAAAATGCTCAACTTGGAGAGGAAACAGCAGCGCCTTTTATAGACCAAATAATTAAATCAATGCCGCAATTTCAAACACCAGGCAAACGATTTGAAAGAGGTGTCGCATCTGCAGCTAATATGATCGGCCTTGGTAATTTCGCAAATGCATTTGGTGTAGATACAAATTTGCCAAGTCAATACGCACAAGGATTGGCTGCGATTAATACTGCGGCTGAAGGACTTTTATCAGCTTCAAATTTAAATAGTACGGAAGAAAATTTAAATAAATTTATTAAAAATTTAACTCCTCTTCAAGGAGAATCACAATCAGGATATAGAAATAGAGTTAAAAAATTCTACAACACTATCCAATTTAAAAATATGAATACTGCTAAAAAATTAGCTAGTGGTTTTAATACTGGCATAAATGTAAATGGACCTCAAGCTAATTCGCAACCACAGCGAAATCCTGCATTAGCTCATTTAAGCGATGAAGAAATATTGGCAGGTTTACAATGAGCGCGCAACAAGATTACATAAATGAAGCAATAGCACGGGGCTTAATAGCCCCCAACCAAGCGCAACAGTTTTCTAAAGAAGATTATGCCGCTGAAGCTAAAGCTCGAGGATTGAAAATGCCAGAGCCAATCCAGCAACAACAGCCATCTTTTATGGATAAAATAAAATCGGTAGGCAGAGCTGCTGGCACTGATATAGCAGGCGCTTATTCGCAATTAACAAATAATCCATCAAGAGCCGGAAGAGTAGCTGGTGCTTCTGCTTTAGATTTAATTCAAGGTGGCGCAAATCTTTTGATGCCCACTACGCCTGACCAAAAGACTATGCTTGAAAAATTTAGTCCATACCCTGTTGGGCAAAAGACTGATTTTGGTCAAAAACTTGGTATTGGAGCTCCTCAAAGTGGTGATACAACTTTGTCTATTTTGCCCTTTTTAGCTGCTCCAGAATTAAGTGAAGAAGCAATTCCTGCTTTAGGCGGCCGATTAACTACAGAGGGTTCTAAAGGACTATCAGCTTTAAGGGCAACTTTAGCAAAAGGAACGGAAGGCGCTTTATATAATGAAGCTGCTGGCGGTAATGGCGCTTCAGGATTTGCAATGGGCGCTGCCATTCCAGGTAGTGTCGCTTTATATAGAGGCGCTAAATCAATACCTTCTCGCTTAGTTCGTGGAACAGCGACGCCAGAAGAACTGGCAAGAAATGCTATGGTTGCTGGCGAATCGCAGATACCAATTGGCCAGATAACTAAAAGTCCGCTTACAAATAAGCTTTATGAAAATACTTTGGCTAATATTCCAGGAGCTGGGATTGCTGAAAAACAAAAAAGTGTTGTTTCTAATTTGGAAAATGAAACTACTAATTTTGTTTCTAATTTACGTGATGAAGCAAAAATATCTGGTAAAGATGCTAATGATGAGCTTAAAACCGCATTAGGGCAAGCGCAAAAAGAAGCCACAAAAGTAAAAAATAATTTATATAATAATGTTGATCAAATAGCGGCTGATGAAGGTCATGAACTTAATTTAAATTCTTTTAAACAGAAAGCTCAAGAATCTATGAATCTAATTAAAGATTCTCCTTTACTACAAGGAAATGCAAAATTACGCTCATTTTTTAATAATATTGGTGGGTATGAGAAAGGAGTGCCAAAAGAAGGCGCTATTTTATCAGAAAAAGGAACACCAATAGAGCAACCTAGAGCACCTTCTATTAAAGAAGCTAATTTAATTAAAAATGAATTATGGAATCAAGGCCAAAAATATCAATCCTCTGCTTCTGCAGTTGAAAGAGGGTTAGGAGCAAAATATAAAGATTTATCTAAAGCCATAGGAACAGATATTAAAGAAAGCATTGAAACAACTGGCTCTTTAGATTTAAAAAATGCCTTTAATGATGCAACTAAATATTATAAAAGCACATTTGGTAATTTTTTAGACAAAGGTCTTTATAAATATTTAGATGAATCTCGGCCAGCAGATGCTCTCGCACGTCAGGTTGTTGGCCCATCAAAATTAAATGATAAATATTCAGATATTGAGAAAATAAATAATTTATTGCCAGAAGACAAGCAGCATATATTAGGTTATGCATTCTTACAAAATGCACTTGGCGATGGCGGAAAAGTTGATCAGAAAAAATTTTTTGAATTAATTAATTCATTGGGAAGCCGCCAGTTTAAATCATTATTCTCAACTCAAAATCAAAGCAAATTATCAGATTTATTGACATTAAGAAAAATGAGTGGAGATGCGTTAGGTTACATGGCCAATCCTAAAACTGGATTTTCTACCTTGAAATCATTTGGCCATTTAGCAGGGGCAGGTGCTGCCGGTGGACTTGCCGCGAACTATCCAGATTCAGCGTTAGGCGCAGCGGCAGGGACTTTAGTCGGCTCCAGAGTATTAGGAAAATTAATGACAAGCCCCAAAGTTCGCAGGTCATTAATTAACCAAATGCTAGCCCAATCAAAGGGCGCACCTATTTACGATCCAACTATTGGCTCTCAAGTGCTGTCCAGATATTTGGCTCGCGTAAGGCCATCTCAACAAGATAAGGATGAACAGAATGCTAGATGAACGCTACGTCACAGCCATTAGTTTAAATCAAGTATTTTTAGATAAAGATACTGGCGAACCATTAAATGGATATGCTCAATTTTTTGAAGATAATAGTCGTTCAACTCCAAAATTGGTTTATCAATTAACAGGCGCCCCCCCTAATTATACTTATGTTGCTCTTCCAAATCCCGTGGACATCGTTAATGGTGTTTGCGTTGATAATTCTGGTGCAAATACTGCTATTTATGCTTTTCCTTATGATGATTTGGGCGATTTAGACCTCTATTATGTAAAAATATTTAGCAATGGTGTCGGTACAGATGATATTCTTCAAGAACAACGCCAAGCATGGCCTAATATAACTGCGGGAGACGATCCAACCAGAACCGAAAATAGCATTACTAATGAACTTTCTAATTCGCAATTTGTGGAAGTATTATTCAATGATCAATATGGAGTATCAATTTCTACTGGTGGCGCTGTTACTAATGCAGTTTATGATATTGCTCCAGATTGGCAGCTTATAGTTTCTTCGAACAGTGATGCAACCATTGCAATTTCGCGAACCGCTATTGCTGGCTCATCGAATATCATCACCAATCCGCCATATCAATTAGAGATTGACCCTCAAAGTGGCAGTATTACAAGCCTTAAATTAAGCCAAAAGCTAAACAATAATCCTGATATATGGTCAAATGGCTTTATAGCTGGCAGTATTGTCGCAGCATCTTTAGATGGTATTCCCCATACTATTGAATTGGTTTATGCACCAAGTATTGCGCCTGCTTCTAATATTATTCTAACAGGTGTAACGGGCGATTCTGGTTATACTCGTTTTTCAGGAACAATTGAGCTTGATGCTGGAACCAATACTAATGCACCGCCAGATGGGTATGTTTTAATACAAATTATATTGCCAACTAATGGCCAAATGGCTATTACTAGCGTTCAAGTTGTAGGTCTTAATAGTGATGAAGAAGATGTATTATATGACCAACAAACGGTTAATCGTCAAGAAGATTATTTATTTCATTATTATAATTCATTAATTCAAGCTATTCCTGTTCCTAGTATTATTCAAGGATGGGATTTTAAGGTTAACCCAGCGCAATTTGGCTCATCTGTTTCAATGGGTGCTGTGGCATCTCAATATCTTTGGGATCAATTAATAGGTTTCCAATCTGCTAATAGTTTGCTGTCAGTTTCAAGAGCGGTTCCTAGATCGTTGACTGTTAGCCATGCGGGAAGCGCAGGGCAAATAGCATTAATTCAATATATAGATGGCAGTGATTTAAATCAGCTTCTATCTAATGAATTTTCAGTACTCATTAAAGCTTATACAGATTTAGCTGCTGGTATTGGCGGCACTGTTTCATTTTGGCAAACAACAGATGCAACATTACCCAATGTAGCCGCGGGCACAAATCTATCTTTAGTTCAAACTCTTGATTCTAATGGCAAACCAACTGCATTTCATGGCAATTGGACTGAAATACCAAGAAATTATAGAGGAGATGCAAGATTTACAATTCCATTTAATGGAGATGCTTTATGGCAACCAATAGCGATTAATGGGTGGAATCGTTCCACCAATGCAATTAATGGCGCAGCGACTTATGGTGCAATTGTTGTTGGTTTTGAAGCTAGCAGTTCTGCTCATAATATTGTCGTTGATTCTATATCTGTTACACCGGGTGCATTAGCAGTTCCTGTTGCCCCAATGCCTTATAACTTAACATTGCTCGCCCTTCAAAAATATTATGAGAAAAGTTATGGCGAGGATGTATATGCCGGTACTGCAACTGTTTTAGGTGCTCAATCTTTTATTCAAGCTCATACTGTACTTATCCCTCCAGCTACAACTATAACAGATTCAACTGATGCATTTTCAATAAGATATCAGGGTGTTAAAAGAGTAACTCCAAATGTTACTCTTTATTCACCAATAACTGGTGCTGCTAATAATGTTTATTATTATGGTAATACAATAACTTCTGATATTACAGTATCAGGACATTACACTTTATCTGGTAACAGTAAAGTAGGTGCATATTATATTGCCGCTGGTACTGTCAATACAGGATCGATAATAGCATCATCACCTCTAAACGTAATGATACTTCATTTTATTGCTGATAGCCGTCTAGGCATTGTTTTATAACACAGGAGATTTTTTATGACAATAAGCGTTTTTCAACAAAGATATTCAGATGGAGCTGTTGATGATTTTAGTGCCGCAATATCAACTAAAAAATATAGCGTTGCTTTAGCTGCTGGAACAGCCAAAAGTGTTGATGTTCCACTTGATGATAATGGCTGTATGGGTCTTAGTATTAGCGATATTAAAAAATGTCTTGTTTTAATTAAACCACAAGCCGGAAAGAATGTATGGTGGTGCGTGAATGATACTGTTGTTACAGCATCTGGACTTACAGATTTTACGGAAACATCTTCAGAATTAATAACTGAAACTACAGGTAGATATGTTAAAGGTGGCGATACGCTTTCATTTAAAACAGATGATAGTGGTGGCGCAGCTGTTAATGTTTGTTTCTATTCATTACCAAATGCATAGATTTTTAGAAGAGAAGTAAATGTCAAAGAAATTTAGTCAGTTTACAGAAGGGAATATAATGCGAACTAGCGATACTGTCGCTGGTTTGCGTGATTCTACAAACTATAAATTTAATTTTCCAGGTGATGGTATTGAAGATGCTGATGGAAATTTTCTTGTAAAATGGATAAGTGGTGGTTCAACTGCCACTAATTGGGTTCAATTTACAAGCAGCATTACTGGCTCTCCCGTTATAGTTTCATCAGATGGTAATGATGAACATATTGATTTAGTTGTAAAATCTCATGCTGATGGCACCCTATATCTTATATCACCTCAAAATGGTGATATTGAGATTGCCCTATTAGGTGGCGGCGATATTTACATGGATACAAACATGGGTGGGATTATTGTTAATTCCAGCGATGTTTATAAGTATGTATCTAACGATCCAACCTTGTCCGCTGATAGTGCTGTGACTCTTCCAACGCAACAAGCGGTAAAAGCTTATGTTGATGGCAGCACGCCAAGTCTTGGTCAAACTTTCATCACCAATACCGATGAAACGGCAAGTCTCCCCAATTCAGACCCATTAGCATTAAAGCCTACTGGTATTTTAGCGAGCACAACTTCTACCGGGGTACTTAATACTCGCGTTTTAACTGGAACAACGAATCAGATAGATATCATAGATGGCGATGGGGCTAGTGATCCAACTTTTACTTTATCTGCAACGATCATTACTCCTGGAACATTAACACTAGGTGGAACATTTTTTGTAACGGGTCAGAATATAGAGGCAACCAGCGGTAACGTTACGATTATTACTGATGGCGCCAGTTCAATTGATTTATCCTCTCCCACTGTATTAATTGAACAAGATTTAACCCATGCCGGTGACCCAGACAATAAAATAACCTTTGGAACTGATACCCAGAATTTCCAAACTGGTGGTTCAAGCCGAATGGACATATCCGATAGCGGTATCCGCTTAGGAGGAGCAGATGCCAGAGTAACATCTATCCTAACTGATACCACCATGGCGGCCGCTTCTGATACAAATATATATACGGGTCTTGCCATAAAAACTTATGTAGATACTTCAGGCGGCGCTGCTGTTACCTTAAGCAGTGCAGGTGGAACAGAAACATTAGTTAATGATGGAGTGGGCCCTAACCTATTTACGAAAGGTCTCACAGCTGGTACAGGTATATCACTTTCTAGTGATGGGGTAAGCGTTACTATTACAAATAGTGATGCCGGTGCAACAGTTACGCTTAGTAATGCCGGAACAACCACACTGGTTAATGATGGAGTTGGGCCAAATCTATTCACGAAGGGTTTGGCAGTTGGTACTGGTATGGCTGCATTTGGCGTTTCATCAACTGATGTGACGATAAATCTTTCAGTACCAGTTTCCATTGCTAATGGTGGTACGAATAGTACGGCAGCAATAGGCGCTAGCGGCACTTTAGCACAGTCAAATGGAACATCTTATACATTTACAACCGCAACATTTCCAGCGACCGCAACAGGAACAGGAACTTTCTTGCGCGCAGATGGTACTAATTGGGTTGCAAGTAGCGCCACTTTACCTAATACAGCCACACAAGGCGATTTATTGTATGGAAGCGCTGCTAATACATGGACCAGTTTAGCCAAGAATACATCTGCTACCCGCTATTTAAGCAATACCGGAACGAGCAATAATCCTGCATGGGCGCAAATTGATTTATCTAATGGTGTCACAGGCGTATTACCAATAGCAAATGGTGGCACTAATACTAGTAGCGCTATTGGCGCAAGTGGAACAATAGCTCAATCGGATGGAACGAAATACACTTTTACCACAGCCACTTTTCCATCTACAGCAGGTACGGCTGGGACTATTCTGCGCTCAAATGCAACAAACTGGATTAATAGCACCTCAACGTTTGCCGATACTTATTCTGTTAGCACTATTTTATATGCTTCAAGTGCGAATACGGTTACGGGCCTTGCTACAGCTAATAGCGCGGCTTTAGTAACTAATTCCACAGGCGTTCCGGCGTGGTCTTCTACTATGACCAATGGCCAAGTCATTATCGGCTCTACGGGGGCAACGCCCACAGCGGCGACTTTGACTCAAGGTACAGGGATGACCATTACAAATGGTGCCGGGACAATTACTGTAGCATTAAGTACACCTGTATCCATTGCTAATGGAGGCACTAATACAACTTCAGCAATAGGTGCAACAGGAACATTAGCTCAATCTAATGGAACAAATTACACATGGACTACAGCGACCTACCCAACAACTGCTGGAACATCGGGTAAGATACTAATATCGAATGGCACCAATATCGTTAGTTCAACGCCAACTTATCCTAATAGTGCTTCAGGTACGGGCACAATCTTAAGAGCTGATGGTACCAATTGGGTTGCAAGTACAGCAACTTATCCAAATACAGGTGGCACAGCAGGAACAATATTAAGATCGGACGGTACCAACTGGGTAAATAGCACCGCAACCTATCCCGGGACCAGTGGTACAAGCGGGACGATTTTACGCTCCAATGGGACTAACATAGTTAACAGTACGGCTACATTTGCAGATACTTATACAGCTAGCAATCTACTTTACTCTAATGGCTCTAATACAGTCACAGGATTAGCAACTGCCAATAGTGCCGTACTTGTTACCAATTCAAGCGGTGTTCCAGCTTGGTCAAGCACTATGACGAATGGCCAGTTGATTATAGGTAGTACTTCTGCAACGCCAACTGCTGCAACATTAACTGCAGGAACTGGGGTAACTATTACAAATGGACCTGCCAGCATTACGATTGCTGCAACTTCAGTGCCAGCAACGAGTGAGGTAACTGGAACAAGTCAATCTATGGCTGTTAATACTACGTACATTGCAAATAATGCATCTTTAGTTACATTGACTTTACCAACAACTGCGGCACTTGGGGAATTTGTTCAAGTACTCGGAAAAGGTGCCGGTTTATTTAAAATTGCCCAGAATGCAAGCCAAGTAATTCGATTCGTTAGCTCCTCGACTACTACGGGAACAGGCGGTTCACTAACGGCCATAGAGCGATATGATTCAATAACACTTAAATGTATTACTGCCAATACGGATTGGATAGTAGTTGATAATACAGGAACCTATACCATCGTATGACGACTATTAATAATTTCGGAAATGCATTTTCTGGCGTTACGGGCAATGGTAAATTTGTTGGATCTGTGTCGCCTGTATTTGATGGTCCAATTGATGCAGGTGGCGCGACAACTCTTAAAATAACGAATAGCGCGGCACCCACAGTTTCAACCAATGGTGATTTAGCCGTAGATACTACTTTCACCAATTTCAGCGGCATGATGACTTATTATAGCGGATCTCAGCAATATTGCCCGGCTATTTTGCCCGCTGATATCAACGCAACAGACGCCTATTTAGTTGCTTACAATCTTGCGTCAACAAAATTTGTAATGCAAAAGCAATCTGGCATTGTACAATTTGTTATTTTTACCGATACAGCTGATGGCGCAACTAGCTCTACCAGCATGGTTAACACTACTTTAACCGCCAACATAACGCCAAATAGCGCTAGCAATAAAATATGGATAATGGCTTATGCATGTGACTTTAATTCAATAGGAATTAATAATGTAGACGGTTATTCTACTTATGATTTAAGAAGGACAACTGGTACGGCTACCACCTTAGCCACCACTCTAGTGGGGGTTCATAATGGCGCTGTCGAAAACACAGATACAAGAAGCTTTATATCATTGTATGGCTATGAAACAGCTCCGGATACAAGCACACATACTTATGTTTTAAGACATTCGGTACCAGGAGCAAGCTTCACATCTACTTATAAGGGTAGCTTTGCAGCAACAATGATATTGCTGGAGATGCTGCCATGACCACCATTAATAATGCAGGTATTGGCTTATCAGGAACAACAGGCACAATAAACTTTGTTGGAAGTTCAAATTCTGTGTTAACTGGTAATTTGGATTGGTCTGGGGCTTCTTTTGTTAGATTTCCTGTAAGTGCAACACCAACAGTAAATGTAACTGGACAAATGGCATTAGACAGTAGTGTTAGCGGTTACCCAGGACTTTTTAAATATTATGATGGTACGCAAGAAATGGCCATATTAGGAATGGCAAGTGCCGATTTCAGCGCAACCGATAATTACCAAATATCTTATAACAATACCTTTTCAAAATTAGCTATGACACAACAAGCTAATGGTAAGCTCATTAATTACGTCGTTGCCACGAGCACAACCAATGATTCAACAACGAGCATAAGCTTTGCTTCATCAAGTCTATCTGCTTCCATTACACCTAGAAGCACATCTAACAGCATTTATATATTAACAAGCTGTTATGCCAATGTAGGCGTTAACACAGGCACTCAAACAGACATAACTTTCTATATGCGAATAAGACGTACCAGCGGAAGTGCTGCGACCATATCGCAAGCTAGAACCGGGAAAACAAATCTAACAGCTAATGCTTCTCCAAACTCCTATAGAAATGTACAGTTAATAGGCGCAGAAACAGTTCCTGCAACATCATCTCAAACTTATGAATTGCAATATGGTCAGTTAGCATCTACCAGTTATACCGCAAATATTGTTGGAAGCACTTATCCAGCATTTATGATATTGATGGAGATAGCACCATGACAAATATCAATGTTTTTGGAAGCAATTTATCAGGAGCAACCGGCACGGGATCAATTGTTGGGAGTGATTCTTCCACAGTAACAGGAACAATTGATTGCAGTGGTGCTTTAACATTTGAAATCCCTAATAGCGGGGCTCCGACAACCACATCAGCTGGACAAATAGCAATTGACACCAGCATTACTAGCATGACGCCATTACCGCAATTTAATGATGGCACAAATACACTATATGCATTTAGCATTCCAGCTGCTGATTTGTCAACAACTGATGGAAGAATTTTAACTTATAACTCTGCATCAAGTAAATTTACATTAAGTACACCATTAACTCAAAATACAAAAATAATAAAAGCTGCTTATGCGACATCCTCAGCAACAGATACTACGACAAGCTCTAGTCAGGTTAACACTTCGTTAACTATTAACTATACACCGGCTGGAGGTAGTAATACTTTATGGATAATAGCGGGTGGATTTGCTAAAAATGAAAGAACAGCAGCAAGCCCTGCGACACGTATATTCAAATTTGATATTAATAGGAGTACCGGAACCCCAGCGGTAATCGCAACGGCTAACTGCGGCAGAGTTGTTAACAATACTCCCGGTACGAATGCGGTGCCGCAATATGAATGCGTTAATTTATCTGGGACTGAAATATCTAACGACACATCTACGCACACTTACACATTGCGAATGGCTACAAATAATACAAACACAACAACAACTTTTGATGGCTCTACAGTTCCTGCTTTTATTATGGTTATTGAATTCGTTTAGGAGATTTTATGAAATTAAGTACATTGTTTTCGTTCATGGGCATTGAGATGACAATCAAAGGTGATATCGAATATGAGCATGGTATCAAACTTGAAGGTCTAGATATTATATTTCATAAGCCTGAAACACCGCCAACTAATGAAGAAATGGAAAAGGCAGCTGCCGACTTTGTCCAATTTCAAGGCAAACGTGATTTGGAGTTGCAAAAAAAAAGTGAATTACCAGATATTCACGAATGGTTAGAGGCTGTAACAGATGAACTTACAATTTTAGCTGATAGGTTCGAAATACCACAGGCCGTATCATTTTTGACCATTAAGGCTAAATTGGCATTAATTGAGAAGAAATATAAAGCGCTGTAAATTAGGTCAATTTACTGTATAATTTAATTATGTTTAACAAGAGGATTTTAAAATGGCAATTTTACAAATAACCCCTTTATTCCCTGCATCTGAATTGGGTTCTGTGGGTGTCAATCCATCATTTGTCCATATTGATACAGATGATACAGATGCAACTGTTTCAGTGCCTGGGTATTTAAATCAAACAACAGCTCAATTTAGTGAAAAACAAATGGCACTTGTTTATACGACGGATAAGAAAACATCTCAATATGGTATTAGTATTGATGGGGCTGGTGTTATTAGCTTGGTTCAGGAAGGAGCGCCTGGAACAGTTGAAGGGCTCCCCGTAGTCGTTAATGATATTGCGGTTTTCTATGGAACAGATGGGACGCTAAAAGATGGTGCTACGATTGCAAGAAATCCAGGCAGTATCCAGGCGGGTGATGGTGATATTGAGGGTGGATTTATTTCTTATCCTCCAACCGCGGGTAAAGGCCGAATGATTATGCAGGCGGTTGATTGTGATAATGGCGATTTTACTGCAACTTTTCAAAATTTTGATGATTTAGATCAAGATACTGTTTATACATTCGGCGATGCTGCGTCCGCTAATCAAACTGTGTTGACAACGAGCGCTTCTAATGTTGGTGATATTGCAGCATTAAAAACCTATGACATTACTTTTACGCATACTGATTTAGCTAGCGCCCAAGCTTTAGGAATTGTTCAAGGTGGTGGTTATAAAGTACGCAATATGTGGCTTAATTCTGGTGGCACTAACTTCTCTGGCGGGGGTGGTAATAGACTTATCCAAGTTTCTGATGGTACAGGAGTATACACAGTTATTCCAGCAGCAATTGCTCAAGCTGCGGTTAATCTTGTTTGGGGAACTGCAACTAATATGCCTTTCCCAGCATCTGTTGCGATTGATAGACAAACCACTGGAACGTTGTTTATAGCATATTCAGGTGGTACTACAGACTATACGGCCGGTAGCTTAACTTTGACGCTTTTACTTGAAAAGGTGACATAATGGCTATTTTAAAGATAACACCCTTAACCCCTGCTTCTGAAATAGGAGCAGTGGGTGTTGAGCCATCATGGGTTAAGATTGATACTGATGATACAGAAACAACTGTATTAACTGCGGGATATTTAAATCAAGCTGGGGCTCAATTTAGTGAAAAGCAAATGGCCTTGGTTTATACAACTGATAGTAAAACTTCAAACTATGGCATTAGTATTGATAGTACTGGGATTATAACTTTAGTACCGCCAGCGTCTGCAGGAAATGTAATTGGATTGCCAGTTGTAACTGATGATATTGTAACTTTCGCTAATACCGATGGCGCTTTAAAAGATGGCTCTGTCATTGCTAGGGCTACTGGATTTGTTCAATCTGGGACAAGAGATAGTCAAGGTGGTTTTATTGCTTTTTCTGGTGAGGGTGATGTTGGGACGGTTATTTATGGGGCTCGCCCTAATAGAGCAGGTGTTGCTGTATTAATTAGCAATGAGTCCCATGATGCTGGTGCATCAATATTGTTTCCAGAAAGTGGCGTTGCTGAAAGCAGAGTTATTTTATCGGATAACCCAGATACACAATACATTAATACGGGCAATTTAGAGCTAACTGAAGGTGATTTAATAGTTCGCAATGGTGAGGTTACTTTAATTAATGGAAATTTAACTGTTGGATTTATTACACTTCATAGTAATGATGGTGTGATTTCAATGTTTCCAGGAGTTTTTGATGCTGGTAAACTGGATATTATTGCGACGGCAAATGCATCCGCGGATGTAACAGTTCTGGTTACCAATCAAAGCCATGATGCATCTACCGTAGTACGTATTCCAGATAGTCGTGCTCCTGTCAGTTATTTTATTTTATCCGAAGCGCCGGGAGATCAATTCATTAACAGTGGTGGTTTATCGGTTAGCGGAGGAGATATTTCAACGGGTAGTAATGGAATAGCGGGCGCTCTATTCATTTATCCAGGCGATCCACTTTCTGGGTCTTTTGTATTGCGTTGTTCTAACGCTAGTGGAAATTTTAGAACTAACTTTCAAACTTTCCCTAATTTAAGCCAAACCACAACCTATACTATTGGGGATGCATTAACTGCTAACCAAAGTGTATTGGTTAGCTCAGCCACTAATGTTGGTAATTCGGCTGCATTAATCTCAAAAGATGTAACTATAACTTCTTCTGATTTAGTATCTGCTGGCGTTTATGAAGTGACTTCTAGTGCCGGTTATCGAATTAGAGCGCTTCAATTGAATATTAATGGCACCAACTTTTCTGGCGGTGGTGGTAATAGGAATATTCAAATTACCGATGGGACGACAGTTTATAGCGTAATTCCAGCTGCAACAGCGCAATCTTTAACCAATGCTGTATGGGGTGCAACTGCACTTCCATTGCCAGCATCAGGAGCTATCAATACCCAGACTGTGGCGGCTTTGCAAGTTTCTTATTCAGGCGGCACAACAGATTATAGTGCTGGCAATTTAAAATTAACATTTTTATTAGAGAAAGTAGATTAAATATGGAATTAAACTTAGCTACAATTGCATCATCAAGTAATATACAAATTGCTATTATAAGTGCTGTAGCCTGGTTTTCTAAATCATTAATAAGTTTAGCAGCTAAAGGATATGCAGCTTTTGTAGAAGATAGAGCGCAGACTCATGCAATACTAGATAAACAGAATGATATTTTGCAGAAAATATGTGATATTCAGAATGAAATATTAGCAGAGCAAAAAAATACAAATGAACTTTTAAAAGAAAAAAATGAACCCTCGACATTACCGGCGAATAATTGGTATAATATTCCTCCTCCTTTAACCAAAAGAAAGCCTGATAATATAACAAATGTCTAAATATGTATTAAGTCAACGTTCTATCGATAGATTAGAAGGCGTTCACCGTGATTTAGTTTCAGTCATAAAGCTCGCAATACAATTTACGAGCATTGATTTTACAGTGATTGAAGGATTGCGAAGCAAAGAAAGGCAAGTTGAATTAATGGCGCAATCAAAAAAAGTAACCACTACGCTTAAAAGTCGCCATATATATGGCTTTGCAGTTGATTTAGGCGCATATGTAGATGGCCATATTCTCTACAAACCATCTATGCTTTATTCTAAGATAGCATTAGCTATGAAAAGAGCTGCTATTCAATTAAAAATACCTATTGTATGGGGTGGAGACTGGAAAGGAGCAGCTGGAAAACTGCAAGATTTAGGTCATTTTGAGCTTTCAAAGAAATTTTATCCGGACCCCCGCGAGGAAACTGCGCTAGAAACTCATTAATTTTATTAAGGCCATCATCTGAGCCATAAGCTACGATAACAGTATCGCCTATACTTTTAAGATAAGCTATACATTGTTTTTGTGCGTGACTTAATTTTCCGGTTGTAGTTTTTACTTCTATCCATAAATTCCATGCTGGAATATACAAATCAGGAATGCCACTTAAAACCCCTTCGGCTTTTAATTTGACTGCGACAGCTATATGACGATGACCGCCATTTGCTATGGCATGGATAAGAACGCCCTTATATTTCAAATGAAAAATATCTACTAAAAGTTTTTGCTCTTCATGTTCAGAGAGAGATTTAATATTCATTTAATCTATATTATGATTACCTACAAGCTTTAAATCTTGCACCATATGAAGAGCCAAACTCATCAATCCATCGAGAATTATTTTCTCATCATTTTCTTCCATTAGCTTTTCAAAAGTATCACATCCAGAGCATGAGCCATAATCAACAAATATTGAATAATAATGAGAAGGTTGGTAACATTTTTCTGGAATTATATATAAACGAGTGCCTTGAAAATCACCGTCATCAATAATATGTATTTTTGATTGATCTAGATTTACACAGAACAATTCGATAACATCTTGAACTATTTCATCATAACTAGCAGGATAGTTATGATAATATTTAAGTTTTAATTTATTTTTACGCGCTTCCCACATATCCACAAATTCTCTAATCATTACAATATCTCACTTATTTTTATTCGGTAGATTGCTTAATGTTTGAGCTACTTTAATCGCCAATTGATTTCTTGCTCTTTCAGGAATATTTTCAGTATAAGTTATAATTCTTTTGCATTCTGGATCGAACAAATTACATATAGCAGTAATTTTCTCGGCATCTGTTATATTTTCATTCGTAAGAATGTTTATATAAGCTAAGATTTTTTCTACTTTTATGTTAATTTTCATTATTCATCAGGCGCCAAATCATTAATAATCATGTCATTAATAAAAGAATGTACTTCGGAGGATATTTCGCTATGCAAGGAATCGTCTAGATTCCCATCTACATCGTACATATCATATTCAATGAAAAAAGCTTCAGTATCACGCGCGCCTTCCGGAACTGTCGAACTTTGAAAGACTGTTACTTCAATCAATGCCGCTGTTCCACGTAGAACAATAGGATATCGTTTGATACCTTTAGGACTGAGATTATCCATCTCTTTGAAAACGCCTTCGGGCAACTGTACAAGTTCTTGATCGTTCCCGAGATCCAGTTCTAACTCACACAAATCTTCATCTAAATAAGAACAAATTAAATCATTGTCTCTACTCATTTAAAAGTACTCGACTATTCTCGGTATTTAAATCGAATTGAATAGCTTTAATTTTATTATCTTCTATATCGGCAAGTATAAACTTGCCCTTTAAGAGCTCAACATGGCCGCATTTGGATTTTTGCAAGATTTCCATTGTTCTAAAAAATAACATTCCGCATTTATGAATTGAATCTCGGCAATCGACTTCGAAGTCACCTCCGATATCATCGCATACATCTTCAATCAGTTGATATGTGCCTTTATTATCACCGCCAAAATCAAACTCCAGATGCAGTCCACCTGCTAAGTCTTTATTAGGTATCTGGACTAAGCCAAAACAAGCGTTTTTAATTTGCCCCATTATTTTCATTTATATTCTCCAGTTTGTTGATAATTTGTTTCAATAATTCGATTGCCGAAATATCTTCAGGAATTAAAGCGCATCTTGTGCATAATTGAACTTTTAAATCTGCTAATACAACATCTATTTCTTCTTTAGAAAGGTAAATGTTTGGCGATATTTTTTCAAGATAGGGAGCGATAGACGCTTTTTTATATTTTATGCCATTTTCATTAATATAAAAATCATAGCGCATTCCATCTGGAGTAATAATATTTATTTTATCACCTGCTTTAGGTTTAAGATACCAATTCGTTTCTTTTAATGTTGTTTCATACATATTTAAAGGTTTTTGTGAACTGCCAACAAATGCCGCTGCCGCTATTGTTTTCTTTAATTTATCTTGGATCATTTTGCAGTGTTCAACATAGAAACGAATAGTGGATGTGTCGGACTCTTTAACGATAATTTCATCGATTAATTTTAATAAAATATCAATTTGATATCTAAAAATGCACAGTTTTGGGGTGTCAGTTATCAATTTTAATTGAACTTTTATAATTTCACATTCAGCTCGATAGAGAATTTCGGAAGGAAAATCACGGGTTTCCTGAAAAGAAGAGTTGCACCTTTCTCTTTCGAGCAATTCAATTAGGATTCTTTTTTCGCAATCATCAAAATTAATTTCTAGGAAATTTTTATCTTTAAATTCCAGTTTTTCTTTTAAGTGATTTACATCAAATTCCACAGTTTGTTTATCTCCAATTATATGTAGCAGCCATCTTTTTTCGGCATCGGTAAGATTAACACCAAGGAAATCTTTATTCATATTTAACTCCGTTCATTATTATGCTGATAATCAATTCTTAGACAACCTAACTCATATTTTATTTCTTCAAGTATTATCACAATATCCCGAATGCCAGAAGCTATTTCAATAAGCATTTTGTCTCTAAGAGGAGTGAGGATTAATTGTCCTTCATTTTGTATTAGATCATCTATTACCATGGTATGCTCTCATTTGCGCGAACAATATTAGCCACCTTTTCATCTAATTCAGGATGTTTTTGAATATCAAAAATATTTGAAACATTATTGAATTTACCATCATTTTTAACATAAATAGCGACTACGGCACCTATAAACTCTTGGGGAGCGCTAGCATCTTTCATCCCTGCTTCTAATCTAAGCCTATTAATAGTATCTTTAGATATTTTATGAGCCACATCAGTTTTACCAGCATAATAACAGCGTTGTTCGAACATGAAATTTCCCTGAGCTGGAATACGCCATATAATAGAAGTATATTTAGCATCCGCTTTCTCATCTATGAGATTTTTACAGTCATGAATAATGGCCTTATAAAGACCTCGTGGAATTAATTTTCTATTATATTCCGGCGGTTCTTCATAAGGACCAGCCCAATCTAACGTATCAGTCATTTAATTTTCCTTAGTAGTAAGAATATTCTTAAAAGCGGTTTCCATTTCTATCGAAATGGGTAGATTATCTATTATTGCAGATGAATGCAATAAATGCCAATCTTCAGCTCCTTTTTCTTTGTCTATTTTCCCATCACGTATTTTAACGAATAATTCACTTGCTTTTTCTCTAAAAATATCCTCTAAAGATGGTGGGTCAACAAATTCTTCAGTGGCAATATTTTCTTCTCCTTTATTTAACCATTCTAAAAGTTTAATAGCTATATCTTTGGTGAAAAGTTCCGGGATATCTGGATTGTCAAAGATTTTTGTCCGATCTTTTGAGCAAGTAAAACTATGATTTTGAGTCAAGCTAAATAGGGTGGTAAATTCATATTCCATTCCTTCGCGCTGCACAGCTTCTATTCCTACTTTTTGTGGCTGCATTTTTCCATTTACTTGGACAGTGTCATAAGCTGTTTTAGCTCGTAATGTAGCGATAACATGGCATTTAGAGCTTAGAATGGCCTCCATCAATTTATTATGTTCAGGCGTAACCTTACCCCATGCAGTATAGCTATTTCCACGTGATGATGCTTTAGTGATAGCGTCAACCATACTTAAGCAGCCGCCAACGCCCGACCATTCGTGCGTTAATGAGTCAATAATAATGACATCATATCCAGTATTTTCTATTAATTTCATCGCCTCAACATATCGTCTGGGTTCAAAAGGAGGAGATAATGAAATAGTGTCATATTCTCTAAATTGATCAGCATATAAAGAAGCGCTTCCTGATTCAGTATCAATCACGCATACTTTTTCGCCAAGTTCTAGTCCTAATAATAATGAGCTGTAAGTTTTGCCAGACCCAGAAGCGCCCATAATTCCTAGTCGTAACTTCTGTTTTCTTTTAATCGCGCGTTCTATTTTCATTCTATCCTCCAAAAATACAAGATGTGAAAATCATAATCATTATTCCGACAGGAATTGTAACAACTAATGAAGTTAATAAAGCGCGTATGGCACAATATAAATAATCTCGTTTTGTTGTTCTTTTTAATATTTGGTAATGAACATCAAACACAATAAATCCAAATGTAGCTGTGAAAGCATAAGTTAATAAATATGCCATAAAGTATCTCCATATAATTAATGATTTTGATAATAATCAAAAGCTCCAAGTTTCCGTAATTCATTCCATAAATCGTGTGATCTGCGTTTTATATATTGTCTATAAGCTAGACAGGCCCCAATATAGGCGCCAATAGCAGTTGCAATCATTGTTATTATAAAATTTATCATGATGGAAGATCTACTCCTAGTCTATTTGCGCATTCATTTAAAACTTTTACCGATAGATCATATAAACTACAGACATTTCCTATAATTTTTAAAAGCAGATGCATTTCTCTTAAATAAATTCTTGCAAAATTTTCATCATGTATAACAATATCCTGTGCATTATCAATTAAATCGGCTAATTTAATTGCTTGAGCTTGAGGAGATGATTTAGCTATATGTTTCCTATCTATTTCTTTTCTAATTGCTCTATTACCATCTTCTGGTCTTGATATATCAGTTAACTCTTCAACAAGAGTCGCCACCTCTATCCCAAATTTTCTACATATTTCTAGAATGCGTACTGTTTTACAATCTTCTACGCTATCATGAAGAATGGCGGCACTTAACATTTTATCGGTATGACCACCTTTTTTAACTAAAAGCATTACGCGAATAGGATGAATAATATAAGATTCGCCAGTATATTTTCTTTTTACATCGCATAATTCAAAATGTTTATGGGCGTATGCAATTACCTCCTCAATTTTAATCAAGATATACCTCCGTTAACCATTCATTCCAAAATGAAACATCCGCTTCTTCTGGGTAGTGAGATTCAGCAGCTAACTTATATATTCTTTCAACCATATATTCTAACAAAGAGGCTAATTCATTAGCATAATGATATTTACCCTCTTTAATTCCAAGTAAAAATTCAGCTTGTTTAAGAGGGAATACCAAATTGCCAGTAGTATATATTTCTTCCAATTGATAAGCTGCTCTAAAAGCATGAGAAATTGCTTTAAAGTCTACGCCTTTATTTTCCTTAGCAAGTCGTGCTCTGTGACCAAAATCTTCTATAAATTTATCTAAGCATTCAATAATATATTTTATAGGGGTTGTTACCATAAATATTTTATCTAAGACAACAATCGCCCTTTTATCGTCTTGCGAAGCTTCGGCAATTATTCTTTTACAGACAAATTCAGTTTCTTCTATATCATCAAATAATTCTATTAACTTCATATTTCTATCTAAATGTTTTTTAAGGAAGTTATTAAATGTCTCTGCTGCATTTAGCCGTGAGCCTTTAATGCCATATTTAGCTGCTTGAACCCTAACATAACCCATATAGGCTCTAAGATTTTTAGTATAGAAATGTTCTTTTTCTGCTTTTAAAGATTCCCAGGCAGTACTTGTAGTGCATTCCCATCCTTCGGGCGCGTGGAGCATATCGATTGCTACTGTCTCTCCCTTTAAGGCTAATTTTAAGAAATAATGTATGGAATATATCTCGTGATCTATATCATCCGGTGTATTTTTTGCGTTAGATGTTTTTTTTGTAATGCTATTAATCGATTTAGGCACATTCTGTAAGATTAAATCTCTAAAGGAAGGTAAACAAATACCTTTATAATCTGTGTCAGAATTTTCTGTATTTGTCCCATATAAATGAGAGCCAAATTTCATTAGACATAGAATATTCAATTTAACTTACCCTTTGATCACATTTGCTTGCCATGTTGGGATATTAAATTATTTTTTAAAGAAAGTCAAGTTTTTCTTTAAAAATTTTAAATAATATTGAAAATATTTTGAATATAGGCTATGATCACAAAAATCGGAGGAAATTAATGTTAGATTTTAAAGAAATAGCTGCAAAATTAGCAAAATATAAGACATCATTCATTCAAGAGCGAACGGGGTTACCATATCATGTTATTAGATCCATAATTAATAGGCGAAATGAATTTATAAGACTAAGTCATTTTGAAATAATTGCAAAATTTTTGGAAGACGAAGACAACACTTAAAAGGATGAAGGATGAAACAAGGAGGTGATGTAGAATATTTAATCCTGGGATGTTTGTTATTAGATAATGATTGTTATTGTAAGATAAATCTCAATAAAGATGATTTTACCATTTATACGAATGGC
>Ga0134122_10000139_pt1 | contig 41317 bp, 38 predicted proteins | sample KB302_FD_96461 | JGI IMG/M metagenome (GOLD analysis project Ga0134122, IMG submission 96461) | Terrestrial soil microbial communities without Nitrogen fertilizer from Kellogg Biological Station, Michigan, USA - KB3-0-2 | ecosystem: Environmental > Terrestrial > Soil > Unclassified ... | reverse complement strand
TGACCATCGGCTTCATCTACGAGTGGCGCAAGGGTGCGCTGGAGTGGGATTGATGGTGAGCCAAACATCGACATCGCTTGCCCAGCGTCCGAGCGGGCTCGTTGCCCCGGCTGCTGGGTCCTTCAGCGACGTCTCCGCCCAGCTCGCCGACAAGGGCTTCCTGGTCACGACCACGGACGACCTCATCAACTGGGCCCGGACGGGCTCGCTGATGTGGATGACCTTCGGCCTTGCCTGCTGCGCCGTCGAGATGATGCAGGCCTCGATGCCGCGCTGGGATCTCGAGCGCTTCGGCTTCGCGCCCCGCGCCTCACCGCGTCAGTCCGACGTGATGATCGTGGCGGGAACGTTGTGCAACAAGATGGCTCCCGCACTGCGCAAGGTCTACGACCAGATGCCCGAGCCGCGCTACGTCATTTCGATGGGAAGCTGCGCCAACGGCGGGGGCTACTACCACTACTCCTATTCGGTGGTGCGCGGCTGCGACCGGATCGTGCCCGTTGATGTCTATGTACCAGGCTGCCCGCCGACGGCGGAGGCGCTGGTCTACGGCGTGCTGCTGTTGCAACGCAAGATCCGGCGAACCGGGACGATCGAACGCTAGCACCCGGCCCAAGCCCTGGACACGCGCCCCTCATGCTCGACCAACTCGCCCAGCACGTCGCGGCTCTCCTAGGTCCCAACTGCGTCAGCCAGCGGCTTCAATTCGGCGAGCTCACGCTGGTCGTGCCCGCCGCGTCCGTGCTTTCGGTGCTGCGCGCTTTGCGGGACGATGCGGGCTGCCAGTTTGAGCAACTCGTCGACATCTGTGGCGTTGACTACCCGGAGCGGGAGAAGCGATTTGATGTGGTCTACCACCTGCTCTCGCCGCGCAAGAACCAGCGCCTACGCGTCAAATGCGAGGTCGACGATGCGACGCCCGTGCCGAGCGTGGTCGAGCTCTATCCTGTCGCCAATTGGTACGAGCGGGAGGCCTACGACATGTACGGCATCTTGTTCTCCGGACACCCGGACCTGCGTCGCATCCTGACCGACTACGGCTTCCAGGGCTTCCCGCTGCGTAAGGATTTCCCACTTACGGGCTATGTCGAGGTGCGCTACGACGATGCGCAAAAGCGCGTCGTCTACGAGCCGGTCCGCCTGACCCAGGAGTTCCGCTCGTTCGACTTCCTGAGCCCCTGGGAGGGGACCGAGTACGTGCTCCCTGGGGACGAAAAGGCAAAGCAGTAGCAATGCCCGAGACCGACATCCGTCAGTTCAATATCAATTTTGGCCCCCAACATCCGGCCGCGCATGGCGTGCTGCGCCTGGTGCTCGAGCTCGACGGCGAGGTGGTGACCCGCGTCGATCCGCACATCGGCCTGTTGCACCGCGGCACCGAGAAGCTGATCGAGCACAAGACGTACCTGCAGGCGATCGGCTACTTCGACCGCCTCGACTACGTGGCGCCGATGAACCAAGAGCACGCCTTCTGCCTCGCCGGCGAAAAGCTGCTCGAGATCACGGTGCCGCGGCGGGCGCAGCTCATTCGCGTGCTTTACTCCGAAATCGGCCGACTGCTGTCGCATCTCCTCAACGTCACCACGCAGGCCATGGACGTCGGCGCTCTGACCCCACCGCTATGGGGTTTCGAAGAGCGCGAGAAGCTGATGGTGTTCTACGAGCGCGCCTCGGGCAGCCGGATGCACGCCAAGTATTTTCGCTTTGGCGGCGTGCACCAGGATCTCCCGCCCCGCCTGATCGAGGACATTGCCAAGTTCTGCGAGACGCACCCAAAGGTCCTCGACGACATCGAGGACCTACTCACCGATAACCGCATCTTCAAGCAGCGCAACGTCGACATCGGCGTCGTGAAGCTTGCGGACTGCCTGCGCTGGGGGTTCTCGGGCGTGATGCTACGCGGCTCGGGTGCCGCCTGGGATCTGCGCAAGGCGCAGCCCTACGAATGTTACTCGGAACTCGATTTCGACATTCCGATCGGCAAGAACGGCGACAACTACGATCGCTACTGCATCCGGGTGGAGGAGATGCGCCAGGCCGTGCGCATCATGCAGCAATGCTGTGCAAAGCTAATGTCGGCCGAAGGCGCGGGCCCGCACGTGAGCGACGACAAGAAAGTGACCCCGCCCAAACGCGGCGAGATGAAGCGCTCCATGGAGGCGCTGATCCATCACTTCAAGCTTTACACCGAGGGCTTTCACGTTCCCCCCGGCGAGGTCTATGCCGCCGTCGAGGCGCCGAAGGGGGAGTTCGGGGTCTATCTGGTCTCGGACGGCAGCAACCGGCCCTACCGGTGCAAGATCCGCGCGCCGGGCTTTCCGCACCTGCAAGCCATGGACTTTATGAACCGAGGGCACATGCTGGCCGATGTGTCGGCCATTCTTGGCTCCCTCGATATCGTCTTTGGCGAGATCGACCGCTAAACCTGCGGGCCAGCGGCCCGCCGCAGCCGGACGGGCGCCCGACGTGAGCGCGGCAAAGGCACAAAAAGCGACCCTTCGCCTCGCCGCGGCGGCCATCCTTGCCGGCACCCTCCTCGGGCTCATTGGCCTGCGCTATCTCCTCGTCCCCGAGTCGGCGGCGCGCACCTTCGGGGTCCCGGGCCGGCCGGCCGGGCATGAGCTCTACTACATCATCGGCCTGCGCAACCTGTGGCTGGCCGCGCTCGCGATTGGCCTGGCAGCGCTGCGCCAGTGGCATGGCTTGGCCCTCTGGTTCGCCACCGGCACCGTCGTGTGCTTCGCCGACGCGCTGATCGCCGCCAATGCCACGGCAAAGGTACCGCAGGTGGCCTTCCACCTCGTCTGTGGCCTGGGCTGTGCCCTCCTGGCCACCGTCGTCTGGCGACGTGCCAACAAGGGGCGCTGAGCCGAGCGCAACTTTGCCGCGCTCGATCCGCCTTGGCATCGTTCTAAAGACGGGCGACAAGCGCCAAATCAGCCCTTATAAGGGGGCCGCCACAATTCCGCCTCCGCCGCTCGGAGCCCGCTGAGCCCCAATGTCTGTCCGCAGACTTGACCCTCATCAGCCCGCCAGCTTCGCCTTCACGCCCGAGAACGAGGCGTGGGCCAAGGTCACGATCGCCAAGTATCCGCCGGGCAAGCAGGCCTCGGCCGTCATCCCGCTGCTCTGGCGGGCGCAGGAACAGCATGCGGGCTGGCTGCCCGAGCCGGCCATCCGCCTGGTCGCCGACATGCTCGGCATGGCCCACATTCGCGTCTACGAGGTGGCGACCTTCTACACCATGTTCCAGCTTTCCCCGGTGGGAAAAAAGGCGCACGTGCAGGTGTGCGGCACCACGCCGTGCATGCTGCGGGGCGCCGAAGCCCTGGTTGAGGTCTGCCGGCGGCGTATTCATGCCGATCCACACCACCTCTCCCCCGACGGGGATTTCTCCTGGGAGGAGGTCGAGTGCCTCGGCGCCTGCGCCAATGCGCCGATGGTACAGATTTGGAAGGATACCTATGAGGATCTGACACCGGACCTGTTTGAGAAGGTGTTGGACGGATTCGCCAGCGGCGCACCTCCCAAAGCTGGCTCGCAAATTGGCCGGCAGGCGTCGTGTCCGGCAGGCGGGCCAACGACGCTCAAAGACTTGGCCAAGGCCGAACAGTAGGGGGTGAATCGCGTCGTGGCTCTACAGGACACGGACCGGATTTTCCGCAATCTTTACGGCTTCCAGGACTGGAAGCTGGCCGGGGCTAAGGCCCGCGGCGCCTGGGACGGCACCAAGACGCTGATCGAAAAAGGTCACGACGCCATCATCGCCGAAATCAAGAATTCGGGCTTGCGCGGCCGCGGCGGAGCGGGATTTCCGACCGGCCTCAAGTGGTCCTTCATGCCCAAAAACGATCCGCGCCCCAGCTACCTTGTGATCAATGCCGACGAGTCGGAGCCCGGCTCCTGCAAGGATCGCGAGATCATGCGCCACGATCCGCACCTATTGATCGAGGGCGCCTTGCTGGCGTCGTTCGCGATGCGGGCGCATAGCTGTTACACCTACGTGCGCGGCGAGTTCGTGCGCGAGCGCGAGCGCCTGGAGGCGGCCGTAGCGGAGGCCTACGAGGCCAAGTTGATCGGCAAGAACAATGTGCACGGCTGGGACTTCGACTTTATCGTGCACCACGGCGCCGGCGCCTACATCTGCGGCGAGGAAACCGCGCTGCTGGAAAGCCTCGAGGGCAAGAAGGGCCAGCCCCGCCTGAAGCCGCCCTTCCCCGCCAACACTGGCCTCTATGGCGCCCCCACCACCGTCAACAACGTCGAATCGATCGCGGTGGTGCCCGACATCCTTCGCCGCGGCGCGACCTGGTTTGCCGGCTTCGGCAAGCCCAACAACACCGGCACCAAGCTGTTTCAGATCTCGGGCCACGTCGAACAACCGTGCGTGGTCGAAGAAGAGATGGGCATCGGCCTGCGCGAATTGCTGGAACGCCATGCCGGCGGCGTGCGCGGGGGTTGGGACAACCTGTTGGCCGTCATCCCCGGTGGCTCGTCGATGCCGTGCCTGCCAGCCAGCATGTGCCAGGACCTGACGCTCGATTTCGACACCCTGTCCAAGCTCAAGTCGGGGATGGGCACGGCAGCCGTGATCGTGATGGACAAGTCAACCGACATCATCGCCGCCATCCGCCGCATCGCCTACTTCTACAAGCACGAGAGCTGCGGTCAGTGCACGCCCTGTCGGGAGGGTTGCGGCTGGATGTGGCGTATGCTGCGCCGCATGGAGCTCGGCGAGGCCAGCAAGAGCGAGATCGATCTGTTGCAGGACATGACCACCAAGATCGAGGGTCACACGATCTGCGCACTCGGCGACGGTGCTGCCTGGCCGGTGCAGGGACTGCTGCGCCACTTCCGCGGCGTGATCGAAGAGCGCATCGACCGGCACCAGGCCGCGCTGAAGCAGGCGGCGGAGTGAACAATGCCGAAGCAACTCATCATCGACGGCACCCCGATCGAGGTCGAGGACGGCATCACCTTGATCCAGGCCTGTGAGCAGGCCGGCGTGGAAATTCCCCGCTTCTGCTATCACGAGCGCCTGTCGATTGCCGGCAACTGCCGCATGTGCCTGGTCGAGGTGCAGGGCATGCCGAAACCGGCGGCCTCCTGCGCCATGGGGGTCAATGATCTGCCGCCGAACAAGGACGGCAGTGCAAAGATCATCAACACCAAAACGCCGATGGTGAAGAAAGCGCGCGAAGGCGTCATGGAATTCCTGCTGATCAACCATCCGCTCGACTGCCCGATCTGCGATCAGGGCGGCGAGTGCGACCTGCAGGACCAAGCGATGGCCTACGGCATGGGCGGCTCGCGCTACGTCGAGAACAAGCGCGCGGTCGATGAGAAGTACTTGGGGCCCCTGATCAAGACCTTCATGACGCGCTGCATTCAATGCACGCGCTGCGTGCGCTACATGACCGAAGTGGCCGGTGTGGAAGAATTGGGTGCGATTGGCCGCGGCGAGGACATGGAGATCACCACCTACCTGGAACGTGGCATGATGTCGGAGCTGTCGGCCAACGTCGTCGATCTGTGTCCGGTCGGCGCGCTCACGCATCGGCCGTGGGCCTTCGTGGCACGGCCCTGGGAACTGCGCAAAACCGAAAGCGTCGACGTCATGGACGCAGTGGGCTCGGCCATTCGGGTGGACTGCCGCGGCCGCGAGGTCGTTCGCATCCTGCCGCGCAACAACGATGCGGTGAACGAGGAATGGATTTCCGACAAGACTAGGCACGTGGCCGACGGCTTGCGCATCCAGCGCCTCGACCGGCCCTATCTTCGCCACGACGGCGCCCTGCGGCCGGCCGGCTGGGACGAGGTGCTGGCGCTGGTTGCCGGCAAGCTTGCGGCGACGGCGCCCGAGCGCATCGGCGCCATCGCCGGCGATCTGGCGGGCGCCGAGGAGATGTTTGCCTTGAAAGACCTGCTGGCTCGCTTGCGCTGCCGAAACCTGGATTGTCGCCAGGACGGCGCCAAACTCGATCCCGGTCTCGGTCGCGCCAGCTATCTGTTCAATTCGAGCATCGAGGGCATCGAGCGGGCCGATGCCATCCTCATGATTGGCGCCAACCCCCGGCTCGAGGCCGCCGTACTCAACTCGCGCATCCGCAAGCGCTGGCGGCAGGGCAACCTCGCCGTTGCCGTGATCGGCGAGGCGGCGGACCTGACCTACCCTTACGACTACCTCGGCGCCGGGCCGCAGACCCTCAAGGACGTCGCCGACGGCAAGCACAGCTTTGCCGGCGTGCTGACGCAAGCAAAGCAGCCGATGATCTTGGTCGGGGCTAGCGCGGCGGCGCGCTCCGACGGGGTTGGTGTCTTGTCGGCGGCAGCAGCAATCGCCTTGCGCGCGGCGGAAGGCAAGGAGCCAGGCTGGAACGCCTTTAACGTTCTCAATACGGCGGCCTCACGGGTGGCGGGCCTCGATCTCGGCTTCGTCCCCAGCGACGGCGGTCTCGATGTTGCCGGCATGCTGTTGGCCGCCGCCGGGGGAACGCTCGACCTGCTCTACCTCCTGGGCGCCGACGAGATCGATATGGCGGCGATCGGCGACAAGGCCTTCGTGGTCTATCAGGGCAGTCACGGTGACGCCGGCGCCCACCGCGCCGACGTCGTACTGCCGGGCGCGGCCTACACGGAAAAGGCTGCCACCTACGTCAATCTCGAGGGCCGGGCCCAGATGACGAACCGGGCCGCCTTCGCACCGGGCGAAGCCAAGGAGGACTGGGCGATCATTCGCGCCCTGTCGGCCCACGCCGGCCACACGCTGCCCTACGATCGGCCGCAGGCCCTGCGCGCGGCCATGGCGAAGGTGGCCCCGCAGCTCATGCGCTTGGAAGGCCTGGTCGGCGCCGACGCGGCCGGCGTCGCCGCCGTGGCGGCGCGTGGGGGCCCGCTGGCGGCCGATCCTTTCGTCAGCACCACGCGCGACTTTTACCTCACCAACCCGATCGCGCGGGCCTCCAGCATCATGGCCGAGCTCAGCGCCTTGAAGAAGAGTTGGGACAAAGACACGACGGGGACGCATGGCTAGCGGCTGGCTCTGGAGCGATATCTGGCAGGCCTATCTGTGGCCGCTGCTGCGCATGGTGCTGGAGAGCGTGCTGCTCCTGGTGGCACTGCTCGTCACCATCGCCTTTCTGCTGCTGATGGACCGCAAGGTCTGGGCGGCCGTGCAGCTGCGTCGCGGCCCCAACGTGGTGGGCCCTTTCGGCCTCCTGCAGTCGTTCGCCGACCTGTTGAAGTTTGTGCTGAAGGAACCGTTGATTCCGGCCGGCGCCGACAAGGGCGTGTTCTTGTTGGCACCGTTGGTGGGCTCCGTGCTGGCCTTGGCGGCCTGGGCGGTCATCCCCCTCAACGAGAACAGCTGGGGTCGCTGGGTGATCGCGGACATCAACGTCGGGGTGCTCTATCTGTTCGCCATTTCCTCCCTCGGCGTCTACGGCATCATCATGGGCGGCTGGGCGTCGAACTCGAAATATCCCTTTCTCGGCGCGCTCCGATCGGCCGCGCAAATGGTGTCCTACGAGGTCTCGATCGGTTTTGTGATCATCACGGTGCTTTTGGTCGTGGGCTCGCTCAATCTGACCGAGATTGTCAATGCGCAGAAGGTCGGGATCGGCACCCGGCTCGGCTTGGTGAACTCGCTGCTCGACTGGAACTGGCTGCCGCTGTTCCCGATGTTCATCGTCTTCTTCATCTCGGCGCTGGCGGAAACCAACCGCCCGCCCTTTGATCTGCCCGAGGCGGAATCGGAATTGGTGGCGGGGTTTGCCGTCGAGTACTCCTCCACGCCTTACCTGCTCTTCATGCTTGGCGAGTACGTCGCCATTGTCACCATGTGCGCGCTGACCACCATTATGTTCCTCGGCGGCTGGTTGCCGCCGCTTGACATGGCCCCACTGAATTGGCTGCCGGGACTGATTTGGTTCCTGCTCAAGGTCGTGTTCGTCTTCTTCATGTTTGCCATGGTGAAGGCGTTTGTGCCGCGCTACCGCTATGACCAGCTCATGCGCTTGGGCTGGAAAGTGTTCCTGCCGCTGTCATTGTTCATGGTGGTTGCGGTCGCCACCGTGCTCCAGTACTTCGAACTTGCGCCGTGAGAGAAAGCCCCATGGCTAGTGTTGGACAAGCCGTCAACTCGCTGTTCTTGAAGGAGTTCGCCTCAGCCTTGTGGCTGTCGCTGCGCTACTTCTTCAAGCCGAAGGCCACGCTCAACTATCCCTTCGAGAAAGGCCCCTTGTCGCCGCGCTTTAGGGGTGAGCATGCGCTGCGCCGCTATCCCAACGGCGAGGAGCGCTGCATCGCCTGCAAGCTATGCGAAGCGATTTGCCCGGCGCAGGCGATCACCATCGAGGCGGGACCGCGCCGCAACGATGGCACGCGGCGCACCACGCGTTACGACATTGACATGGTTAAATGCATCTACTGCGGCCTGTGCCAGGAGGCCTGCCCGGTCGATGCCATCGTCGAGGGGCCAAACTTCGAGTACGCCACCGAGACGCGCGAGGAGCTCTACTACGACAAGGAGCGCCTGCTCGCCAACGGCGACCGCTGGGAGCGCGAGATCGCCAAAGCCATCGAACTCGACGCGCCCTTCAGATGAGGTGGCAATGCTAGCGGCGGCCTTCTTTTATTTGTTTGCGACCATGACCGTGGCGTCGGGCGTCATGGTGATTGTGGCGCGCAACCCCGTGCACGCCGTGCTGTTCTTGATCCTGGCGTTCTTCAACGCCGCCGGGCTGTTCGTGCTGCTCGGGGCCGAATTCCTGGCCATGATCCTGGTGGTGGTCTACGTCGGTGCGGTGGCCGTGCTGTTCCTGTTCGTCGTGATGATGCTCGACGTCGACTTCGCCGAACTGAGGGCCGGCTTCATCAACAATGCGCCGCTCGGGGCCATGATCGGCCTCATTCTTTTGGCCGAGCTGATCTTGGTGCTCGGCGTTCACGTCATCGACCCGGGCGCACTGGCCGCCCCGGCCGCGCCGATTCCCACGGCCGGCTCGGGCATCACCAATACCGAGGCAATCGGGCGCGTGCTCTACACCAAATACGTCTACTATTTTCAGGGGGCGGGGCTGATTTTGCTGGTCGCGATGATCGGCGCCATCGTGCTGACGCTGCGCCACAAGGAAGGCGTGAAACGCCAGTCGATCGCCCGGCAAGTGGCACGCCGGAAGGCGACGGCGATGGACATCGTCAAGGTCAAATCCGGGGATGCCGTCATCCCCGAGGTGGCCATTGCCGATGAGCGCGGCTGAGGAATAACGCGATGGCCATTCATCTTGGGCACTACCTGACGGTTGCCGCGATCCTCTTCACGCTGGGCATCTTCGGCATTTTCCTCAATCGCAAGAACGTCATTGTTATCCTGATGTCGGTTGAGCTGATGTTGCTCGCCGTCAACATCAACTTGGTCGCTTTTTCCGCCTTCATGGGCGACCTCGTCGGCCAGGTATTCGCGCTGTTTGTTTTGACCGTGGCGGCGGGGGAGGCGGCCATTGGTCTTGCCATCGTCGTTGTCTACTTCCGCAATCGCGGCTCGATTGCGGTGGAAGACATCAACATGATGAAGGGCTGAGATGGGCAAGATCCACAAGGCCTGGGCCGGTCCCGCCCGCCGTTGCCGGCGACGCTCTGGCAACGGCCGCCCGGGCAATGCAGCCAGAGGAAGCCGATGATTTACGAGGCCATCGTCTTCCTGCCCGCGCTGGGGGCGCTGATCGCCGGGTTCTTCGGCCGTGCGCTCGGCGCGCGCCCCTGCGAACTCATCACCACCTCGCTACTGGGACTGGCGGCGGCCTTGTCCTGGGTTGCCTTCTGGCAGGTGGGGATCGACGCCCAGCTCGTGCGCGTTCCGATCCTGCGCTGGGTCACGTCCGGCGAGCTCGAGGTCGCCTGGGCACTGCGCATCGACACGTTGACGGCCGTGATGCTGGTGGTGGTCAACACCGTCTCGTTCCTCGTGCATCTTTATTCGATCGGCTATATGCACGAGGACCCGAGCCGACCCCGCTTCTTCGCCTACCTGTCGATGTTCACCTTCGCCATGTTGGCGCTGGTGACGAGCGACAATTTCCTCCAGCTCTTCTTCGGCTGGGAGGGTGTCGGGCTCGCCTCCTACCTGCTGATCGGCTTCTGGTATCTGAAGCCGGAGGCCAACGCGGCCGCCATCAAGGCCTTCATCGTCAATCGCGTCGGCGATTTCGGCTTCGCGCTCGGCATCTTCGGCACCTTCGCGGTGTTCGGCACGATCGGCTTTGATGCCGTCTTCCGCGCCGCGCCCGCCATGGCCGGCAAGCCGATGGAGTTCCTCGGCCAGCAGTGGGACACGCTCACCGTACTCTGCCTGCTGCTGTTTATGGGCGCCATGGGCAAGTCGGCGCAATTCTTGCTGCATACCTGGCTGCCCGACGCCATGGAGGGCCCGACGCCGGTCTCGGCGTTGATCCACGCCGCTACCATGGTGACCGCGGGCGTGTTCATGGTGGCACGCCTCTCGCCCATGTTCGAACTGGCGCCTGTGGCACTGGAGGTGGTGACGCTGGTCGGCGCCGTCACGGCGTTTTTCGCCGCCAGCATCGGCTTGGTGCAAAACGACATCAAGCGCGTGGTCGCCTATTCGACCTGCTCGCAGCTCGGCTACATGTTCGTGGCCTGCGGCGTCGGCGCTTATGCCGCCGGCATCTTCCACCTGTTCACGCACGCCAGCTTCAAGGCGCTGTTGTTTTTGGGTGCGGGCTCCGTCATCCACGCCATGCAGCACGAGCAGGACATGCGCAAAATGGGGGGGCTGGCGCAAAAACTGCGACTGACCTGGCTCATGATGCTGATTGGCACCTTGTCGCTGACGGGCGCCGGCATCCCGCACGCCCTGGGCTTTGCCGGTTTCTATTCCAAGGATGCCATCATCGAGGCGGCTTACGCCGGACATACCCCCAACAACTACGCCTACTGGCTGCTGGTCGTGGCGGCGTTCATGACGGCCTTTTACGCCTGGCGCTTGATGTTTTTGACCTTCCACGGGCCGACGCGCGCCGATCGGGAGACCTATGAGCATGCCCATGAGAGCCCGTGGGTGATGCTGGTGCCGCTCATCATCCTGGCGCTCGGCGCGGTCGCGGCGGGTTTTGCCTTTCAGCAGCTGTTCGTTGGCCACGACTATCAAGCCTTCTGGCGCGCCTCCCTGTTCCAGGGCAAGGACAACCACATCATGCACGCTGCCCACGAGGTGCCAGAGTGGGTGACCTGGTCACCGACCCTTGCCATGCTCGCCGGCGTGGGGCTCGCCTACGTCTACTACATCGCCGTGCCAGCACTGCCGGCGGCCACGGCCGCGGCCTTCCGCCCGCTCTATCTGTTCCTGCTCAACAAGTGGTACTTCGACGAACTTTACGACTGGCTGTTCGTGCGGCCCGCCATGCGGCTCGGCCGCGTACTCTGGAAAGGGGGCGACGGTGCCATCATCGATGGGTTGGGGCCCGACGGCATTGCCTCGCGCGTGCTTTGGACGACAGGGCGCGTCGTCAGGCTGCAGACCGGCTACGTCTATCACTACGCCTTCGCCATGCTGATCGGGGTGGCGCTGCTGGTCACCTGGTTCATGTTCTACGGCGGGGTGGGGCGATGAACGCGACCGGCTTCAATATCCTGTCCCTGATTACCTTCTTCCCACTGGCCGGGGCGCTTTTGATCGCCACGCAAAATTCCGTCGCCAAGGGCAATGCCCGCTGGATCGCGCTTTACACGACGCTGATCACCCTCGGCGCATCGCTCTATCTGTGGGCGAACTTCGACTATGCCAACCCGGGCTTCCAGTTCGTAGAGGAGATGGAGTGGCTCGGCGCCTCCATTCGCTACAAGATGGGCGTCGACGGCATTTCGCTGCTGTTCATCGTTTTGACCGCCTTCTTGATGCCGCTTTGCATTTTGGCGAGCTGGGAAGCGATCGAAGACCGCGTCAAGGAGTACATGATCGCCTTCCTGCTGCTCGAGACGCTGATGCTGGGCGTGTTCTGCGCCCTCGATCTGATCCTGTTTTATCTGTTCTTCGAGGGCGGTCTGATCCCGATGTTCCTGATCATCGGCGTCTGGGGCGGCAAGCGGCGCGTGTATGCCAGCTTCAAATTCTTCCTCTACACGCTGCTGGGCTCGCTATTGATGCTGCTCGCCATGATGGCGATGTACTGGCACGCCGGTACCAGCGATATTGCAATCCTTCTCACCCACAAGTTTCCGCGCGAAATGCAAACCTGGCTGTGGCTGGCCTTCTTTGCCTCTTTTGCCGTGAAGTTGCCGATGTGGCCGGTCCACACCTGGCTACCCGACGCGCATGTGGAGGCGCCGACCGCCGGTTCGGTGATTCTGGCCGGCATTCTCCTGAAAATGGGCGGCTACGGCTTCCTGCGCTTTTCGCTGCCAATGTTTCCGCTGGCGAGCCAGGACTTTGCACCGCTGGTATTCGCGCTTTCGGTGGTGGCAATCATCTACACCTCGCTGGTGGCGCTGGCGCAGGAGGATGTCAAGAAGCTCATTGCCTACTCCTCGGTGGCCCACATGGGCTTCGTGACCATGGGCGTCTTTTCCTTCACCGTTCAGGGCGTCGACGGCGCCATCTTCCAGATGCTTTCGCATGGGCTGGTCTCGGCCGCCTTGTTCCTGTGCGTGGGCGTGGTCTACGACCGCATGCACACCCGGGAAATCGACGCCTATGGCGGCCTCGTCAATCGGATGCCGATCTACGCCTTCGTGTTCATGGTGTTCACCTTGGCCAACGTCGGTCTGCCCGGAACATCGGGCTTTATCGGCGAATTCTTGACCCTGGTCGGGGCCTTCAAGGCCAACACCTGGGTTGCTTTCCTCGCCACCACCGGCGTGATTCTGTCGGCGGCCTACGCGCTTTATCTTTATCGCCGCATGATGTTCGGCCCCCTGGAGAAGCGCAACCTCCGCGCCATCATGGACATGAACACGCGCGAGATCGTCGTGTTCGCGCCCTTGGTCTTGTTGGTTGTCCTGTTTGGCTTCTACCCGGCGCCGCTACTCGACGTCACGGCGGTGTCGGTCAAAAAGCTCGTCTCCAACTATGAGGCGTCGCTGAAGGCGCAACAGGCCGACAATGGGCGCTAATAAAGCCATGTTTGCAGCGGGCGGCCGCAGGCAACGTCAAAACGGTAGATCATGAGCGAGCTCGCCCTCACTTTTCAGCCGCTGATCCCGGAGATCGTGCTCGTGGTCGGGGCTATGGCGCTCTTGCTCCTCGGCGTGGCGCGACCGGAGACCGAGCAGGAGGCGGAACGTATCTGCTGGCTGGCGCTCGCCGTCGTCGGCGTGGCGCTTTGGCGGCTGTTGGCGCAACTGCCGGGGACGCAACTGGTGTTCGACGGCAGCTTCGTGGTCGATGACTTTTCGCGTTTTATGAAAATTTTGACTCTGGTCGGCTCGGCCGGCGCATTGTTCTTGTCCTTCGACTACATGCGCGAGACCCGGTCGCTGACGTTCGAATATCCCGTGCTCGTGCTTTTGGCCAGCGCCGGCATGATGATGATGATTTCGGCCAACGATCTGATCGCCCTCTACCTGGGGCTCGAGCTGCAGAGCCTGGCGCTCTACGTGGTTGCCGCCATCCGGCGCGATGACGTGCGCTCGAGCGAGGCCGGTCTTAAGTATTTCGTGCTGGGTGCGCTGTCCTCCGGCATGCTGCTCTACGGCGCCTCGCTGATCTATGGCTTCACGGGTTCGACCAGCTTCGCGGCCATCGCTCAGGCCAGCAAGGCGGCCGGCGCCGCGCAAAACATCGGCCTCGTCATCGGCTTGGTCTTTCTCCTGGTCGGCATCGCCTTCAAGATCTCGGCCGTCCCCTTCCACATGTGGACGCCGGACGTCTACGAGGGTGCGCCGACGCCGGTCACCAATTTCCTGGCCTCGGCACCCAAGGTGGCGGCGGTGGCACTGTTCATGCGCGTTAGCTTGAGTGCCTTTGGCGGGGTGGCGCCGCAATGGCAGCAGGTGATGAGCGCGCTCGCCATCGCCTCCATGGGCCTTGGCGCCTTTGCCGCCATCGGCCAGCGCAACATCAAACGGCTGCTGGCCTACTCGGCCATCGGCAACGTTGGCTACATGCTGATCGGGCTGGCCGCCGCCTCGCCCGAGGGAGCGCGCGGCATGATCATCTACCTCGTCGTCTATGTAGCCATGACGCTTGGCGCTTTTGCCTGCGTGCTGTCGATGCGGCGCACCGACGGCATGGTGGAGGATATCGACGAGCTGAGCGGCCTGGCCCAGAGCAATCTCGCCATGGCTACCGTGTTGGGCCTGTTGATGTTTTCGCTGGCGGGGGTGCCGCCGCTCGCCGGCTTCTTTGCCAAGTTCTACGTCTTCGTTGCGGCCGTGAAAGAGGGGTTGTGGCCGCTTGCCATCTTCGGCGTCCTTGCCAGCGTCGTGGGTAGCTACTACTACCTACGTATCGTCAAGATCATGTTCTTCGATGCGCCGAAGGAGAGGTTCTTGGCGGTCCCCGCCAAGGCCGGCCTCGTCATGGCGGTGGCGGGTCTGTTCGTGCTGCTCTATGTCGTGTGGCCGGCGCCGCTGGTCAGCTCGGCAGATGCGGCAGCCAAGAGCCTGTTCTAGGCAACGAGGCGCCCATCGGGTCCAGTGCCGCACCCCTTCCGCAGCATCATCCTTGATCAGGTCGGCTCGACCAATGTCGAGGCCTTCGCCCTGGCAAAGGCCGGCGAAAGCGGGCCGCTGTGGGTCATGGCGCACCGGCAAACGGCAGGCCGCGGCCGGTCCGGGCGCAAATGGGCCTCCGAACCCGGCAATCTGCACGCCAGCCTGCTCTTGGGCCTGACCTGCCCGCCCGCCGCGGTACAGCAGCTGTCGCTGCTAGCCGGCGTGGCCGTGATCGATGCCATCGGCGCGGCCGCCGCCGGCGTCGCCATTCCCAGCTTGCGCCTGAAGTGGCCCAATGACGTCTTGATCGGCGGGGCAAAGTGCGCGGGCATCCTCCCCGAGAGCCACACGGGCGCCAATGCGACGAGCCTACTGGCGGTGATCGGCATCGGCATCAATTTGGCCTGGCATCCCGAGGACTTGGGCCGCGCGGCCACGCATCTTGGCGCGCACGGCGTGGCGCTGGGGCCGGAGGCAATGCTGAGCTATCTTGCCGACACCATGGAACGCTGGCTTGGCGTCTGGGATTGGGGTATCGGTTTTGCCGCAATCCGCACGGCGTGGCGCCAGCGCGGCGGCCCGACCGGAGAAACACTGACCGTCGATACCGGCAGGGAAAAAATCAGCGGCCAATTCCTCGATCTTGCCGAGGATGGCGCACTCATCATGTTGGATGCCAGTGGCCGGGAACGCAGGTTGACCTACGGGGAGGTTACGATCCGGCGGCCAGGCGAAAGAGGATAGCGTGACCGAGCAATCGCCGACAGCGCCAGGCCCCTCGCCGGGCGACGAGCTTGTGTTCCTGGCGCTGGGCGGGATCGGCGAGATCGGCATGAACTGCTATCTCTACGGCCTGGGGCCGGCCGATGCCCGCCAATGGTTGATGGTCGATCTTGGCATCACCTTTCCCGAGGGCGAGAACGACCCCGGCATCGACGTCATCCTGCCGGACCTGCGCTTCATCGAGGCGGAGCGCACCTCCCTTGCCGGCATCGTGCTGACGCACGCCCACGAGGATCACTTCGGCGCCGTGGCGGAGCTTTGGTGGCGGCTCAGAGCCCCTATTTACGCCACGCCGTTCGCGGCGGCCCTGCTGGCGGCCAAGCTCGCCGAGTTCGGCGGCCGAGAACGGCCCGAGGTCAGGGTCGTTGCGCTGGACAGCCGCTTCACCGTCGGTCGCTTCGATATCGAGCTCATCTCGCTGGCGCACTCCATCCCGGAGTCCAATGCGCTACTCCTTCGCACGCCACTGGGCTCGGTCTTGCACACGGGCGATTGGAAGCTCGATGCCACACCCCTGATAGGCGCCCCTGCCGACGTGGCGCGGCTGGTTCGGCTCGGGGACGACGGCGTCAGGGCCATGGTGTGCGATTCCACCAATGCCTTGCGCGAGGGCCGCTCACCCTCCGAGCGCGACGTCGCCCGCACGCTATCGGGGCTCATTCGCACGGCCAAGGGGCGGGTTGCGGTCACGATCTTCGCTTCGAACGTGGCCCGCATTCGCGCCGTTGCCGATGCCGCCCGCAGCGCCGGGCGGCAGCTGGTCGTCGCCGGCAGGGCCATGCACCGCATAATCGCGGCCGCTATGGATACGGGCTACCTGCCGAGCGATTTCAAGTACCGCGACCAGGAGCACTATCAGTATCTTGAGCGCGACGAGACGGTCTTGCTGTGTACGGGCAGCCAAGGAGAACCGCGGGCGGCGATGGCCCGTATCGCCGAGGACCAGCATCCCCACATCAGCCTTGGCAAAGGCGACCTGGTCATCTTCTCCTCGCGCACCATTCCCGGCAATGAGCGCGCCGTCGGCCGCATCCACAACCAGCTCGTCGATCTCGGCTGCGAGCTCCTGACCGACGCCGATGCCCTGGTGCACGTCACTGGACACCCGCGCCGCGAGGAGTTGAAGGAGATGTATGGCTGGGTAAGGCCGCGGGTGGCGATCCCCATGCATGGCGAGGCACGCCATCTGGCCGAGCACGCCAAGCTGGCGCGGGCCGCAGGCGTAAACGAGGTGGTGGCCGTGCGCAACGGCGACGTCGTGCGCTTGGGCCCGGGCGCAGCCGAAGTCATCGATCAAGCACCGGTCGGCCGCCTCTATCGGGATGGACGGCTGCTGCTTGCCGCCGAAGACGGCCCGTTGCGGCAACGTCGGGCCTTAGCGTTCGCCGGCATCGTCATCGTCTCGCTCACCCTGTCGCTGCGCGGAGAGCTTTTGGCTGACCCTTTGATCATGCTCGACGGCGTGCCGGTGCTGGATGGCAGGGGCGAAAGCATGCTCGAGCATTTGCTCGACGTCGTCGATGACACGCTGAAAAGCATTCCCGCGGCCCGCCGCAAGGACGGGGAGACCGTGCGTGAGGCCGTGCGGCGGGCGGTGCGGGCGCGCGTCGAGGACCTATGGGGCAAGCGCCCTATCACGAAGGTGCTGCTGACGCAGCTCAATGCCCGGGGCTAGCAAGACCATTTGCGGGACGGAGGCAGCAATGATCGGTCGTCTCAACCACGTGGCCATCGCCGTGCCAAAGCTTGCCGAGGCGGCGGCCGTCTATGCCAAGGCGCTCGGCGCGCTAGTGTCTGAGCCGGTGCCTCACCCCGAGCACGGCGTCACCGTGGTCTTCGTGACGCTGCCCAATACCAAGATCGAGCTTTTGGAGCCGCTTGGCGCGGGCTCGCCGATCGCGGCCTTTCTGCAGCGCAATCCCAGCGGCGGCATCCACCACATTTGTTATGAGGTCGCCGACATCGGTGCCGCGCGCACGAAACTTGCGGCTGCGGGCGCGCGCGTGCTGGGCGATGGGGAGCCCAAGATCGGGGCGCACGGCAAACCCGTGCTGTTCCTGCACCCCAAGGATTTCAATGGTACGCTAATCGAGATCGAGCAAGCCTGACGCCCATGAGCCCTACGCTCGCCATCGCCATCTATGTATTGATCTGGTGGGTCGTGCTCTTCGCCGTGCTGCCGCTCGGCGTGCGCACCCAAGGCGAAGATGGCACGGTCGTTCCGGGGACGCCGGAAAGTGCACCGACCGCGCCTCGCTTCCTGCGCATCGTGCTGCTGACGACGCTGCTGGCTTGCCTGGTGTTTGGTGCGTTTTGGGCGGCCGTCAGGTTCGGCCTGATCGACTTCGGCTATTGGCTGGGCGGGGGCAGCCCACCGTGAGCCCTGAGGTGACCTAGGTGCGCCTCAAATGAAAAGAGCAAGGCAGACCGCCTTGCTCTAGCATTGTTTTCCTAGTGCTTTGGCGTCGGCCGGGCCGACGCGGTACGCAGTCACACATCCTTCCCGAGACTTGGGCTAGGCGCCCTTGCACAGCAAGCGGGCTTGCGCCCGTCGTGATTGCGCACACAGTAGTCAAGGCGCGGCCTTGTGTCACCCCTCGAGCGCACCGTCACAATGAATTTTTCCCAATGGTAAAGGATGGCACGCCCCCCTGGGCCTGGGGGAGGCCGTGCCTCGCGGCCGCCGGCGCGGCTCGCATGCGCCCAAGTTGCACCCCCGTTCAGAACAAGATATGAGGCCTTTGCCGTCGGTTCGTGCCGCGCTCCTGCCCTTGTTCCTGCATAGTTCTACGGCAGCAACGGTGATTGCCTAGAAAGCGACCAGCCAAAAGCCATGCGCCTTTCACGCTTTTTTTTGCCGGTTCTGCGCGAGACGCCAAAAGAAGCGGAGATCGTTTCGCATCAGCTGATGCTTCGGGCCGGCATGGTGCGGCAGGCGAGCGCCGGCATCTATTCCTGGCTCCCCCTGGGCCTGCGGGTGTTACAGCGCATTCAAGAGATCGTCCGCGAGGAGCAGAACCGGTCCGGTGCCATCGAAATGCTGATGCCTACCTTGCAGCAGGCCGAGTTGTGGCGCGAGAGCGGTCGCTATGATGCCTACGGACCGGAGATGCTGCGCTTTCGCGATCGGCACGAGCGCGAGATGCTCTATGGGCCGACCAATGAAGAGCTGATCACGCAGATATTCCGCGACGCGGTGCGCTCCTACCGCGACCTGCCCCGCAACCTCTATCACATCCAATGGAAGTTTCGCGACGAGGTGCGGCCGCGCTTCGGCGTCATGCGCGGGCGCGAGTTCCTGATGAAGGACGCCTATTCGTTTGACGTGAGCGCCGCCGCCGCCCGCCAGGCCTACCACCGCATGTTCGTCGCCTATTTGCGCACCTTTGCCCGCATGGGCTTGAAGTCGGTGCCGATGGCGGCCGAAACCGGACCCATTGGCGGCGATCTCAGCCACGAGTTCATCATCCTGGCGGAAACCGGTGAGAGCCGGGTCTATTGCCACGCCGACCTTTTGGAAATGCGCGTGCCGCCCGCCGATATCGATTTTGGCAGCGATCTGGCGCCGCTGATCGGGCAATGGACCAAGCCCTACGCGGCCACCGACGAGAAACATGACGCCGCCCGCTTCGAGGCCGAGGTCCCCTCTGCCAAGCGCGTGTCGGCACGCGGCATCGAGGTCGGTCACATTTTCTTCTTCGGCAGCAAGTATTCCGAACCGATGGGGTGCCGCGTACAGGGACCGGACGGCAGCATGATTGCGGTTGAGATGGGCTCCTATGGCATCGGCGTCTCCCGCCTCGTCGGGGCCATCATCGAGGCGAGCCATGATGCCGCCGGCATCGTCTGGCCGGTCCCCGTGGCGCCATTCGAGGTCGCCTTGGTCAACCTCAAGGTTGGAGACAAAGAGACCGATAGGGCCTGCGAAGATCTCTACGCCAAGCTTGGGCGCGCCGGCATCTCGGTACTCTATGAGGACACCGACGAGCGGGCTGGGGCAAAATTCGCAAGCATGGACCTCATCGGCTTGCCATTTCAGGTGATCGTCGGTCCGAAGGGTGTCAGAAACGGCGAGGTCGAGGTCAAGGAGCGCCGGACGGGCGAACGGGTCAATCTGGCACCCGAGGCAGCGGTCAAGCGCCTGGTCGAACTCATCAGCGCGCGACGCGTGTTGGCCTGAAACGACCGGGTCGGCGGCAACAACGGGCGAGGCTTGGTGTCGAGATGCGCGGGTCGGTGGCCGATACCAGACCGTTTGCTGCCTTCGAGTGGCTGCTGGCGCTGCGCTATCTGCGCGCCCGGCGCAAAGAGGGGTTCATTTCCGTCATCGCCGGTTTTTCCTTCCTCGGCATCCTGCTCGGGGTGGCGACGCTGATCATCGTCATGTCGGTGATGAACGGCTTCCGCAAGGAGCTGTTCAACAAGATTCTCGGCCTCAACGGCCATGTGATCGTCAGCAAGATCGGGGCCGGCTTCGACGACTATGCCGAAGCCGCCCAGAAGATAGGGGCGATTGCCGGCGTCAAGCAGGCTCTGCCGCTGATCGAGGGGCAGGCCATGGTATCAACGCCGGCGCAGGCGCTGGCGGGCGTCGTGCGCGGGTTGACGGAAGAAGGCATCAAGGCGCTGCCGCTGATTGCCGGCAATGTCCGGGCGGGTACGCTCGATGGCTTCGACGGCCAGGAGGGGATTGCCATCGGCTCGCGGCTCGCCAATTCGCTGCGCGTTACCGCCGGCGACACGGTCACACTGGTGTCCCCGCGCGGAGCCACGACGCCCTTCGGCACGGCACCGCGTATCAAACCCTATCGGGTGGCGGCGGTGTTCGAGATGGGGATGTCGGAATACGACCGCACCATGATCTTCATGCCGCTGGGTGAGGCCCAGCGTTACTTCAATAGAGGCGACACGGTCGACGTGCTGGAGGTGATCGTCGATGATCCCGAGAACGTGGCCCCCGTGCTTGCCAACATGAAGCAAACGGGGATCCGCAACCTCAGTTTGTCCGACTGGCGCCAACGCAATGAGAGCTTTTTCACGGTGCTCGAGGTCGAGCGCAATATGATGTTCATCATCCTGTCGCTGATCGTCATCGTGGCCGCCTTCAACATCATCTCCGGCTTGATCATGCTGGTGAAGGACAAGGGGCGCGACATCGGCATTCTGCGCACCATGGGCGCCAGCAAAGGCGCCATCATGCGGGTGTTTCTGATCACTGGTGCCAGCATCGGCGTTGTCGGCACCCTGGCCGGTGCCCTTCTCGGCATCATCTTTTGCTGGAAGATCGACGAAATTCGCCAGTTCGTCGCGTGGCTGACCAACACGCGCCTGTTCGATCCCGAGATCTACTACCTGACGCGGCTGCCGGCCGATATCAATCCGCAGACCACGGCGGTCATTATCACCATGGCCCTCGTGCTGTCCGTGCTCGCCACGCTCTACCCGTCCTGGCGGGCCTCGCGCCTCGATCCCGTCGAAGCGCTTCGCTACGAGTGAAACCGGTGCAGGATGCAACTTCACGCCCTGTCCTTGAGCTGCGCGAGGTGCGGCGCACCTTCAAGCAGGGTGATCGCGAGATTCCTGTACTGACCGGTGCCGAGGCCGAGCTTTATCCCGGCCAGGCGATCGCCTTGGTGGGCCCGTCGGGGGCGGGCAAGTCGACGTTGCTGCATATCGCCGGGCTGTTGGAAACGCCCGACGGCGGACGCGTCCTGGTCAATGGGGTGGACTGCGCCAGGCTGAGTGATGGTGAACGCACGCGCGTGCGCCGGCGCGAAATGGGCTTCATTTACCAATTCCATCAACTCCTGCCGGAGTTTACCGCGCTCGAGAACGTGCTGCTGCCGCAGCTGATCGCCGGCACCGGCCGCCGGCGGGGCGAGGCGCGGGCCAAAGAGCTGCTCGATCTGCTGGGCCTCGGCCATCGCCTCGAGCACCGCCCCGCCCAGCTCTCTGGCGGGGAGCAGCAGCGCACGGCGATCGCGCGTGCCCTTGCCAACGCCCCCAAGCTCCTGCTCGCCGACGAGCCGACCGGAAACCTCGATCCGCACACCTCCGCGCACGTCTTTCACGAATTGATCGCGCTGATCCGGCACAGCGGCGTGGCGGCATTGATCGCCACGCACAACCTGGCGCTTGCCAAGCGCATGCACCGCGTGCTGGTGCTCGATGGGGGCCGATTGCAGGAAGTGAGCCCCGCCAGCGTTTCAGCCTAGCCGCCCGCTCCGGTGCGGTCGGCCGCGCCCGAAAACCGCGCGTGCGGCAATGCGGCGCTAACGGCAGAAGAGTTTTTTGGCCGCACGCGGCCAAAAAAACCTTTACACACCCCCCGCCAGACCCTATGTCCCCTTCGCCTAAGTTTCGCGGCGGCTTCTGCTGGTTCGAGCAGCGCCTGGTCCAACCGACTGGTGGGGGTCCCATGAGATGGAAAGATACGCTTCTGCTGCTGCCCTGATTGGCGCACACACGCCGGATCGTCCGGTGATCGGCCTGCGTCCCCATGCTGCGGGACGCGCGGCACGTTGGTTCTTGCAGAACTTCCCCGGTGATGTGGCCTACGCCTACAAGGCGAACAGCTCGGTCTTCCTGCTGGGCGCGCTTTACGGCGCCGGCGTGCGCCATTTCGACGTCGCCTCGCTGACCGAAATCGAGGATGCCAGGACCATCCCCGAGGCAAACTTACACTTTATGCACCCGGTCAAGTCGCGCACGGCCATTCGGCGCGCCTTTGCCGAGTTCGGGGTGCGCAGCTTCGCGCTCGACAGCGAGGAGGAGCTGAGGAAGATCGCCGAGGAGACTGGCGGCTGCCGCGACCTTGCCTTGTGGGTGCGGATCGCCGTCTCGGCCAAGAACAGCAAGATCCCGCTCGAGCGTAAATACGGCGTTGCCGGCGCCAGGGCCGTTCGCTTGCTCAGCAAGGCGCGTCAGGCGGCCAAGACCTTGGGCGTTACCTTCCACGTCGGCTCGCAGACCGCCACGCCGGATGCCTTCGTGCAGGCGCTGGGGGAGGTCGGCAAGTTGATCGTCAAGGCGGGCGTGGTGCTGGATCGTCTCGACGTCGGTGGCGGCTTTCCGTCCGTCTACTCGGATGATGCACCGGCCCCCTTGTCTGCCTTCATGCGCGCCATTGCCGATGGCGTTGAACGGATGCCGGTTGGCGAACACTGTCGACTGATGTGCGAGCCAGGTCGCGCTCTGGTGTCGGAGGCCGAATCTTTGATCGTGCGCGTCGACGCCCGGCGCGGCAACGAGCTGTTCATCAACGACGGCAGCTACGGCACCTTGTTCGACGCGGCACACATGGGCTTTGCCTTCCCGGTACGCCTGATCGGCCGCGAGCTGGACGCGGACGAGACGCTGGCTCCCTTTGCCTTTTGGGGACCAACCTGCGACACGATCGACTTCATGCCCGGGCCCTTCCTGCTTCCCGCCACGGTCAAGGAAGGCGACTACATCGAGATCGGCAACACGGGAGCCTATGGTCGTGCTCTGGGCGGGCGCTTCAACGGCTACGGCGCCTATGATGAGGCCATCCTGCTCGACGAGCCCATGCTGACGATGTACGGGGAGCTAACCGTCGAGAGCGCGGCCCAACAGGTTCAGGCGTGAGCGCAAGGCTCGATTACCTGCCGGCCGACCAGAGCTTTCTCGATCCCGTGCGCGCCGACGCTGATGCGCCGGCGTCGGCCCGTGCCGTGATCGTGCCGTTTGGCCTGGAGGCGTCGGTCAGCTATGGGGCGGGGACGGCGGCAGGACCCGCCGCCATCCTGAGGGCCAGCCAACAGCTCGAGCTCTACGACGAGGAGTTGGGACGGGAGGCCTACCTCGACTACGGGGTGGCGGCCGTGCGCGAACCGCCGATCGCCAAGCCGATCGAAGCCGCCCTCAATCAGCTCGAGCGTCTTGTCGAGGACGTGCTCGCGGTCGGCAAATTCCCATTCGTGCTGGGCGGGGAGCATTCGCTCACGGTCGGCGCCATCCGGCCCCTGCTGGCACGCCATCGTGACCTCGTGGTTGTGCAGTTTGACGCGCATGCGGACTTGCGCGACGGCTATCTTGGCCAGCACTATTCGCACGCCGCCGCCATGCGCCGGGTGCTGGACCACACGGGCGTGTCCCTCATCCAGCTCGGCATCCGCGCCGTTTCGGCGGCCGAGGCGGCGTATCTGGAAGATCAACCGGATCGGGTCAGCGTCTACTGGGCCAAGGACCAGGCGAGCTGGGATCTGGCGGGTATGCTGCGGCGGCTGCAGGGTCGTCCCGTCTATATCACCTTCGATATCGACGCCCTCGATGCGGCCGTGATGCCGGCAACGGGCACACCCACCCCCGGTGGCCTCGGCTACTGGCAGGCGCTCGCCATTCTGAGGGGCGCCTGTGAGGCCGGCACCGTCGTGGGCGCCGATCTCGTCGAGTTTGCGCCGATTGCGGGACTACACGCCTTCGACTACACCGCCGCCGCGCTCGCCTACAAGCTCATGAGCTATGCGCTGGCGCGGCGGTAGTTCGGGCCTGCCGGCTAACGCGTCAGGCTGCGCAGCAGCCCGCGCAGCGCTTCGGGGTGATTGTGCAGCCGCCAGCGCGAGGCAAAACCCGCCGCGATGATGAGGATGCCGTTGATCGTCAGCGTGGTCGTGAGGCCGATGCGCTCGGCGCCGTAGCCGGCGAGCAGGCCGCCGATGGGGGCGGTACCGGCAAACGACATGCTGTAGAGGCCGATGACGCGCCCGCGCCAGGCATCCGGCACCGACTGTTGCAGCATGGCATTGGTGGCGTTGACACCCAGCAGCGCCGCGCCACCGAGAATGGCGAGCAACAGCAGCGAGAGCGGCAGGCTGCGCGACCAGGCGAACAAGGCGAGCGCCGCCCCGACCGCTAGGGGAGCGATGGTCATGAGACGGATTTGGCGGCCGTAGCCCGGCTGCAAGGACAGATAGGTCGCAGACGCCAAGGCGCCGATGCCCGCCGAGCTCATGAGCAGGCCGAGGGTGGAGGATTGACCGTCGAAAAAGTGACTGACGATCGAGGGCATCAGCGGAACGTAGGGCGTCGCCAGCAGTCCCAGCGCCACGCAAACGGGCAAGAAGTAGCGCACGGCTGGAAAAGCGAACAGGACCTGCAGGCTTTCGCCGAAGGTTTGCGCGGCCCCAGCCGATGCGGCCGCCCCCGCGGGTTCGGGGGGCAGGCGCATGGCCAACAGCGCGGCGATGATGGCAGCATAGCTGAGCGCATTGAGCGCAAAGCACCAGGCCTCGGACAGATAGGCGAGCACGATGCCGGCGATGGCCGGCCCCACCATGCGCCCGACATTGAACACCATGGCGCTCATACCGAGCGCGCTCGTCACCAGCGCCCGCTCCTCGACGATGATACGGATCAGGGTCTGCCGGACTGGCATTTCGAAGGCGTTGGCCGCCCCGATCAAGGCGGCAATCGCCAGGTAGGCCGCGACAGCCTCCACCCCCGCCGCCGCCATGGCCACCAGAAGGGTCGAGAGCGCCGCCAAGACGATGTCAATGACGATCAAGGTCTTGAGGCGCGGCAAGCGATCGGCAGCGAGCCCTGCCAGGGGGCCGAAGAGCAGATAAAAAATATTGAGCAGAAAGCCGGCGAGGCCAAGCAGGAACGCCGAGTTGGTGAGGCGGAACACCAGCCAGGCGATGGCGACCTGCTGGATCCAACCTCCGATCACCGAGACCGAGTGACCCGCGACGTACAACCTGAAGCGGGGCTTGCTCAGCGCCGGTGGCAGCCACAGTTGCCAGTTTGCCACCCCGCCGCCCCCCAGCACCGCCGCCCGACCTGCCCTTTGCCGAGCCTAAGCGGTTCGAAAGGGGCGCGACAAGACCCCGGCAGGCATGGCAGAGGCTGAATATGGTGGGCGCGACAGGGATCGAACCTGTGACCCCTCCCGTGTGAAGGGAGTGCGCTACCGCTGTGCCACGCGCCCGTGGCGGGACTTATGCGAGCCTGTTCGCGCCCCTGTCAAGCGGGCGGGCAGACCCTTGCGCCGAGCCCAGGCCTAGAGCCGCCGAGGCAACGCCCTGGCGCGGCGAGGGCCGCCCTCACGCGACGGCCGGAAACCGGCCCACAATGGGATATTGCGGGTCGTTGTAGCCCGGCGTGGAGGCGTGCCCGGGCACGACCAGGCGATCGGCCAGCGCCTCGTCCTCCCTGGTCCAGGCGTAGTCGAGGGCGCCGAGGTAGCTCGTCCACTGTTCGAAGGTGCGCGGTCCCGCGATGATCGAGCTCACCGCCTTGTTGTTGAGAACCCAGGCCACGGCCCAATGCACCAGGCTCACGCCGGCCGCCTCGGCGTGTGCCTTGAGCTCTTCGGCAATCAGCATGCTCTCGGGGCGCCACTCGGTCTCCATCATACGGCGGTCCTTGCGCCCGCCGCGGCTGGCGGGGTCGGCGGCCTGGTTGACCTTGTACTTGCCCGTCAGCATGCCGCGTGCAATCGGGCTATAGGGCACGACGCCCAGACCGAAGGCGCGGGCGGCCGGCAGAACCTCCACCTCGGGCTGGCGGTTCATCAGATTGTAATAGGGCTGCAGCGCGCTCGGGGCAGGGGCACCCAGTTGCCGGCAGAGGTGATGGACGTGGGCGATTTGCCAAGCGTGGACGTTGGACAGACCCCAGTAGCGGATCTTGCCTGCCCGGATCAGGTCGGCAAAGGTTTGAACGACGTTCTCCCAGGACGTGTCCGCGTCGACCCGGTGAATATAGAAAAGGTCGATCCAATCGGTCTTGAGCCGCCCGAGGCTGGCATCGACGGCATCCATGACGTGGCGCCGCGACAGGCCGCTGTCATTGCGGCCCGAACCTAGCTTGTTGCCAACCTTGGTGGCGAGGATCCAGGCGTTGCGGTTGGCTTTGATGGCCTCGCCGATCACGCTCTCGGACCGGGTTTCGCTGTAGACGTTGGCCGTATCGATGAAGTTGACGCCGTGCTCGAGCCCAAAATCGAGCATGCGCCGCGCCTCCGCATCGCTGGTTGGGCCGCCGAACATCATGGTGCCCAGCGAGATTTCCGATACCTTAAGGCCGCTCGTTCCCAATGGGCGGTAGTGCATCTTTGCCATCGCTAAGCTTCTCCTTGATCCGGGTCGGCAGCGCTGAGGCTAGCGCTCAGGCGCGGTGCTCGATCACGAACCGGTAAACGCCGTTTGCCTCGTCCTGCTCGACCATGCGGTTGCCGGTCGTTTCGCAGAATGCGCTGAAATCGGGAATTGAGCCGGGATCGGTGGCAAAGACCTCCAAGGTGGCGCCCTTTGGCAACCCCGAGAGGGCTTTCCTGGTCTTGAGAATCGGCAGGGGGCAGGCCAGGCCCTTCAAATCCAAGGTTTTGTCGGCCATGCGGGGCTCCCGGCGGGCGTTGCTACAGTCTCTTGCAGCCCCCAGATATCAAGCAAAGCCGACAACTGGCAACAATGACAGGCAAATGAGGTGGCGCCGGCTTGCGTGCGAGCCGCGCCCACGCCACCATGGCCTGAAATATGAGATTCTCTGTCCCAGCGCCGGGGTAAGGGGCAGAACGCGCTGTTGTCACGCGCGCCTCGCTAGGGACCAACGAATGGACGCCAGCGCCGATGCACCGCGACGCTCTTTTGCGTTCGGGCTTGAGCGCGTCGGTTTCTTTGGTATCAACGCCCCCTACCTGACCTCCCTTTGCGTTGTTGTGTTCTCGGTGCTGGGCGTGCTTGGCTTGCTGCGCCTCAAGGTCGACGACTCGCTCTCCGAACTGTTTCGCACCAACACCGAGGAATTTCGACGCTACGAGGAGATCGACCGGCGTTTTCCCTCGAGCGAATACGATGTGCTCGTGGTCGTGGAGGGCAAAGACCTTCTCAAGAAACCGCAACTTGAGGCTTTTCGGCGCGCCATCATCGATTTGCAGCTAGCCGATGGCGTCGATGGCCTCGTCTCCATGCTCTCGGCGCGCGGCAGGCCCGATGCCAGCGGCTATGCGGCGCCGATCGTGCCCGACGAATTGCCGGATGATGCGCAAACCTATGGGGCCATCATCGGCGCCCTGAGGAGCAATGAGATCGTTGCCGGCAAGTTCCTCTCCCCCGATGGCGAACTGGCGCTGGCGGTCATCGCGCTCGACCGCAAGGCAGTGGAGGAGCAAGGCGCAAAGGTAATCATCGGCGGCATTACCGACCAGCTCAAGAAAGAGCTCTCGCCGGTCGGGCTGAAGTCGCACCTCACCGGTGCGCCGGTGATGCAGCTGGAGATCCGCAACGCGGTCGAGCGCGATCAGATCCTCTACAACGGTTTGGGTCTCCTGTTCGGGGCCATGATCGCCGCCGTCTTCTTCAAGCGCGTTTCCTTGATGCTGTTGGCCGCCCTGCCGCCGGTTTTGGCCGTGCTGTGGTCACTGGGGCTCTTGGGCTGGATCGGCTTCAAGCTCAATCTGTTTCTCAATGTGATGACGCCGCTCGTTATGGTGATGGGCTTTGCCGACAGCATGCAAATGGTGTCGGCGATCCGCATCCGCCTGCGCGAAGGTGACAGCAAGGCACAGGCCGTCCGCTTTGCCGTGCGCATCGTCGGCCCGGCCTGCGTGCTGGCGCACGGCACCGCGCTCTTATCCTTCATCGCGCTCTTGTTTTCGCCATCCGGCCTGATCCGGACCTTCGGCATGGCCGGCGCTTTGGCGGTTTGCATTTCCTTCATTGCCGTGCTCCTGGTCCTGCCGTTGCTCGGCCTCATCCTCATCCGCAACGAGGCGTCGCTGGCGCGCGACAGGTCGCCCGCTGACCGGCTTATGGATAGCCTCGGTGGGCTGGTGGGTTGGATTGTCGACCGCGTCGTGCGCTGGCCATTCACCACGACGCTGGTCGCGCTCGGATCATTTTTGCTGCTGGGCCATGCCTATCTGCAACTTGAACCGCGCTACCGGCTGGCAGACCAGGTCCCCGATCGGGAGCAGGCGCTCGGCGCCACGGAGCGGATCGACCAAAAGCTGACGGGTGCCAACCCCGTGCACATCATGATCGAGTGGCAGACCGGAGCGTCGATCTATGCCCCGGGTCCGCTCAGCGTGATCGCCGCCGCCCATGAGGTGCTGGAGAAACAGGCCGGTCTCGGCAATGTCTGGTCGCTCGAAAGCCTGCGGCGCTGGCTCAAGGATGCGGGCGACGACAGCCCCGAAACGATCAAGAAATACGTGGGCTACCTGCCGGAGCACCTGGTGCGCCGCTTTATTGCCAAAGAAGGCAATGCCGTCCTGGTGACCGGTCGGCTGCCGGACGTAGATTCGAGCCGCATCCTACCGGTGGTCGAGAAGATCGACCGCGCCCTGGATCAGGTGCGCGCGCAGCACCCGCAGTTCCGCCTTTCCGTCACCGGCCTGCCGGCGATTGCGGCCCGCAACAGCGCGCGCATGATCTCCCAGCTCAGCGAAAGCCTGCCCATCTGCGTTGCCTTCGCCGCGGTGCTGCTGGCCCTGGCCTTCCGCTCGGTGTTTGTGGGATTGGTCAGCCTGCTGCCCGGCCTTTACCCCGTGGTGGCCTCGGGCGCGATTATCCAGTGGACGGGCGGTGGCCTCGAATTTGCCTCCGTGGTGGCGCTGCTGGTGGTCTTTGGACTTGCCATCGACGCCTTGATACATTTTTTCAACCGGCTGAGCCTGGAGGAGCGCGCCGAGCCGCGGCCGGAAGTGGCGATCCGCAAGGCCCGCGTCCTGGTCGGCCCAGCTATTATTCTGACCACGCTTGTGCTCGCCTTTGGGCTCGGCGTGACGGTGTTTTCGGATTTACCCAGCCTGCGTACCTTCGGCTTCGTGTGTGGGACCACGCTGTTGGCCTCGCTCATCGCCGATCTCGTTTTCCTGCCCGGGCTGATCATGCTGGCACGCAAGATCTGGCGCCGGCGCCACCCGATGCCGGCCGGTTGAGGCGGTTCCCCGAGACTGGAAAGCCCGCGTGACCCGAGCGGTCATGCCCCCTATTGTTTGACCCTTGGCGACAGCTGGAGGCCGCAATGGCGCAACAATTCGCCTCGGACAACAATGCCGGCATCTGCCCCGAAGCACTCGAGGTCCTGCTCAGGGCCAACGCGGAGGGGCACGTGGCCGGATACGGCGATGACGCCTGGACCGCCAAGGCCTGCGACCGTCTACGCGACCTGTTCGAGACGGATTGCGAGGTGTTTTTCGTCTTCAACGGCACGGCAGCCAACGCGCTGACGCTGGCGCAGCTGGCGAGGCCCTACCATGCCATCATCGCCCACAGACTGAGCCACATCGAGGAGGATGAAGCCGGGGCGCCAGGATACCTCAGCGGCGGCGCCAAGATCGTGGCGTTGGACCTGCCGCTCGCCAAATTGACGCCCGCGGCTGTGCGGGCCACCGCCAGTGCCGGTCGCGGTGTGCACCACGTCAAGCCGCGCGTTCTGTCGCTGACCGAGGCGACCGAGCTCGGCACCGTCTACGACGTCGCTGAGGTTGGCGCGCTGAGCGAAGCGGCGCATAGCTGTGACCTCAAGGTGCATATGGATGGCGCCCGCTTCGCCAACGCGCTGGCACAGCTTGCCGTCGCGCCGGCGGTGCTGAGCTGGCGGGCGGGGGTTGACGTGTTGTGTTTCGGCGGCGTCAAGAATGGACTTGGTTTCGGCGAGGCGGTGCTGTTCTTCGATAAGGCGCTGGCCAGCGAGTTCGAGTGGCGGGCCAAGCAGGCGGGTCATCTCAACTCGAAAATGCGGCTGATGACGGCGCCCTGGGTCGGGCTGCTCGCTGATGATGTCTGGTTGAAGAATGCACGCCATGCCAACGCGATGGCGCAACGGCTGGCCCAGGCAATTGCCCAGGTGAAGGGCACCCGGTTGCTGGCGCCCGTGCAATCGAACGGTGTCTTCGTCGAACTGTCGCCGGCGGTGCAGCAGCGACTGCGCGACAAAGGGTGGCGCTTTTACACCTTTCTGGGCGAGACGGGCTGCCGCCTGATGTGTGCCTGGGACACCACGGAAACGACCGTTGACCGCTTCACGGCGGATCTGGCGGCCGCAGCCCTTGGCTGACGCCCGCCGCAGGCGCGGGGCCGAACAATCTGCTGCAGCCAGTCCTCGCGCGGCGAACGCTCAAGCTCTTGCTGCGTTGTCTCCTTGCCCGCAGGAGGCGCCCGTACAGGTGACCCATGAGCTATATCGAACACAGCCTTGGCCGCAGCGAGACCCTGCTCTATCGGGCCCGGTACCCCTGGTTTTATGCGGCTTGCGCCTGGGCCCTGCTGCTCGGGTCGCTTGCGGGAGCCCTCTGGGCCTACGCGGCAGGGCACGGCGAGGTGGCCCTCGGTCTCGTTGCGGCGGGGGTCGTGCTCTTCGCGGCTATCATGGGGCCACTGCGGACCACCGAAATCGGCGTGACCAACCAGCGATTTATCTTCAAGCGAGGCCTGATCTGGCGCTCGACGCACGAGCTGCAGCTGCGTGCGATTGAAGAAGTGAACCTGGACCAGGACCTGCTGGGACGCCTCTTCGACTGCGGCCGACTACGGCTGCACGGCACGGGCGTGGATGACATCCGCCTGCCCGTGCTCGCCGACCCGATTGGGCTGCGCAAGGCTTTGCAGGACGGCATGGCCGCGGCCAACCAGGCTGGCTTTGGTGGGCCGCAGGTGGCGCCGGGGGCCGAGGGAGCGCCATCCTCGGCGACCCTGTGAGGGCAGCGGCCTCCTAGCCGCCGGGCAGAACGCGCGCCAGCGCCGCCATGAACTCAGCGTAGTCATCGATGGTGGCATCCGGCGCAAAATCGCGCACGGGACGCGGCGTATAGCCAAACGTGACGGCGATGCAGGGGACATGGGCGGCCCTTGCCGTGGCAATATCGACCTCGCTGTCGCCGACCATCACCGCGCGATCGAGGCGGCCGCCGGCGCGCTCGATCGTGGCGGTCAAATGACCGGGATCGGGCTTGCACATCGCAAAGGTGTCGCGCCCGGCGATGGTCCCAAACATAGGCTCAAGGTCGAGCTGACGCAGGAGCGCCTTTGACAGGTGCTCGTACTTGTTGGTGCAGACGGCAAGGCGGGCACCCGCGCGGCGCAGCGCTTCGAGCAACTCCCGCACGCCGTCGTAGGGTCGACTGCTCACGGCCACGTGATCCGCATAAAAGGTGAAGAAGCGTTCGTGCAGGCCGCTGAGCTCCGGCTCGCGCACGGACAAGCCGTGGTGGCGCAGGCCGGCGTCGAGCATCACGCGCGAACCATAGCCGATGAAAGGGCGCAGCTCCGCCACGCTCAGGGGTTTGAGCCCGGCACCGGCAAGTGCGTGGTTGGTGGCCGCCGCCAGATCCGGTGCGGTGTCGACGAGCGTGCCGTCGAGATCGAAGACGATGGTGGCATCGCTCAGCTGCATATCTGTGGCGCATGCGTTTAAAAGGCTGCGGGACCGCAAGCTATTGGGCTTTTGGCTGCCTGTCACCTTGCCAAGGCTCGGCAACGTACGCTTGCACGGGGAGCGATGCAGGCCTACACCATGATGCGACAACCTATTGCGGCCCGTCCCCCTGCTGCAAGCGGGCGACAATGGAGGTGCGTTCCATGGACAAGCCCACCATCAGTCTTATTCGAAATAAGTGCTTCGTTGACGGGCAGTGGATCGGCGAGGGCCGGCTGCCGGTCACCAACAAGGCGACGGGCGACGTCATCACGCGGGTGCCGGAGTTCGCTGAAGGCGAGACCCGGCGCGCCATCGAGGCGGCGCATTTGGCCTTACCGGGTTGGTCAAAGCTGCTCGCTAGGGAGCGCTCCAAAGTCATCCGCGCCTGGTACGATTCGATGCTTGAGCATGCCGACGAGCTGGCGTTGCTGCTCAGTAGCGAGCAGGGCAAGCCGCTGGCGGAGGCCAAGGGTGAAATTCTCTATGCCGCGGGCTTCATCGAGTTCTTCGCCGAGGAGGCAAAGCGCGTTTACGGCGAAACCATCCCGACCTTCAAGGCGGATGCCCGCATTGTCGTGATCAAGCAACCGGTCGGCGTGGTGGCGGCGATCACGCCATGGAACTTCCCCGCCGCCATGATTACGCGCAAGGCCGGCCCGGCCTTGGCGGTAGGCTGCACGATGGTGCTGAAACCTGCCTCCGAAACGCCGCTCACCGCGCTGGCGCTGGCGGCGCTGGCGGAGAAAGCCGGCATGCCCAAGGGCGTCTTCAACGTCATTACCGGTAAGGCCAGCGTGATCGGCAAGGAGCTGACCGGCAATCCCTTGATACGCATGCTGACCTTTACCGGGTCCACCGAGGTCGGCCGCACGCTGATGGCGCAGTGTGCCCAGAGTATCAAGAAGCTCGGCCTCGAGTTGGGCGGCAACGCACCGTTCATCGTGTTCGACGATGCGGACCTCGACAAGGCCGTGGTCGGCGCCATGGCCTCGAAATACCGCAACGCGGGACAAACTTGCGTATGCGCCAACCGCATCTACGTGCAAGACAAGGTCTATGATAGCTTTGCGCAGAAGCTGGTTGCCGAGGTGAAGAAAATGCGGGTCGGCGCCGGCACCGAAGAGGGGGTCACCACCGGTCCGCTCATCAACAAGGCCGCGGTGGAAAAGGTGGAGGAGCATATCTCGGACGCCCTGAACAAGGGTGCCAAGGTCGTGGTCGGCGGTAAGCGTCATGCGCGCGGCGGCAACTTCTACGAGCCGACGGTACTAGCCGATGTCACGCAAGACATGCTGGTGGCACGCGAGGAAACCTTCGGCCCCGTGGCGCCGCTGTTCAGGTTCAAGACCGAGGACGATGTCATCGCCATGGCCAACGACACGCCGTTTGGCCTCGCCGCCTATTTCTATGCCCGTGACGTTGGCCGCGTGTGGCGGATCGCCGAGGCGATCGAGTGCGGCATCATCGGCATCAACGAAGGCATCATTTCCAGCGAAGTGGCGCCGTTCGGGGGCTACAAACAAAGTGGCCTGGGACGCGAAGGATCCCACCATGGCATCGAAGAATATCTGGAGATGAAGTACATGCTGATGGGTGGCCTGTGAGGACGGCAGATTCGGATCAGTCCGACGCCTTCAAGCAGCAGGCGGCCGTGCATGCGCTGAGCCTTCTCAAGGACGGCATGCGATTGGGTCTCGGCACCGGTTCCACGGCGGCGAAGTTCGTCGATCTCGTCGGCCGCCGCGTCAAGGAAACCGGCCTCCAGCTCCTGTGCGTGCCGACCTCGGAAGCAACGCGCATCCGGGCCGAGCGTCTTGGCTTGAAGCTCAGCACGCTCGAAAGCACGCCCTTCCTCGATCTTACCGTTGATGGCGCCGATGAGCTCGACGACGACCTCAGGCTGATCAAGGGCGGCGGGGGGGCCTTGCTGCGGGAGAAGATCGTAGCCACCGCGTCGGAGCGCATGGTGGTGATCGTCGATGCCTCCAAGCGCGTCGACAGGCTCGGGCGGTTTCCTTTGCCCGTGGAGGTGGTGTCCTTCGGCCTGACCGCGACGCGTCATATGGTTGCGGTGCTTGCCGCGGAAGCCGGCTGCGAGGGCGATATCGTGTTGCGCCTAGACAAGGAGGGCCAACCGCTTGTGACCGATGGCGGCAATTTGATCCTCGACTGCGCATTCGGACGCATCGAGGATCCCGAGGCGCTCGATGAAGCCCTGAAGCTGGTGCCAGGGGTGGTGGAAAACGGGTTGTTCCTGGGCATCGCCGATATGGCCATCATCGCCGGCCCGGGCGGCATCGTCACGCTTGACCGCGACAGCACGGACGAGGACGGCTAGGGGATGCAAAGCGCGACAATCCGGGGGGCGATGGCACATCTGGCGGCGGCCTTGGCGCTGGCCTTGTCGGCGGCGGTTTTCAGCACGCCGCTTGAGGCACAAGCGCCCGAACCGGCGCGCCTTGCGGCCGCGCGGGAGATGATGGAGGTCGCCGGCGTTGCCAAGCAGTTCGACGAGCTGATGCCGTTGCTGGCCCAGCAACTCAGTCAAAGCTTTATGGCCGTCGCGCCGGAAAAGGCCGAGGAAATCCGCCAGGTTTTTGCCCAACTTCCCGCCAAATTCATCGACCGCAAAGGAGAGTTGATCGACGCGGTGGCAAGCCTCTATGCCCAGGAGCTCAGCGTCGAGGAGCTGGGGGCCGTCTGTGCCTTCTACAAGTCAGCGGCCGGCGCCAAGCTGCTCGCCGTGCAACCGCAGATTGCGCGCCAGTCGATGGCCCTGGGACAGCGCTGGGGTGCTCAAATCGGCCGGGAAATTGAGCAAGAGGCGCGCAAGGAGCTGAAGAAGCGCGGCATCGAGCTTTAGCGATCGCGCGCGGGGCGGTAGTCTGGAAGGTGATGCAAGATATTCAGTCCGCCGCGTGCGGGTGCGTCCAGCGTGCATGCGGGACGGCCTCGGGGCGGTGAGGGCATGGCATGAGTACGTACGATTACGACCTGTTCGTGGTGGGTGGTGGATCAGGCGGGGTGCGCGCCGCCCGCGTGGCCGCGGGTCACGGCGCCAAGGTGGCCATTGCCGAGGAATACCGGTTCGGCGGAACTTGCGTCATTCGCGGCTGTGTTCCCAAGAAGCTGTTGGTCTACGCCAGTCGCTTTCGCGATGATTTCGAGGATGCGGTCGGCTTTGGCTGGAGCGGCACAGCCGCGAAATTCCACTGGCCGACGCTGATTGCCAACAAGGACGCCGAGATCACGCGCCTTGAGGGCATCTATCGCTCGCTCCTTGAGAAGGCGGGCGTGCGGGCCCTGACGGGCCGCGCCGAGCTTGTCGATGGCCATACCCTGGTCGTGCAACCGGGCAATCGCCGCCTGACGGCGCGTGTCATCCTGATCGCGACCGGGGGACGTCCGGTCCTGACCGAGATCCCTGGCGTCGGCCATGCCATCACCTCCAACGAGGCCTTCCATCTCGATCACTTACCGGCTTCGATCATCGTCGTCGGCGGCGGCTACATCGCCATTGAGTTTGCCTGTATTTTCCAAGCCTTCGGGGTGGCTACCACGCTTCTCTACCGGGGCCCCAAGATTCTGCGCGGGTTCGATGAGGACCTGCGCGATTCACTAAGCGCGGAGTTGCTCAAGCGCGGTATCGACGTCGTCTGCGGCACGGAGATCGCAAAAATCGACAAGGGCTGGACCGGGCTGAAGGCGACTTTGACGGACGGCCGTACGATCGATGCCAGCCAGGTCATGTATGCAACCGGCCGCAAACCGAACACTGCCGGCATCGGCCTGGATGCGGCCGGCGTGCAATTGGGGCTGAGGGGGCAGATTACCGTCGACGCGCAATCACGCACATCGGTGGCCAACATTTATGCGATCGGCGACGTGACGGACCGCATCAATCTCACGCCGGTTGCCATCCGCGAGGGGCACGCCTTTGCCGACAGCGTTTTCGGCAACAAGCCGACACTGGTGGACCATGAGCTTGTGCCGACCGCGGTCTTTTCCACTCCGGAGGTTGGCACCGTTGGCCTCGCGGAGCACATTGCGCGCGAGCGCTACGCCAAGCTCGACATCTATAAAGCGCGGTTCAAGCCTTTGAAGCACATGCTTTCAGGGCGCGACGAGCGGATGCTGATGAAACTCGTCGTCGACGGCGAGAGCGATCGGGTGCTGGGTTGCCATGTGCTGGGTGCCGACGCCGCCGAGATCGTGCAGGTAGCGGCCATCGCCTTGCGACTGCAGGCAACCAAGGCGGATTTCGATGCGACGATGGCATTGCACCCCACGGTCGCCGAGGAGCTGGTGACCATGCGCGAGAAATGGCAGCCGCTTCCCGCCGAGCCTCCGGCGCCCAAGCGGCCAGACAAGAGGCAAACTGCCGATGAAGCGGCTTGAAGAGCGCATTGCCTTGGTCACCGGCGGCGGCGCCGGCATCGGCCGGGCGATCGCGCACGCTTGTGCCGCGGAAGGTGCGCGGGTGTATGTCGCCGACGTCGATGCGAGCTCCGCCGAGGTCGTGGCGGGCGAGCTCGAGGCGCTGGGAGCCGGCGCGTACGCCATTGCTGCCGACGTATCGCGCGGCCAGGACGTCACGGCGATGTTCCGGACGGTGGAGCGGCTGGATGGCCGGCTCGACGTGCTGATCAACAATGCCGGACTGACGGTGCGCGGCGATTTTCGGCATTTGAGCGATGCGGACTGGGTGAAGATAAGGGACGTGAACCTTGATGGGGTGGTACGCGTGGCGCGCGATGGCTTTGGTCTGTTGAAGGCCTCCGGCCGGGGGGCGCTCGTGAACATTGCCTCGATCATGGCGCACCGGGGCTTGCGTGGACTCACGGCCTATTCGGCGACCAAGGGCGCGGTAACGGCATTGACCCGCGGGCTCGCCGTCGAGTACGCGCCCTTCGGTATCCGGGTGAACGCGCTGTGCCCGGGCTTCGTAGAGACGGCGCTGACCCGACGAGCCTTGCGCATTCCAGGTATTCGGGAAGCGTTGCTCGGCAGCACGGCTCTGCGGCGCTTCGGTGAGCCCGAGGAGATTGCCAAGGCCGCCGTGTTCCTGGCGAGCGACGATGCCTCCTACATCACCGGCGCGGAGCTGGCCGTCGACGGGGGCATGGCAGCAGCCTTGTAGCTGGCTGGCGCGGTTAGCGTTGGGGAACGGCCTTGGCCGTCATTTCCACGGCGGCTGCGCGCGCGGTGATCCGCTCACGATGCAACAGGTAAAGGCCGGTGAGGATTACGATGGCGGCACCGACCAGCGTCCACTGGTCGGGGACTTGTCCAAACACGAAATAGCCGGCCGTCGAATGGGTGAGCAGGCTGATGTAGAGAAATGGGGCAATCGTCGAGGCAGGTGCGTAGCGGTGAGCGACAATGAAAAGGTAATGACCAAGTCCGCCATAAAATCCCATCGACAGCAGTAGGAACCAGACGAACGCGTCTCGCGGCCATTGCCACTCCATGATCGCGAATGGCGCCATGACGATGCTGCCGGCCAGCAGGGAGTAGAAGAGCGTCACCTCGGCCGAATCGTAGGACGCAAGGTAGCGGGTGACGAGGCTGAAGACGGCATAGCTCAGCATACCTGCAAGCGAGAAGCCGAAGGCATAGTGCACGGCCGTCACTCCGGGGCGCAGGGCGACCAGAATGCCCGCAAAGCCGATGCCGATAGCAATGGCGCGACGCCAACCAATCCATTCGCCCAGAAAGGGCCCGGCGAGGAGGGCGACCATCAGGGGGGTCAGAAAGCCGATGGTTGTCGTTTGGTCCAGGCGCAAGTGGCGCAGCGCGAGAAAATTGAAGGCCGTGGACGAGAGCAGCAGAAAGGAGCGCACGATCTGCATTTTGAGTTGGTTGGTTTGCATTAGACGCGGTACCGCCAACAGGCCGAGGGCGACCACCATGGCGAGAAACTGACCGAGGAACCGCATCCAGACGGCCTGCGCCGCCGGCATCTCAACAACGGCGGCGAGATATTTTGCCGTGGCATCGAGGCAAGCAAACAAGACCCAGGCGACGCACATAAGGGCGATCGCTTTGAGCGGGTGGGTGGCAATGGCTGCGGGCGTGGAAGCGGAGCGGGACATCTGGCGAGGGAGGATGAATTGAGTAGCCAATCGTGCGCGCTGATCTCTTATAGGGCCGGCCCCGGTAGGGCGATCCATGCCGACTGAGGTTGGCCATGTTCCAAACGCATGCCTTCCCGATTGGCAAGGAAACAGGGGGGAATCCCTTGGTCTGGCGATGGATTGGATGTGCGGCACTTCCGCCCAGGTCACCGGGCAGGAATACGAGCCTGCCGGCACCCAGGAGCAAGGCTCGGCGCGCACCCGGACAATCGGGAGCCCGTTGCACACCGGCGGCCCAAGTGACCCCTCGTGGCAGCCCTTGGCATCGCGCGCACTGTAAAAAAATGACACAGGCGCCGCCGAGGCAATATCTTTGCAACGCACCCGCTCGGTGTTGGCCGTGACACACCGGGGAGCGGCCGCGAGGCCTTTCCCTTTTGGGCCGCCTCGGCCAGCCGGGCAAAGCAACATGCGGCGAGGTCGCTTGTCTCGGCTTCAACGGATTACGCACCCTGATGCCGGTTTGCCAGCGAGCGTCTCGGTTCGTTCCGGTCTGCTCTGCCCCAGTTCCCAAAACCCTGGTTTTGCTTGTTTTCCAGCCAAAAGGCCCGTATTTACCCGCCTTCAGGGCCCGTAGCTCAGCGGTAGAGCATCTGACTTTTAATCAGGTGGTCGTTGGTTCGATCCCAACCGGGCTCACCACATTGATCTTAAAAGAATATTTTGGCCTCGGCGGGGTTCGGATTTTAGAACCGGTCCTGCCGCCAAGGTCGCGATCGGTTGGATCTTCATGACCGGCGGCATAGCGGAACTCATGGGCATGTCAGGTTTCTGAGTATGGCTGACCAAATCCAAGCGCATGACGGCAGAGAAGTGCTCAAGCCTCAAAACCGCGCCCGACGAGTGCTTCACTCGGGATAGAAGCCGGCCCCGATCAGGCCCGCTACGCCGTCGAACCTGACCCCTTTGACATAGCTCCACTTCTGCGACGGTTGGGTCTGCCCCGGCTTCGGAAACATGTAATCCACCCAGCCGGCCCCTTTCGCCTGCACCACCTTCAAGAACTCGTCGTGAAACGCCTTGCCATTGGCGTCCTTTTCGCCGCCCGGATTGGTCCCCTCTCGCTTGGGAAAAGCCGGATTGAGCTGGACGTTGAGATGATCGTCATAGGCAAAGAGGTATGTGGTGCTGAACCACCACTCGCTGTCGCGCGTCCTGAATTCGACGAAAGCGGCCCTCCCGCGCTGCTCGACCAGAGCCGCGGCTCTGTTGACCAGGTCTTCGACACGCTTTGCCTGATCGGACGGCGGCGGCCCCTCCTGCGATCGCGCAGGGTTCGCCATCAAGAGGCCGGCCAATGCGGTGCAAACCAGAAGTGACTTGATCATGGCGTTTCTCCGTCGCTGGACTGCGCATGGATGCATCAGCCACGAACTTGCGTCCAATATATTATTGGTCTAGTAGTTGATGCCGTGCCGGCATAAACTCCGCCGCATGGATCTGCGTCACCTGCGGACGTTTGTCGCCGTTGCCGAGCAAGGCACAGTCTCGAAGGCGTCAGTTAGCCTGCGCATCGCGCAGCCCGCGCTCTCCCGCCAAATTGGCAACCTGGAAGCCGAGCTCGGCGTCAGGCTGTTCGATCGCATTCGCCGGCGGCTGGTCTTGACCGACGAAGGTAGGCGGCTGCTCGCCGAGTGCCGGGGCATCGTGAGCGCGGTCGACTCGCTCGGCGAACGCGCCCGGCTGCTGCAGAGACCTGATGCCGGCGTGCTCCGGGTTGCGGCAACTCCACAGATGATCGACGGCGTCTTTTCGACGTTCCTGCATCGGTACGCGGCGCGGTTTCCGGACGTCGAGATCAAGTTGACCGAAGCGGTCGGCACCGAGCCATTTGTCAAGCTGGCGGACGGAGAGTTGCACCTCGTCATCAACTACCTGCAGGTCATGCAGACGGAGAGCCACGAGTTCAACAGTCTTCCCCTGCCGCCGCTCGAATTTCTTGCCGTCGGCCATCCATCGCTTCCGCTGGAATCCGGACGCGACATTGAAATAAGCCGCCTTGCCCAGTATCCGCTGTTGTTGCTCGACGCGAGCTTTGGGGTGCGCACCACGTTCGATGCCGCCTGTCGGCTTGCGGGCGTCAAGCCTCGCGTGTTCATCGAGAGCCGCGCGCCGCACACTTTGCTCTCGATGGCCGAGGCCGGCCACGGCGTCGCGATCGTACCCTCCGTACTGCCGACCCATCGCTATCGGCTTCGCATCGCCCGTGTCACCTATCGCCGCAAACCGCTGCGCGGCCTACTAACCGTTCTCTGGGATCGACGCCGGGCGCTGCCGCCGTATGCCAAAGAGTTCTGCACGTTTCTTGATGCCCATATGCGCGAGGTCTTCCCGATCTCGCGACCGACAGCGCCGAAGTCGCATCCAAAAGTCCTGCGCCGTGGCGTGACCAATAAGCGGACCATCGCCTCGCGTCCTAGGACGTCCGCTTAGGTCATAAGCGTAGACGCATTTTTGTCTGAAGCGGAGCGAAGCCGACCAGTCGCCGCCGGTGGCCCCGATCGGCGCCGGCGCGACTTGGATAATCTCACCAAGGCGCTGCCGACCTACTGATGAGCCATGGGGTCATCGAAGATGCTTGCGGGTCGTGCCCTCGAATTCTCGCTGGGACGCCGACATCGCCTCCGGCCGCATCTCCGTCAACGTCACCGCGGCGAACTAGCTCTCGCACATCAAGCGGGCGCTGCTCGCGCGCGGTGAGGTGAGGCGCTGCACGAGGCCCGAAAAACGGTTCAAACATCGCTGCGCTGGCAGCAACATTGCTATCGCCGGCCCTTCCCTTGTCCGGCCCCGTTCCCCGGTCCGATCCCATTCCCGGGTCCGGCCCCATTCCCAGGTCCGGCCCCATTCCCAGGTCCGGCGCCAGACGCTTGGCTATCACTTGAGCTGCTGGCTGAGGCACCACCCTGCCCGTAACCAAGTTGCGCATCGCTGCGCAGTTTGTGAACGCAACCGTCACGCGGGTCCGGCGGCATCACCCTCCGGTGCGCGCACTGAGAGGAAGCATCGCTGCCGAACGCTTCACCCTGTTTGCCCTGGGCCATTGCCAGACCTGCATAACTACCCACGGAACCGAGTACCACAACAGTGAGGACTATCTTGATCATATGCCCACCTCCATTCGGGCGCAGCACAAGGGCACCGAATCGGCGGTGAACTAACCGGGTGCCTGTTTTCCGGCGACTTTGAAATAGTCTCGGCTCCAGGCGCTGTCCCCTGGGAGATCACCACCCACCGCGCACCCGGTAAGGGAGAGCACGATAAGAGCAGGGCCGATAATCTTTGTCATTGTCGTATGTCCCCCTCATTTGAGCCCGCCCGATGGCAATACAACCGAACATTTG
>Ga0134122_10000138_pt1 | contig 41337 bp, 42 predicted proteins | sample KB302_FD_96461 | JGI IMG/M metagenome (GOLD analysis project Ga0134122, IMG submission 96461) | Terrestrial soil microbial communities without Nitrogen fertilizer from Kellogg Biological Station, Michigan, USA - KB3-0-2 | ecosystem: Environmental > Terrestrial > Soil > Unclassified ... | reverse complement strand
CGGCGACGGAGCAACCATCTCGATCGACGATTTCGGCACCGGTTACTCCAACCTCGCCCGGCTGCGCGCCATGCCGCTCGACCGGGTCAAGCTCGATCCCTCGCTGATCGCCGACATCGAGACCTGCGAGAAGGCGCGGGTCATCGTCCAGGCGGTGATCCAGCTGATCAAGGGGGTCGAGTGCGAGATCGTCGCCGACGCGGTCGAGACCGCGGCCCAGGCCGACATCCTTCGCGCCATGGGCTGCGACACGGTCCAGGGCTATGTCTTCGCCCCGCCCATGTTCGAGAGCGAGTTCCTCGACTGGATCGGCAACGCCGACCGGAGCGGCGCGAAGTCGGTCGCCTGACAGGAGTGCGTAATGCGTTCGAACGGCGTAATTCCGTCAATCGTTAGCGTTCTGATTTCTGGGTGTTCGGCAGCGCATTCGGCGACGACGCCGGACAGTCAGAATCCCGCCCATTGCATCGCCGCTTTCAATTATGGGGCCTATTGGTTCAGGCTCGACCACAATGATCGTCGCGTACGCAACATGTACGTTCGGGCCGCGTACGAAATGGAAAAGCTGAAGGCGAAAGGCGAGTCCGCGACCGGGGCGCTTGCCGACGGCAAAGTGCTGACTGAGCGTTACGCGCGGGATCAGGACGCAATGGATCGACTCTTCAAAGCGTGCGGCGACGCTCAGGACGCAGATCCAAAATTCCGAGAGGTTCAGCCCAGACTTATTGCGCAGCTCAGTGCGACCGGTGCCATCTAGGTTCGTTCAGTCGTCTCGAGCACCTTCCGAACGATGCGTTCGTAGATCCTCGACAGTGCTTGGATGTCCTCGACCGCCGCGCTTTCGCCGACCCTGTGCATCGTCGCGTTGGGAAGGCCGAAGTCGACCACCGGGCAAAGCTGAATGAGGAAGCGCCCGTCCGACGTTCCGCCGCTGGTGGAGAGTTCGGGCTCGGTGCCAGTCTCCTCGCGGATCGCTTCGACCACCACGTCGTAAAGCGGACCGGGGGGGGTCAGGAACGCCTCCCCGGAAATGCGCGCGCGTACGCTTGAGCCGGGCGCCTCGCGCTCGGCGACCTCCTCGACCATCCGCACCAAATCCTCGCCGCGCTGCAGGTTGTTGAAGCGGATGTTGAGCTGCGCCGTGGCCGAGCCGGGGATGACGTTGCTCGCGTTCGTCGGCGTCGAGATGGCGGTGAACTCGAGGTTCGAGGCCGGGAATTGTTCGGTGCCGTCGTCGAGGTGGACCGCTGACAGCGCGGCGATCACGCGGGCGAGGGGCGGGACCGGGTTGGTCGCGCGGTGCGGGTAGGCGACGTGCCCCTGAACGCCGGGCACCTCGATCCACATGTTGACTGAGCCGCGGCGGCCGATTTTGACCGTGTCGCCGAGCCGCTCGACCGAGGTCGGCTCGCCGATCAGGATCATGTCGGGGCGGATCTGCCGCTCGTTCAGCCAGTCGATGATCCGCGGCGTGCCGTAGACCGCGAACCCTTCCTCGTCGCCGGTGATCAGCAGCGACAGCGTGCCCCTGGTGTCGCCGAGGCGGGACAGCGCGGCGACATAGGCGGCGATCGCGCTCTTCATGTCGTTGGCGCCGCGGCCGACCAGGCGCCCATCCTCGATCCGCGCTTCGAACGGGTCGCCGCTCCATCCCTCACCCGGCGGGACCACGTCGAGATGGCCGGCGAAGCCGAAATGCGGCGCACCGTCGCCGCGGATAGCGACCATATTTTCGGTCGGGCCGTCGGGCGGCTCGCCCATCACCCAGCGGTGGCAGGTGAAGCCGAGCGGAGTCAGCGCCGCCTCGAGCACGTCGAACACCTCGCCGCGTGCCGGAGTGACGCTCGGAACATTGATCAGCTGGGTCCCAAGCTCCACGGGATTGATCGTCATGTCGCGTGCCTAGCAACCGAACAGGGGGCTTGCATATCCGCTACAAATGTAGCACGCTACAAATGTAGCACGAGCGCGTGCTTCAGGATTCGAGGAGACGGCCGCGATGCTCGTGTTGCGTTCGGTTCGCATTGTCGTGCTCGCAAGCACCGTGGCGTTGGCGCCATCGATCGCACTGGCGGCCCAAACGCCCGCGCCGGTGGCAACGGCCAAGCGGATCTATGCCCCGGCCGATTTCGCCCGCTTCGCACCCAAGACCGCGTACGACATGCTGGCGCAGGTCCCGAGCTTCACCATTCGCACGACGGACAACAGCCAGCGCGGGCTGGGTCAGGCGCAGGAAAATGTGGTGATTAATGGCGAGCGCGTCGCCAACAAGTCGGGCGGCGCGGTCGATCAGCTCAAGCGCACCTCCGCCGCCGCGGTCGAGCGGATCGAGATCGTCGATGCGGCCAGCCTCGGCATCGCCGGCCTCTCGGGCCAGGTCGCCAACGTCATCCTCAAAGCCACCGGCAAGGCGACCGGCCAGTTCGAATGGAACCCCAGCTGGCGCGCCCATTTCGCCAAGCCCGAATATTTCGGCGGGTCGATCAGCTATTCGGGCAAGACGGGGCCGGTTGACTACACCTTCTCGGCCAAGAACGATTACGGCCGCGGCGGGTTCGGCGGGCCGATCCGGATCCGCGACGTCAATGGCATGCTCACCGAGACCCGCGACGAGGTCTATCATTCGGAATATGAGCAGGCGAACCTGCAGGCGAAGTTTGGCCTCGACGGCCCCGGCTCGTCGGTCGGCAACCTGACCCTCGGCTATACGCCCTACTGGAACCCGGTGCACCGGCGCGACACGCGCCTGCTGACGACCGGCGAGCGGCGGCACCGGACCAATGTCCAGAAGCTCGACGGTTATTATGCGGACATCAACGGCGACTATGAGTTCGCGCTCGGGCCCGGCCGACTGAAGCTGATCGGCGTCCGCCACTGGGAGCATGAGCCGCTCACCACGACCCAGATCCTGACGTTCGACACCAGCGGCGCCGATCCGATCGGGACCCGCTTCAGCCGCGACACCCATATCGGCGAGACCATCGGGCGCGGCGAATATCATTGGAAGACCGGCAAGAACGACTGGCAGGTCTCGCTCGAGCGCGCCTACAATTCGCTCGACCAGAAGGGCGGGTTGTTCCGACTCAATTCGGCCGGCCAATTCATCGAGGAGCCGTTTCCCGAAGGTACCGGCAAGGTCACCGAGACGCGCTACGAAGGGATCGCGACTTTCAGCCGGCCGCTCGCCGGCAACCTCGACCTGCAAGTCGCCGCGGGCGCGGAAGTCTCGCGCCTCGACCGGACGCCCGACGACCAGCCCGCGCGCAACTTCTTTCGCCCCAAGGGCAGCGTCACCTTTGGCTGGCGCCCGGCCAAGGACTGGGACGTCAGTTTGAAACTGCGCCGGCGCGTGGGGCAGATCAGCTTCTACGATTTCCTCGCCCAACCGCAGCTGAGCTCCGACCGCGAGAATGCCGGCAACCCCAATCTCGTCCCGCCACAGAGCTGGGAAGCCGAGACGGAAGTCTCGCGCGACCTCGGCCGCTGGGGCAAGACCCGCCTGCGCAGCTGGTACTATCTGGTCGAGGACATCGTCGACGTGATCCCGATCGGCGACAATGGCGAGGGCATCGGCAACCTGCCCCACGCCAAGCGCTACGGCTTCGAGAGCGTCAGCACGCTGAACTTCGACCCGCTCGGCTGGAAAGGCGCCAAGCTCGACCTGACGATCGGCCGCGAATGGACGTCGGTGAAGGATCCTCTCACCGCCGAGACGCGGCCGATATCGGGAGTCCAGGATGCCTGGGGCACGGCGCAGGTGCGGCACGACATCCCCGGCACGCCGCTCGCGTGGAGCGCCTATGTCCAATATCAGCATTATGCGAAGAACTTCTTCCTGACCGAGGTCTATCGCAGCCTCGACCTGCCGTGGATCGCCGGCGGCTACATCGAGCATAAGAACGTCTTCGGGATGACGGTGCGGTTCACCGTCGACAACGTCTTCAACGGCCGCCACTATTTGTCGCGCTGGGTCTATTCGGGCTACCGCGACCGCTCGCCCTTGTCCTTCTTCGAGCGCCACAACCAGCTGATCGGCCCGCTGTTCAACCTCTCGGTCAAGGGCACCTTCTAGCGCTCGCTCACGGCTGCTAAGGCGCGGGCCATGCCCAGGATCGATCTCGAGAGCATCGCGCAGATCAACCGCACCGGCTACCCGCCGCCGTTCGACCAGGATGTCGCCGGGCGCTGGTACCGCCGGCTTGCGCCGGCCAGCGGCCTCACCGATTTCGGGGTCAGTCACGTCGTGCTCAAGCCCGGCGCCTGGTCGTCGCAGCGCCACTGGCACGACGGCGAGGACGAGTTCCTGGTGATGCTGTCGGGCGAGGCGGTGCTGGTCGAGGACGACGGCCGCACGGTCTTGCGCCCCGGCGACTGCTGCGCGTGGCCCAAGGGCAGCACCAACGGCCATCATTTGATCAACGAGAGCGCCGCGGATTGCGCGTTCATTGTGGTCGGCGGCGGCACCAATACCGGCGGCGGCTATTCGGACATCGACCTCGCCTTCACCGCCGCGGGCACTTACGTCCACAAGGACGGGACGGCCTATCCGCAGACCAAGCGGCCGGCCTAGGCCGCGCGATCGACCTCATATTGCTCGATCACCCACGGTTCGTCCTGCGCCTTGTCGATCCATTCGGCGACATGCGGGTGGGACAGCACCGCCTTCATGTAGACCCCGGCGAAGTTCGGCACCGGGACGCCGTAGGTGATGAAGCGGGTGACCACCGGCGCATACATGATGTCGGCCGCGCACCAGTCGCCGAACAGGAAGTCGCCGGTCCCGCCGAAGCGGGCGCGGGCCTGGGCCCAGAGCTGGAGGATGCGGTCGATCTCCTCGCGCACGGGGTCGCTAAGCTCGGCCGGCGGAAAGCTCTTGCGCACGTTCATCGGCAGCTCACGCCGCAGGTTGGCGAAGCCCGAGTGCATCTCGGCTGCCATCGAGCGCGCCATCCCGCGCCCCGATTCGTCGTCCGGCCAATAGAGCTCGCGGCCGGCCCGGTCGGCGAGGAACTCGATGATCGCGAGGCTGTCCCAGACAACGCAATCTCCGTCCCACAGGATCGGCACCTTCCCGAGCGACGGAGCGAATTCGTCGCCCTCGCGCCGTTTCTCCCACTCGGCGTCGAACAGGGGGACGACATATTCGTCGAACTCCTCGCCCGACTGCTTGACCGCGAGCCAGCCGCGCATGGACCAGCTCGAATAAGCGCGGTTTCCGATGATCAGCTTGAGCAAGGCCTGCTCCTACGATGTTGCCGCTTCGAGGATCGCCGTTCTTAACTCGGCGATGCCGCTACCGGTTTCGCTTGCTGTCGTGAAGACCGCCGGATGCGCGGCGGGCCGTTTCGCGGCTTCGGCCGCGGTCGCCGCGAGCGTCGCGGCCAGCGCGGTCGGCTTGACCTTGTCCGCCTTGGTGAGAACGAGGTGGTAGCTGACCGCGGCCGCGTCGAGCATGTCCATCACTCCCCGGTCGACGTCCTTGAGGCCATGGCGCGAATCGATCAGCACCAGCGCGCGCTTCAAGACCGCGCGGCCGCGCAGATAGTCGTTGATGAGGAAGCGCCAGCGCCGGACCAGGTCCTTCGGCGCATCGGCGAAGCCATAGCCCGGCATGTCGACGAGGCGCAGCTGAAGCGGCTCGCCCATGTCGAAAAAGTTGAGCTCCTGGGTCCGGCCCGGCGTGTTCGAGGTCCGCGCCAGCGCCTTGCGGTTGGTCAGCGCATTGAGGAGCGAACTCTTGCCGACGTTGGAGCGGCCCGCGAACGCGATCTCGGGAACGTCGGGATCGGGCAGGAACCGGAGCTCGGGTGCGGACTTCAGGAACGCGATCGGGCCGGCGAACAATTTGCGCGCCCGCTCGGCCAGCTCCTCGTCCGCCGCCGCACCGGTCATGTGTGGACCGGGTGCGTGTCGCTGAGGTGCAGCCCGAACTTCTTATACAGCCACCATTGCTGCGCGATCGTCAGCACGTTGCTGGTCACCCAATAGAGCTGGAGGCCGCTGGCGAACGGGGTCATGATGAACATCATCACCCACGGCATGATCGCGAAAATCTGCTGCTGGGTCGGGTCCATCTGCTGCGGGTTCAGCTTGAACTGCAGCCACATGGTCACGCCGAGCAGGAAAGCCAGCACCGACAGGCCGAGGAAGGGCGGGAACCAGGTCCAGCCGAACTGGTGGGCGAGGGTCAGCAGGCTCGCCGAATCCGGCGCCGACAGGTCGTGGATCCACAGGGCGAACGGCTGGTGGCGCATTTCGACGCTGACCATCAGCACCTTGTAGAGCGCATAGAAGACCGGGATCTGGAGGAGGATCGGCAGGCAGCCCGCGGCCGGGTTGATCTTCTCTTCCTGGTAGAGCTTCATGATCTCCTGCTGCTGGCGCGCGCGGTCGTCCTTGAAGCGCTCCTGCAGCGCCTTCATCTTGGGCTGGATCTTGCGCATCGCGGCCATCGACTGGAACTGCTTCTGGGCGATCGGGAACATGATCCCGCGGACGATCAGCGTCAGGCAGATGATCGCCACGCCGAAATTGCCAAGCGCATGGAACAGGAACACCAGCAGCCCGAAAATCGGCCGCATGAACCATTCGAACCAGCCCCAGTCGATCGATTTGGAGATTTTCGGGATACCGGCCTGCTCGTAGCGGTCCAGCCACGCTTTCTCCTTGGCGCCGGCGAACAGTTTGGCCTGAGTGGTTGCCGCCTGACCCGGAGCGAGCACGGTCGGGGCAAGCGCATAGTCGGCTTGGTAGCCGCCCGACGGCGACCGCCGGAACTCGCCGGTCATCGTTCCAGGCGGGACCAGCGCCGTCAGCCAGAAATGGTCGGTGAAGCCGAGCCAGCCCGGCACATTGCCGAACGTCTCGGTCTTGCCTTGGTCGAGATCCTTCCAATTGACCTCATAATTGGCCTTGCCGTCGAACACGCCAATCGGGCCGACATGGTTCGTCCAGGAGTCCGGGTCGGGTGACTTGGCGGCCCGACTGACCAGCCCGATCGGGCGCACGACGACCGGCTTTCCGGACCCGTTGATCGCCCGCTGATCGACGGTGAAGAGATAGCCGTCATCCACGGCGATTTTCATTTCGTAGCGCGTGCCGTCGGGCATCTGCGTGGCGAGCGTGACCGGCCGATCGGGCGTCAGGGTCTGGCCATCCGCCTGCCAGACCGTGTTGAGATCGGGGGCGGCCGCGCCTTGTCCGACCCAGCCGAAGGAGGCGACATAGGCGCCCGGCGCGCCGAGCGGCGAGAGGAGCCGGACCGGCGGGGAATCCTTGGCGATGGTCTGCTTCTGCCGGAGGAGGACGAGATCGTCGATCTGCGCGCCCTTGAGGTTGATCGAGCCCTGGAGCGACGGGGTTTCGATTCGGACCCGGGGGGTCGCGCCGAGCACCGCCGCGCGGCTCTGCATCGCCTTCGGCGAGGTCGGCGCAGGCTGCGCCTGGGGCAGCGCGACCTGCCTGCCGTTTTCCACCTTGGTGCTCGGCGGGTTCGCGGTCGGGAAATATTTGTTCGCGGCCCAGGTCCAGCCGAGCAGGATGAGCGCGCTCAGCACCACGGCGAGGATCATGTTCTTGCTGTCGTTCACTTAAGATCCTTCGTCATGGCACTGGGTCGGGCCCCTGGCCGCCCCATGGGTGGCACCGGCCGATGCGTTTCAGGGCGAGCCACCCGCCGCGGAGCGCCCCATAGCGTTCGATGGCGGTGATCGCATAGGCCGAGCAACTCGGCTGGTAACGGCAGGTCGGAGGAAGCACCTGCGATGGCCCCTTCTGCCACGCTTTGGCAATCAGGATCATCAGCTTCGCGATCATCGGCTGCGCAGCTTGTCGAGCGCGCCGTTGAGCTCGGAGCGAAGCAGGTCGAAATCGCGTTCGACCCCCTTGTCGCGGCCGATCATCACATGGTCGGAGCCGGGGAAACCCTGGGCCGGAACGATCTCGCGGGCGAGCGCCCGGAAGCGCCGCTTCATGCGATTGCGGACGACTGCTCCCCCGATCTTTTTCGTCACCGTGAAGCCGACGCGCATCGTCGGGTCCGAATCCCGGCGGTCGCGGACGAGCAGGATGAAGCCGGGCGTTGGCACGCGCCTGCCGCCGTTGGCAGCGAGGAAGTCCGCGCGCTTCCTGATCGTGACTAGGCGCTGAGCTTCTTGCGGCCGCGCGCGCGGCGGGCATTCAGCACCTTGCGGCCGCCGGGCGTCGCCATGCGGCTGCGGAATCCGTGACGCCGCTTGCGGACGAGGTTGCTCGGCTGGAAAGTGCGCTTCATCGCTCATGCCTTAAATCAAAGAAAAAGGGCCGCCCAAGAGGCAGCCGCTGTCGAGCGCGCCGATAGTCGAGGGGCGGTGCGAAGTCAATTGCTGGTGCTCGCTTCCTCGGACTTTGCCAGCTGCTCCTGCTCCTTGCGCAACCGCTCGCGGCGCAGCGCGCTGCGCCGGCGCAGGGCGAGGTCGGTCCAGCGCCCGGGCGTGAAGCGGCGGCCGAACAACTTCGGCCGCCAACGCTTGAAGCGGACATAGTGGCGCTTGGCCCACAAGCTGGTCTTGAGGACCAGCGCAAGGCCGATCCCGGCGACGATGATTCCGCCCGGACCGGGGATCGCCCCGACCAGCGGCGAGACGACCAGCAGCAGCATGCCCAGGACGAACATGCTCCATTCGACCACCGGATGGTCGAGGAATCGGTCGAACTGGTCGCGCGTAATCATGGCCGCAGATGTGGTCGCGCGGCCTGGCGCGCGCAAGCCGCCTTGCGGCGACGGTGCCGCGCGGTCTATCTTTGTTCCGCCGAGCTAGGGGGAGGTTTGCACATCCTCGTCGTCACCCCCGCCAATGCGGGGGTCCAAGCGGGTCGGTCGATTCCCGTTTTCGCGGGAATGTTGAGACCGGTGGCTCGGTAGCCATGGCTGCAACCGTCGCAACCGTCGCCTATCTCGGGCTCGAGGCGCGCACCGTCGAGGTCCAGGTGCAGCTGTCGTCCGGCTTGCCCAAGTTCACGATCGTCGGGCTGCCTGACAAAGCGGTCGCGGAAAGCCGCGAGCGGGTCCGCGCTGCGCTCGCGTCGATCGGCCTCGCGCTTCCGCCCAAGGTAATCACGGTCAACCTGTCGCCCGCCGATTTGCCCAAAGAGGGATCGCATTACGATTTGCCGATCGCCTTGTGCCTGCTGGCCGCGATCGGCGCGACCGATGCGGAAACCCTGTCGCACTACGTCGCCGTCGGCGAGCTGTGCCTCGATGCGCGGATCACCGTTTCGCCCGGCGTGCTGCTCGCCGCGATCCACGCTTCGTCGCTCGACAAGGGGCTGATCTGCCCGGCCGCGCAGGGCAGCGAGGCCTCATGGGCGGGCGAGCTCGACGTGATCGCCGCGCCTGACCTGCTCGCGCTGCTCGCCCACCTCAAGGGGACGGCGCTGTTGCCGGCGCCGCCGCCGGCCGAGGCCGAGCCGCCCGAGGGCGGTCCCGACCTCGCCCAGGTCAAGGGCCAGGAAGTGGCCAAGCGCGCGCTCGAAATCGCCGCCGCCGGCGGGCATAATCTGCTGATGAGCGGGCCGCCCGGCGCGGGCAAGTCGCTGCTCGCGGCGTGCCTGCCCGGAATCCTGCCGCCGCTCCAGCCTTCGGAAGCGCTCGAAGTGTCGATGGTCGCCTCGGTCGCGGGCGAGCTCACCGGCGGCAAGATCCGGCGGCGCCGGCCGTTCCGGGCGCCGCATCATTCGGCCTCGATGCCGGCGCTGGTCGGGGGCGGCCTCCGCGTCCGCCCCGGCGAAATCAGCCTCGCGCATCTGGGCGTGCTGTTCCTCGACGAATTGCCCGAGTTCCAGCGGCCCGTGCTCGATTCGCTGCGGCAGCCGCTCGAAACCGGCAGCGTCAGCGTCGCGCGGGCCAACACCCACGTGACGTTCCCTGCCCGGGTACAGCTGGTCGCGGCGATGAACCCGTGCCGCTGCGGCCATCTCGGCGACCCGGCGCTGGCCTGCAGCCGGGCCCCGCGTTGCGCCGCCGACTATCAGGCGCGGGTCTCGGGGCCGTTGCTCGACCGGATCGACCTCCACGTCGAGGTGCCGGGCGTTTCGGCCGCGGACCTGACCTTGCCCCCGCCGGCCGAGGGCAGCGCGGAGGTAGCGCAACGCGTCGCCGTGGCCCGCCAACTCCAGGCCGACCGCTACGACGGGTGCAGAGTCCGGACCAACGCCGAGGCCAACGGCGAGCTGCTCGACGAGGTCGCGACTCCCGACGAGCCGGGCCGAAAGCTGCTCGCCGACGCGGCAGCGGCAATGCGCCTCTCGGCTCGCGGCTTCCATCGCGTGATCCGCGTCGCCCGCACCGTCGCCGACCTGGCGGGCGCAAGCCAGGTCGGGCGCATCCACGTCGCCGAGGCGCTTAGCTACCGCCGGCAGGCGCCGCGGAATTAGTTGCCCACCGCTAACCAGCCGCTACCTTCGGGCCACGATGAGACCGCTCGTGCGCAGCCCGATCGAGTGGGCCGTGCTGCCGCTGAAGCGATATGCCGCCTTTCGGGGCCGCGCGCCGCGAGCGGAATATTGGTGGTTTTGCCTGCTGGTCGCGGGGGGACAATTGATCTTCGGCCAACTCGACAGGCTGGCGGACATTGGCGCCGCGTGCTCAATCGTCTTCGGTCTTGCCATGGCGCTGCCCTGGCTCGCGGTCACGGTCAGGCGGCTGCACGATACCGCTCGGAGCGGCTGGTGGCTCCTGTCGTTCGTGCTAGCCTGGATCGCGGTCACCCTGATCGGCATTGTCCTGGGGTCGATGGACGAGCCATCGGAGAGCGTGGAATTCACCGCCGGCATGGCGATCCTGCTCATCGTGCTCGGGACCGTCGCCAGCCTGCTCGCGCTGATGGTGCTTCCCGGCACGCGAATGGCGAACCGCTTCGGCCCGGATCCCTATGGCCCGGACCAGCTCGAGGACGTCTTCGCCTGAGCCATTGCCGCGTGCGGAGGCCGCCGCTACCTAGGCCCCGGCGTGCCCCTGTGGCGGAATGGTAGACGCGCTCGACTCAAAATCGAGTTCCTTCACCGGAGTGTCCGTTCGAGTCGGACCAGGGGCACCATCACCCGCACCCATGCCAGTTGACCCGCGCTCGCCCTCCGGCCAAGGGCCGGGGGAGGCGAGGGAGCGCGCGTAACGGATGCTGCCCAAGGACACTCCGGTCATCATCTTGTGCGGCGGCGAGGGCAGCCGGATCGCGGACGTCTCCCGCGACGCCGTGCCGAAGCCGCTGCTACGCATCGGCGACAAGCCGATCCTGTGGCACATCATAAAAATCTACGAAGCCCACGGCTTCTCGACCTTCATCCTCGCGCTCGGTCACCTGGGCTGGGAGATCAAGGACTATTTCCTCAACGAGCGGCTGATGGACTGCGACTTCCGGCTCGAGGTCGACGGCGACCAGCAACGCACCGAGCTGCTGTCCGAGCCGGCGCGGACCCGGCGTTCGATCATCTTCGCCGACACCGGCGAAGCGACCCAGACCGGCGAGCGGATCGCCCGCTGCCGCAAATATGTGACCGGCGACCATTTCATGGCCACCTACGGCGACGGGGTCGGCGACGTGGACGTCGAGGCGCTCGGCCGGTTCGCGCTCGACCAAGGCAAGATCGGGACCGTGACCAGCGTCACTCCGGCAGGCCGCTTCGGCAACATCGAGGTCGATGGCAGCACGGTGACTGCGTTCAACGAGAAACCGGATGCCGGCGGCGGGTCGATCAACGGCGGCTTCTTCGTCTTCCGCAGCGAATTCTTCGACGTCGTCGACAAATATGGCGACGTGATGCTCGAGCGCGAGCCGATGGACGAGCTGGTCGCGCGCGGCGAGCTCGCCGCCTATCGCCACGCCGGCTTCTGGGAGCCGATGGACACGCTGCGCGAGTACCGGCTGCTCAACCGGCTGTGGCAGAGTGGCGAGGCGCCGTGGAAGGTCTGGTGAGTTTCGCCGGACGTCGCGTGCTCGTCACCGGACACACCGGGTTCAAAGGCAGCTGGCTGTGCCTGTGGCTGTCGCGCCTGGGAGCGAAGGTCAGCGGCTTCTCCGACGCCATCCCGACCGACCCGAGCCACTTCGCCGTGCTCGAGCTCGATCTCGACGATCGCCGCGGCGACATTTGCAACCCGGCCGCGATCGACGCCGCCGTTGCCGAAACGCGGCCGGAGATCATCTTCCATTTCGCGGCCCAGTCGCTGGTCCGGAAGGCGTATTCCGACCCGCTCACCACCTATCGCGCCAACGTGCTCGGGACCCTCGCCGTGCTCGAGGCGGCGCGCAAGAGCGGGGTTGGAGGGGTGGTCGTCGCGACCACCGACAAGGTTTATCGCAACGACGAGAGCGGCCGCCGCTACCGCGAGGGGGACGAGCTCGGCGGCGCCGACCCGTACAGCGCGTCCAAGGCGTGCGTCGACCTCATGGCTCGGTCGTATCGCGAAAGCTTCGGCAGTGACGGAGCGCTGCTGATCGCCACCGTTCGAGCCGGCAATGTGATCGGCGGAGGCGACTGGGCCGATGACCGGCTGGTCCCCGACCTCATGCGCACCGCGTTCAGCGGCGCCACCGCACGAATCCGCAACCCGCGGTCGACCCGCCCGTGGCAGCATGTGCTCGACGTGCTCGCCGGCTACCTGGCGATCGGCGGCCGGCTGCTCGCCGGCGAGCGGGACTGCGCCGATGCCTGGAACCTCGGCCCGGAGTCGGACGCCAGCCTGAGCGTTCAGAACCTGCTCGACGCGATCGGCGCGCAACTGCCGCAGCTGCGCGTCGACCTCCGGCCGGACGCCAGCGGCCGGCATGAAGCCGCGCTGCTCCAGCTCGATTCGACGCAAGCGATGCGCCGGCTCGGCTGGCGACCGCGGTGGGAAAGCGAAATGATCGAGCGGACGATCGCCTGGTATCGCGCTTTCTACGAGCGCGGGCGGGTGATCTCGGGCGAGCAGCTCGACGCCTATGAAGCTGCCTCGGGCTGATCATGGAGTTCGCGCCGACCAGCATCGCCGGAGCGTTCGCCGTCCGCCACGACATCCGCGCCGACGCGCGCGGCCGCTTCAAGCGCCAATATTGCGAGCGCGAATTCGCGGCTGCCGGGCTGAACACGCACTGGGTCCAGGTCAACCACTCGGTGACCCTCGGCCGGGGGTCGATCCGCGGCCTGCATTTCCAGCGCCCGCCGCACGCCGAGGCCAAGCTGGTGAGCTGTCCGGTCGGCCGCGCGTTCGACGTCGTCGTCGACCTCCGGAGCGGGTCCGCAACCTTCCTCCAATGGGCGGCGGTCGAGATCGACGAAACCGCCAGTTGCTATCTCCCGGCGGGGTGCGCGCACGGCTTCCAGGCGCTGACCGACGCGGTCCACCTGATCTATCAGCACAGCGCCGACTATGCCCCCGACGCGGAAGGCGGAGTGCGGTTCGACGACCCGGCGATCGGCATCGCCTGGCCGCTGCCGCCCGCGACCGTGTCCGACCGCGACCAGTCGTTCGCCCTGATTACCCGGGATTTCGAAGGCCTTGCCCTGTGAAGTGTCGACATTGCGCGAATGACGGCTTCATCCCGTTCGCCGACCTGGGCAGCGCGCCACCCTCGAACGCGATGCGGGCCGCGCCGGATTCGCCCGAGACCGAGTATCCGCTGGTCGTCGCGGTGTGCGACCGCTGCTTCCTCGCCCAGGTCGACGACCACCCGCGGGCGGAGGAGATCTTCGGCTCCGACTACAGCTATTTCTCGTCCTATTCGAAGTCGTGGCTCGCCCATGCCGAGCGGTTCGCGGCGCTGGCGACCGGGCGGTTCGGCCTCGGGCCGGGCTCGCAGGTGCTCGAGATCGCGTCCAACGACGGCTACCTGCTGCAATATTTCCGCGCGCTCGGCATTCCCGTGCTCGGCGTCGAGCCCACCGCCAACACCGCCGAAGTCGCGATTGGCAAAGGCATTCCGACGATCGTGGATTTCTTCGGACAAGGCCTCGCCGAGCAGCGGCTGGCGGGCTCGGCCGACCTCATCGTCGGCAACAACGTTTTCGCCCATGTGCCCGACATCAACGACTTTTCCGCTGGGCTGAAGACCGCGCTGAAACCCGATGGGGTGATCAGCCTCGAATTCCCGCACCTGCTCCGGCTGATCGAGCAGGTCCAGTTCGACACCATCTACCACGAGCATTTTTCCTACCTTTCGCTGGGCACGGCCGAGCGAATCCTCGGCAGCCGCGGATTGCGGGTGTTCGATGTCGCCCAGCTGTCGACCCACGGCGGCTCGCTGCGCGTCTTCGCCGCCCACGCCGAGGATGAGTCGAGGCCGCGGTCGCCGAACGTCGATGCGATCCTCGCCGAGGAGGAGGGCGCGGGCCTCCGCGGACGGGCGATCTACGAAAGCTTCCAGCCGCGGATCGACGCCGTCCGCAGCGCCTTCCGCACGTTCCTGCTCGACCAGCGGGCGGCGGGCGCCAAGGTCGCCGGCTACGGCGCCGCGGCCAAGGGCAATACGCTGCTCAACGCTTGCGCGATCAGGGGCAATGCACTGATCGCGTTCGTCGCCGACGCAAGCCCGCACAAGCAGGGGCGGTTCCTCCCAGGAAGTGGGATCCCGGTTGTCGCGCCCGAACGGATCGATGCGGACCGGCCCGACTTCATCATCATCTTCCCGTGGAATCTGCGCGACGAGATCGCCGGCCAGCTCGAGCATGCGCGGGGCTGGGGCGCCCGGTTCGTGACTGCGATCCCGGAGCTCCGGGTCTGGTGACCGGGGTCCTCGTCACCGGCGCGACCGGATTCATTGGAAGCGCGCTCGTCCGGCGGCTGGTGGCGGGCGGCAACGACGTGGTTGCGCCCACGAGGAGCGAGCTCGATCTCCTCGCGGCGAGCGAGAGAGAGCTCGCGCAATTCGTTGAAAGGGCAAGCGTTTCATATTGCATCCACGCCGCCTGGTATACCAACCACGCCGACTACCTCACGCACGAGGTCAACCGCGAGTGGCTGGCCGCGAGCCTGCGGCTTGTGCGCGCGTGCGAGGGACTGCGCTTCGTCGGGCTCGGAACGTGCCTTGAACCAGACACGCTCTACGCCCGCTCCAAACTCGATTTGGCGATCGGCCTCGGAGATTACGGAGCGAATTTTGCCTGGGCGCGGGTCTTCTTCGTCTACGGTCCGGGCGACCGACCCGGCCGTTTGATCCCCGAGATGATCGAGCGTTTCGGACGTGGGGAGCGCGCGGGCCCGACGTTCGGGGGCCTCCGGCGCGACTACATTCACGTCGACGACCTTGCCGACCAGATCGTTCGGATCGCGAACTCAAACGTCCAAGGACCGTTCGACACTGGCACGGGGCAAGCGCCGACCCTGTCGGAAATCTACGCCGCTGGAGCCGCCGCGTTCGGGCGTCCCGAACTTGCCGAAGCGAACGCCGAAACTGGCGGACAGCCATCGTTGATCCAAGCCGACTTGACGCGTTTCCGGGCATTCGTTGGCGATCCACGGGCGCGCGATGTCGCGACGGGGCTCAGGGACCTTGTCCAATGAGACTCGCCGATGCCCGCATCGGCTATGCCGGCTATAGTCGCGACTTCAGCGTTCCCGGCGACCGCCGCCGTTTCGCCGCCTATGCGCAGATCAAGGGGCTGGCGATCGCCGCCGCCGGGCCCGGCCGGTCGTACGACCTGGCCTACATCACCTACAACAGCGACCTGCCCGGCTGGGTCGCGCGCAAGCGCCGCGAGGGCGACCGGTTGAAGCTCGTGTTCGAGCTGGTCGACGCTTATTTCAACCAGGCCAACCCGATCCGCCGACTGCTCAAGGGCAGCGGCCGCTTCCTGCTCGGCACCGAGAGCCGGCTGTCGCCCGACCTGCGCCGGACGCTGGTCGCGGCGTGCGAGGCGGCGGACGCCGTGATTTGCTCGACCGAGGAGCAGCGCGAGACCATAAGCCGCCACAACCCCAACGTATTCCTGAGCTTCGATCATTTCGCCGACGAGCTCGGCCCGCCCAAGGCCGACTATCGCCGCTCGGGGAAGCTGCGCATCGTGTGGGAGGGCCAATCGACGACGCTGCCCAACCTTCAGGTTATCCGCGAACCGCTCAACGACCTGCGCGACAGGGTCGAGCTCCACGTCGTCACCGATCCTGTCATCCACCGCTATTTCGGCCGGTTCATCGCCTATCCCGCGCTGGCCGCGCTCAACGGCATCGAATGCGACAGGCATTTCCACCGGTGGGACCGGGCGAGTTTCTCGAGCGACGTCATTGCCGGGGACGTCGCGGTCATCCCGATCGAGCGATCGAACGCTTTGTGGTGGGGCAAGCCGGAGAACAAGCTGGTCCTGCTGTGGCAATTGGGCATGCCGGTGCTGACGTCGGCGACTCCGGTCTATCGGCGCGTGATGGACTCGGCGGGCCTGCCGATGACCTGCGCGACCGCAGCCGAATGGGGCGAGCAGCTCGAACGCCTGCTCACGGCCGCTCCAGCGACCCTCGAAGCGATCGGCCGGCAAGGCCGCGAGTTCGCCGAGCGGGCCTATTCGAGAGAAGAGTTCATCGCCCGGTTCGACCGGGCGTTTGAATCGATCGGCTTTTCAACCTAGCCGAGCAGGCTGCGGTAGACGCGGTCGTAGCGCTCGATCCCGAGCTTCACGTCGAACCACGGCAGCGCCTTGCGCCGGCGTTCGTCGGGGCTGCCGTCCAGCGAGCCGAGACGGCCCAGCGCCTCCGTGTAGCCTTCACTCGTAAAGTCGCGAACCGCCACGCCGCACTCCATGTCTTCGACCATCGCCTCGACGTCGCCGACCCCGGCGTTGGCGAGAATCGGCAGGCCGACCGCCAGCATCTCGCCCATCTTGGTCGGCGAGCTGGCGGTCTTGGAGAAGACGGGCCGGATGAAGAATATCCCGAGATCGGCGGCAGCGAGCAGCCCGGGCACCTCGTCGCGGGTCGCGGCGGCGATGAGCAGTCGGTCCGGATCGATCCCGCGCGCAGCGGCGACGAGGCGGATTGCGTGTGGTTCGTCGGGCGTGACGAACAGGAAGCGGGCGGCGTCGTGCCGTGATTGATAGAGTTTGAAGAAGTCGAGCATCTCGTCAAGCATGTACCAGGCGCCGAGCGAGCCGAGGTAGGCGAGCACGTGCGCGTCCGCCGGGATGGCGAGCCGGTCCCGCGCCGACTTGCGCCGTTCGGCGGTCGCCAGCGGGAAATGATCGAAGTCGACGCAGCATGGGATGACGGTGATCTGCGCCGGGTCGTGCGCCAGCTCCGGGCGGGTCAGGAGCTGGGCCTTGCCCGCCTCGGTCAGGCTGACGATGTGGTCGGCCCCCCGAAGCAAGCGCGATTCGAGTCGTTTGAAGTAGCGATAGACCGCGCGGTAGAGCGGGTTGGCGAGCGGCCAGTTGTTGCCCTCGACCTTCTCGTCCGGCCAGAAGCCGCGCATGTCGAACAGCAGCTTCACGCCGAACCGTCGCTTCAGCGCGAGACCAGCGCGGGCGGGGATGTAGCTGCGGCAGTGGACGATATCGAATGACTGCTCGCGATGGAGCCGGAGCGCCGCGCGCTGCAGGGCGGCGGCATCGAGCGCGGACGAGAGGATCGGCGGGCGCTTATGGTAGGCGAGGGGGGTCCAGCCGATGCCCGCGGCCTCGCATTGCCGGCGCATCCGATTGCCATCCTGCGCCATTCGCCCCGGCTTCTCGCAGCTGAGGACGGTGATTCGGTGGCCCACAGCCGCGAGCCCAGCGAGATAGGGCAGCACCTGGGACTGCCCCAGGGGGTCGGTGAGGCCGTCGTAGGTGATGTAGAGCACTCTTGCGGTCACGCTGGCGCTCCGCTCCGGGCCGGGACCGCCATGATCTCGACGCCGAGCTCGCGCCGGGCGTAACGGCGCGACATCAGGCCGATCAGGCTGGCGCTGACCAGCGGTCCGGCCGCAGCGCCGGCGCCGCCCCACGCCATGGTCATCGGTATCGCCGCGAGCACGGCCGTGCCGACCGCGATCAAATAGATCCGGATGAGATCACGCTCGCCGTCGCACATCGCGAGCAGGATCGGGCCCATGCCGAAGGCGGCGTAGATTAGCTGGGCGAGGGTCAGCAGGAAGAGCGGCAGCCAGGCATCGGCGTAGGCGGCGCCGAACACCAGCGCGACCAGCGGCTTGCCGATGAACCAGGCGGCGATCGCAACCGGAAGCATCACCCCCGACATCGCGGCCGCGGTCCAGGTCAGAAGGCGCTGAATCTCGGCCCGGTTGCCCGCGGCGTGGAGCCGCGACAGGGTCGGCGCGAGCAGGATGTGGAAAATCGTCACCGGCATCGCCGCAAGCACCGCGCAGGCGACCGCCACCCGGAACACGCCGAGCTCGACCCCCGACGAAAGCCAGCCGACGAGGACCACGCCATAGCTTCCGTCGAACTGGCGCAGGACATCGACCGCGCCAAGCGGCAGGGCGGCCCGCAGCCACGGGACCCGGGGACCGGCGGAGGTCCCGCGCGGAACCATTCGCCATAACCACAGCGCACTGACCGCGGCGGCGCCGAGCGTAACCGCATTCTGGATGGTGAGCGCGACTTGGGCGGTCATTCGGCTGCCGGCGAGCAGCAGGGCCGCGACGATCAGGAACGCAAGGGCAGGACGCACGGTGATGTCCATCGACTGCCCTTTGAGCAGCGCGCCGAGGCCGCGCAGCTCCGCGGCGATCAGGCCAGTATGGGCGGTGAGCAGGGTCAGGATCGCGCCCTGGGCGACCAGGGTCAGGTCGAAGGCCGACGCTCCGGCGAGGGCGGCCCCGCCGAGGGCAACGAGGCCGATCGCCACCCCGGCTACGGTCGCGGCGATTGCAAACTGCCGGATGATCGCCCGAGCCCCGGCCCAGTCGCCGCCGGCCGAGCGGACGCTCAGCTCCCGCACCGCGAGCTGCGGCGTGCCGAGCTGGGCGATGGTCATCCCGACCGCGGCGACGGTCGTGATCAGGCCGTAGATGCCGAATTGCGCGGGGCCGAGCATCCGCGCCAGCAGGACGCCGAGGGCGAACCCGCTGACCAGCCCAGCGACCCGCAGCACGAGGCTCCACAGGCCGGAGCGGACGAACGCCTGGCGCCCGCTGAGCAGCGAGCGGCCGCCGGCGATCATCGCGCGCAACTGCGTCATCCTGGCTCCCGGGTCATGATTGCGCTTTGAAGCGGGACCCGACGGGCTTGCAAGTCATCGACTGCCTTTGCCACAGGGGGGCGAGGGATTCGTGCTGGGACGTTTGCGACGGTTATGGCTGTGGCTCAAGGCGTGGTGGCTGTTCGGCCATCGGCGGATCCATGTCTACGGCGATTTCACCGCGATCAACCCGCGCAACATCCGCGTCGGCAGCAATGTCGCGATCAACCACGGCGCCTTCTTGCTCGGCCGCACCGGGATCACGATCGGCAATGACGTGGTCCTCTCGGCGCGCTGCATGCTCATCGACGGCGGCCTCGCGCTCGATGATTCCGCACCGACCGTCGAGCGGGCCCATTCCGAAGCGCCGATCGTGGTCGAGGACGGCGCCTGGATCGGCGCCGGGGCGATCGTGCTGGCCGGAGTCACGATCGGGCGAAACAGCATCGTCGGAGCGGGCAGCGTGGTCACCCGCGACGTCCCGCCCGATGCCGTCGTCGCCGGCAATCCGGCGCGGGTCATTCGGCGGCCGCACGGCTAGCCGGTGTCGATCGCCCACCGTTTGCGGCCGGTGCGCACCATCTTCCGGCCGCAGCGCTTGCAGCGGCTGCGCCAGATCCCGTCGCCCTGGGTGTAGACGAGGGAGCCCGACCGCCGATGGCCGAGAACCCGGCACAGGACGAGGTCTGCGGTGCCGCTGCTTGCCTCGCGCTCGGAATCAACGCTTTGGGTGCCACTCTCTTGACGCAACCTGAAACTCCCGCGCTACGACGGCATCCGGCATGAGCTACCGCAACGAAGCCCCAGAACCCGATCGCCTCCCAACTCGTTCCGTGAATTCCGCTTGAAGATCGGGATTTTCCTCGATGGGGCGAAGCTTGCCCGCTGGCAGGCCGAGGCGCTCGAAACGCTCGCCGGCGAGGCCGAGTTCGTGATCTACAGCTGTACCACGCCGGCGCCGAAGCGGCGGCAGCTCCGCCACGCGCTTTATTACCTGCTCAACCTCGTCACGGTCCGCAACCGGATGACCCGCCGGGTCGGCTTGCCCGCATCGCTCAGGATCATCGCCACCCATGCGTTCGCGGCGCCATACGAGGGCCGCTGGCACGCGCTTCCGCCCGACCTCATCCAGCGCATCACCAGCGACCAGCCCGAGGTGCTGGTGAAGTTCGGGCTGGGCCTGTTGACGGTTCCACCGACCGACCGGCTCACCGTCCCGATCCTGTCCTGGCACCATGGCGACCCGGCGAAGTTCCGCGGGCGACCGGCCGGCTTCCACGAGCTGGCGCGGGGCGAGCCGACCGTGGGGCAGATCGTCCAGATCCTCTCGAACCGCCTCGACTCGGGGCGAATCGTCGCCGCCGCCGAAACCCGCGCCGTCGCCCACTCGTATCGGGCCACTCTGGTTGAGGCGTATCGCCATTCGCCCCTGCTGTTGCGCACCGCGATCCGCAACGCGCTTGCCGGCACGAGCTGGGAGCCGCCGCAGTGGGGGCCCGCGTACCGACTGCCGGGCAATACCGCCGTCGCCGGCTTCATCCTCGGGCGGGCGCGGGCCGCGGCGTCGCATCTGCTCTACGGCTTGACCCGGGCCAAGCAGTGGAGCGTCGCGACCGCGCCGGCGCCCGAGCCGCTCACGCTCGAGCGCCTCACCGAGCGGCTCAGCGACGAGGCGCAGTGGCGCGCCGTCGCGACCCCGCCGGGCTATCGCTTCCTCGCCGACCCGTTCTTCGCGGACGGAAACGGCCTGCTGGTCGAAGCGATGCGCGCCGCCTCGGCGCGGGGTGAGATCCTCCGCGTCGCAGCCGCCGGCGTGCGCCGGCTGTCGGGGCGCGGCGGGCATTTCAGCTATCCCGCGGTGATCGAGGCCGGCGGGCGCCACTATGTCGTGCCGGAAACGTCCGACTGGTCGGCGCCTTCGGCCTATCCGCTCGGCCGCGACGGCCTCGGCGAGCCGGTCGAGCTCGCGGTCGCGGGCCGCCCGCGATTGCTCGACCCGACGCCCTTCCGGCACGGCGACGCGGTCTTCCTGTTCGGCAATGTCGCGAGTGAAGGCCAATCGGTCCTGCGCCTGTGGGTCGCCGACGCGCTCGACGCCAAGTTCACCGAGCATCCCGCGAGCCCGATCCGAATCTCGCCCGAGGGCGGCCGCATGGCGGGCACCCCCATCCCGGTCGACGGCGCCCTGATCCGCGTCGGCCAGGACCTGCGCCGCGGCTATGGGGACGGCATCAGCTTGTTTCGCGTGACCCGGATCGATCGCGAGCGCTACGAGGAGGTGGCGGCGGGCACGGTTCGATTCGCCGGCCGCCGCGGGCCGCACACGCTCAACGTCGCGCGAGGGCAGATGGCGTTCGATCACTATGAAGACCGGTTCTCACTGCTCGCCGGGCTCAGGCGGTGGCGGGAACGGCGCGCGGCGCGCCGGATAGGCGCTTGAGGCGTTGACGCGGCCATGTGCGGCATAGCCGGCCTGATCAGCACCGCGGCGATCGACGACCGGGCCGTCGCCCGGCTGATCCGGCCGATCGCCCATCGCGGGCCCGACGACGAGGGCATTTGGGTCGACGCGGAGGCCGGAGTCGGGCTCGGCCACCGGCGGCTGGCGATCGTCGACCTGTCGCCGGCGGGCCACCAGCCGATGCTCTCGGTGGATGGCCGCTTCGTCCTCACCTTCAACGGCGAGATCTACAACCACGCCGACCTGCGGCGCGCGCTCGAAGCGCAAGGCGCGGTTCCGGAGGGCGGCTGGCGCGGCCATTCGGACACCGAGGTTTTCCTCCACGGGATCGTCACCTGGGGGCTGGTCGAGACTCTTCGCCGCAGCGCCGGGATGTTCGCCTTCGCGGTGTGGGACCGTAAGGCGCGGACGCTCGCCCTGGTCCGCGACCGGTTCGGCGAAAAGCCGCTCTACTACGGCTGGTCCGGCCGCGACTTCCTGTTCGGCTCGGAGCTGAAGGCGCTGCGCGCGCACCCGCGGTTCGACAATGCGATCGACCGCCGGGCGCTCGGCCAGTTCGCGTCGCGCACGTACATCCCGGCCCCGCTGTCGATCTACCAGCGGGTGTTCAAGCTGCCGCCCGGCTGCATCCTGACGCTCGACCACGAGGCTGCGGCGCGGCCGCTCGACGAGCCGCCGGTCGAGGGGGCCAGCGCGGGCGGCCTGGCCCTCGAGCGCTACTGGTCCCACCGCGAGGTCGTCCGGCGCGGCCTCGACCAGCCGATCGCCGACGAGCGCGAAGCGCTGGAGGAGCTCGAGCGGATCCTCGCGACCGCCATCCGCGGGCAGTCGATGGCCGATGTGCCGGTCGGCGCGTTCCTTTCCGGCGGGGTCGACAGCTCGACCATCTGCGGGCTCTATCAGAAATATTCGAGCGTCCCGGTGCGCACCTTCTCGATCGGGTTCGAGGAAGCCGGGTACGACGAGGCGAAGGCCGCCAAGCGCGTCGCGCAGCATCTCGGCACGGTCCACGATGAGCGCTACGTGACCGTTCGGGAAGCGCGCGACGTGATCCCGCTGCTCCCCGGCATGTATGACGAGCCCTTCGCCGATTCGTCGCAGATCCCGACCCATCTCGTCAGCCGGTTCGCGCGCGAGCAAGTCACCGTCGCGCTGACCGGGGACGGCGGCGATGAACTGTTCGCCGGCTACAATCGGCACTTCGCGGCGCCGCGGCTGTGGCGCCAGCTGCAGAAAGTGCCGCAGCCGTTGCGCGCCGCGACCGGCTCGCCGCTGAGCCGCGTGCCCTCGCAATTCTGGAGCGGTATGGCGGGCCTGTTCCCTGGCCGGCGCCCGCCGCACCTCGGCGGCAAGCTGCAGAAGGCATTCCGCCTCGCCGCCTCGGCCGGCAGTTTCGACGAGGTCTACTGCAGCTTCCTCGACGAGTGGAGCCAGGAGCCGTCCCCGGTGATCGGCGCGGACCCGGCCGGCGCGGCCTTCGACCTCGCGGTCGGCGGCGACGCGCCCGATGCGGTGCGGATGATGTATTGCGACTCGGTCAGCTACCTGCCCGACGACATCCTGGCCAAGGTCGACCGCGCGGCGATGGCGGTTGCGCTCGAAACCCGGGTGCCGTTCCTCGATCACCGCGTCGCCGAGCTCGCGGCGCGCATCCCGTTGGCGCTCAAGATTCGCGGCGGGCGCGGGAAGCAGGTTCTGCGCCAGCTCCTCGACACGCTCGTTCCGCGCGAGCTGATCGAGCGGCCGAAGGCGGGGTTCGCAATCCCCGTCGGTGCCTGGATCAAGGGCCCGCTGCGCCATTGGGCCGAGGATCTGCTCGAGCCGGGCGCGATGCGCGCCGACGGCTGGCTCGACCCGGATGTCGTCCAGCGACGCTGGCACGATCATGTGAGCGGCCGCCGCGACTCGACCCCGGCGATCTGGGCCATCCTCATGTTCCAGGCCTGGCTGCGCGCGCACCGCGCCGCGGCCGCCGCGGCCGCCTAGGACGCGGAAACATTTCGTTCAGTTCCCCTCGCTTATGGTCGGCGGCGATGGGGACGGGTCGGGAGAGATTGCAGTTCATGATGCTTGGCGCGGCGCTCGCGCTCGGCGCGGTGCCGGCCGTCGCCTCGACCCTGATCATTCCGCCGGCGACCGCCGTCGCCATGCGCATCGTCGTCCTCCACAATCAGGCCCGGTCCTCCGCCGGGGTCCGGCCGATCTATTGGGACTCGGCGCTGGCGTCCGCGGCCGACGCTTACGCGCTCGAGCTGGCGCGGACCGGACGCTGGGGCCATTCGCCCTCGGCCGCGCGGCCGGGCCAGGGCGAGAATCTGTGGATGGGGACCCGCGGCGCATTCAGCATCGACGAGATGGTCGGCGCCTGGGCAGCGGAGGGCCGCTGGTTTACTCGCGGCCGCTTCCCGGCGGTCAGCGCGACCGGGCGCTGGGATCAGGTCGGGCATTACAGCCAGATGATCTGGCCGGGCACCGATCGGGTCGGTTGCGCGGTCCGCTCGTCGGCCCGCAGCGACTATCTGGTGTGCCGCTATTCCCCCGCCGGCAATGTCTTCGGAGTCACTGTTCCGTAACTTGTGTGTGGTCAAAAAACGGCAGAAGACTGAAAAAATCTGGCCCGAGCCCTTGGCACGCAACTTTGTTCTGGCTTATTGGTTGTCGGGCTTTAGGGGACTACCCAGATGGGGGATCAACCCCGCTGCGCCGGGAGAAAATGGATGGCGAGTTTGCGGTTTAAGTCGATGGTCGGCCTGATGGTCGCCGGGTCGATGTTTATTAGCTCCACTGGAGCGGTTGCGGCAACGCCCACAGCAATTTCTGCTCAGCATATTGATCCCTGGGCAGCCTTGACGGTGCTGAGCTCCGGCGCTCCCGCAGCGGCGCTGTGCAGCGGCGTTGCGACGGTTGGCCAGGCGCCTGCCGCTGGCTGCGTGCTGCCCGCCGTCGACGCTCCGGCGCCGGTCGCCGGGCCTCCTCCGCCCACTCCGGTTCCGCCGGTCGAAGCCGCTGGTGGCGGCGGTCTCGGAATCTCGCCGCTGTGGCTCGCGCTCGGCGCGATCGCCATCGGCGTGGGGGCCTACTTCCTGCTCAGGAACCACCACAAGCACAGTCCGGACTGATCCGCATTGGGTCGCGTTCGTTGCATGAGCTGAAAAAGGGATTGGCGTTATGAGGACTTTGCTCTCGGTTTCACTCGCTGTCGTCGCTCTTGGCGCACTTCCCGCCGCGGCGCTCGCCCAGGCTTGGACTCCCGGCTCGGAGATCGTCGGTCAGTCGGTCCAGGTGACCACCAACGGCGTCACCAACACCGTTTATCTCGATGCCGGCGGCGCGGCGCGCATCGTCACTCCGGGCGGCAACACCGTCCCCGGGACATGGACCGCGGCCAACGGGCAGCTGTGCCTCAACAACGGCACGGCCCAGGAATGCTGGCCCTATTCGGCGCCATTCCAGGCCGGCCAGCCGGTGACCCTGACCAGCAGCTGTAATTCGACTTCGACCTGGCTTGCCGCGTCGACCAATGCTCCGCCGCCGCCGGCGGGCCAGCGCGGCGAACGCGGCCGCTAAGCCGCTTCGCGAGCTCGGTTCCTATTTCGCGGTCGCGTCCTCGGGCGCGGCCGCGAATCGTTTGTGGAGGGCGTCCATCGACGGACCGTGGGTGAGGTCGAGGTGGAGCGGCGAGACTGCGACATAGCCGTCGGCCACGGCCTCGAGGTCGGTCTGGTGGCCGGGGGTCTCGACCATCGGGCCAAGCCCGAACCAGTAATAATCATAACCGCGTGGGTCGGTGCGCTGGACGATGCGCAGCCGGCCATAATCGCGCAGGCCCTGGCGGCACACGCGGATTCCCTTGACCTCGGCGGGCGGGATGGCCGGGAAGTTGACGTTGATCAGGGTGCGCGGCTCCATTTGGAACTGGAGCAGCGGCGCCAGGACCCGTTCGGCCCATGCCTCGGCGGCGGCGAACGGGACCATGTCGCCCATGCCCTCGCGCGAATAGGCCTGGCTGAGCGCAATCGACGGCACGCCGGCAAGCGCACCTTCCATCGCCGCCGACACGGTGCCGCTGTAGGTGACATCTTCCGCCAGGTTCGCTCCGCGATTGATGCCGGACAGGATGAGGTCGGGCGGGGAATCCCTCATCACGTGCGCGAGCGCGAGCATGACGGCGTCGGTCGGCGTGCCGGTGACCGAGAAGCGCCGGTCGTCGTGGCGGCGCAGCCGCACCGGCGTGGTCAGGGTCAGCGAATGGCCGGCGCCCGACTGCTCCTCGGTCGGGGCGACGATCCACACATCGTCGCTTAAAGACTGCGCGACGGCCTCGAGCAGCCTTAGGCCCCGGGCGTTCACGCCATCGTCGTTGGTCAGCAAAATTCGCATGTCCGGGCTATGGCGGGCGCCACTCGCGGACGCAATGCCGGGCGGATTGCGCCATATTCGCAACAGGTTGGCGATTTCTTCACGACTCACCGGTAAGCGCTTGTTCAGCCGGGGGAGCCTATCTATAGGCCCCGGTTGGGGACGAGTGGCCAACCCGGCTGTAAGTCACGGGAAAGTCACGAGTAATCGCCTCCGGCTGCACCGGTTGGCCGGCCGCAGCAGGTGGCAGGCGTAACTGGGTCTCGGCGGTTCGGCCGCGGCCCGCGCGGGGAGGGGATGGAATGGCGACGGCTCTAGTCGACCTGTACGGCGGCGACGACTTCGAACGATTTGACCGGATCATTCTCGCCGAAGGCTACCGGCCTTCGGACGACGAAGAGTTCATGTGCCCGAAGCATCGGGCTTATTTTTTGCGCAAGCTCAAGGATTGGAAGGAAGCGATCATCGAGGAGTCGCGGGCGACCATGGCCCAGCTCCAGGTCGACTCGCTGCGCGAGCCCGACCTCGCCGACCGCGCGTCGAGCGAGACCGACTGGTCGATCGAACTCCGCACCCGCGACCGCCAGCGCAAGCTGATCGCCAAGATCGATTGCGCGATGCGCCGCCTGTACGAAGGCGAATACGGCTATTGCGAAGTGACCGGCGAGCCGATCTCGCTGGCGCGGCTCGAAGCGCGGCCGATCGCGACAATGACTCTGGAGGCGCAGGAGCGCCACGAGCGGATCGAGAAGATTTCGCGGGACGACTGACGCCGTCCCGCGGCGGCGGGTCGCCTAATGCGTATAGTGGCCGGCGAGCGCGTCCTTGATGCGCAGCTTTTCTTTCTTGAGGCGGTGGAGAAGGTCTTCGTCCGGATGCGGTCGATGCTCTTCTTCGTCGATCAGCGCGTGAAGCGCCTGGTGCTTCGACTCGAGAGCCTCGACCTGTGCCTTGTCCATGGGTGCCATTCCTTTCGGCAAGTAACGACCCCGCAGTAAACCACGAATCGTCGGCTTTGTCTCGACCCCTCGAACGGCTCGCCGGACCGGCGGTTCAAATCGTCGTCCGGCGGGCGTTCCGGCGGCCGGTGCTTTGCTGTACAGTCCGAGGCGATGAACGACGACGATCCGGGTCCGCTGGGACACGGTGCCTTGGACAGTTTGAAGGCGGAGCATCGGCGCCTCGACGAGGAGATCGCGGCGCTCGCCGCGGATCCCTGCTCCGACCAGCTGGAACTCGTCCGCCTCAAGCGTCGCAAGCTCCGGCTCAAGGACCAGATCCAGATGATCGCCAACAACAATATCCCGGACATCATCGCCTGATGTGTCCCGCGCCGGGACGATCGGGGCGCTACGGGCGCCCGGGCGCCGGACTCGGGCGTTTTCAGCCGCGCCCAACGGTGGCACGTTAAACGATGATGGACGAATCGGACCTTTCGCAGCTGCAAGTGCGCATCACCTCGCGGGTGATCGACTCGCTGTACACCGAGGCCATGCTGCTGGCCGACGAGGCGCGGTCCTATTTCGACGACGTCGGCCGCAACGATCGCACGTCGCTCGAGCCGTTCGCTCGGGTCGGTTTCGCCTGTGAGTCACTCAAGGTCACGACCCGGATCATGCACATCGTCGCCTGGTTGCTGACCCAGCGGGCGATCGAATCGGGCGAGATCCCGACGGCCGCGGGACGCCGCCCGGAGCGGCGGCTCGGTCATGCCGCGGACAGCGATCCGGCGGTGGTTGAGCAGCTGCCCGAGTCGGCGCAGCGGCTGATCAACGCCAGCGCCGACCTCTATGCGCGCATCCTGCGCATCGACCAGGGCCAGCTCGAGACCGAGATTCCGCAGAGCCCCGCGCGCGCCCTGATGGGCCGGCTCGAGCGCGGGCTCGGCGGGCAGGCCTAGGCTAACCGACCTCGAGCCGCGCCTTCGCGGCGTCATATTGCGCGGCCAGCTCGGCCACATAATCGCCGGCAGGCTGGACCCGGTCGATCACGCCGATCCCCTGACCCGAGCCCCAGATGTCGCGCCACGCCTTGGCCCTGCTCGACCCGTCCGAGCCGAACTTCATCGTGTCGACGCTGCCCGCGGCGAGATTGTCGGGGTCGAGCCCGGCATTGACGATCGACGCGCGCAAATAATTGCCGTGAACTCCGGTGAACAGGTCGGAATAGACGATGTCCGACGCGCCGCTGTCGACGATCGCCTGCTTGTAGGCGTCCGGCGCATTGGCCTCCACTGTGGCGATGAATGGCGAGCCGACATAAGCGAGGTCGGCGCCGGCGGCCACGGCCGCGAGCACCGAGCCGCCGTTGGCGATCGCGCCCGACAGGATCAGCGGACCGTCGAACCAGGCGCGGATCTCCTGGATCAGCGCGAACGGCGACCAGCGGCCGGCATGGCCGCCGGCTCCGGCCGCGACGGCAATGACCCCGTCCGCGCCTTTCTCGACCGCCTTGCGGGCGAAGCGGTCGTCGATCACGTCGTGCAGCGTGATCCCGCCCCATCCATGAACCGCCTCGTTGAGCTCGACCCGCGCGCCCAGCGACGTGATGACGATCGGCACCTTCCATTTGGCGCACACCGCCATGTCGTGCTCGAAGCGGTCGTTGGAGCGGTGGACGATCTGGTTGACCGCGAACGGCGCGGCGGGCCGGTCGGGATGGTCGCGGTCCCACGCCGCGAGCGCCTCGGTGACCTCGTGCAGCCATTCGTCGAGCAGCTCGGCCGGCCGCGCATTCAGCGCCGGGAAGCTGCCGACGATCCCGGCGATGCACTGGGCGATCACCAGCTTCGGATTGGAAACGATGAACAGCGGCGCGCCGACCACCGGAATGCGCAGGTGCTGGAGGATCGGCGGCAGGCTCATCGGCCGGTCGCTATAGCTGATGATAGTCCCGATACCAGCGCACGAACAGCGGCACGCCCTCGTCGATCGTGGTGGTCGGCTGGAAGCCGTGGTCGCGCTCGATCGCGCTGATGTCCGCGAACGTCTCTTTGACGTCGCCCGGCTGCATCGGCTGGCGGGACAGCACCGCGGTCTTGCCGGTCGCCTGCTCGAGCAACTCGACCACCCGCATTAGATCCTCGCTGCGGTGGTTGCCGATATTGTAGACCGCGTGCGGGCTCACGCTGCCGCCGGCTTTCTCCGCTCCGTCGTCGGCCGGCGGTCCGTCTAGGCAGGCGATCACGCCGCGCACGATATCGTCGATGTAGGTGAAGTCGCGGCGCATCTCGCCGCGGTTGAACAGCGGCAACGGCTCCCCGGCGTAGAGCGCCTTGGTGAACACCCACATCGCCATGTCCGGCCGTCCCCACGGCCCGTAGACGGTGAAGAAGCGCAGCCCGGTCGCGGGCAATTTGTACAGGCTGGCGTAGGATTCGCTGAGCAATTCGTCCGCCTTCTTGGTCGCGGCGTACATCGACAGCGGCTGGTCGACGCGGTCCTCGACCCGGAACGGCAGGGTCTTGTTGCTGCCGTAGACCGACGACGATGAGGCATAGACGAAATGGCTCGACCGCCGCTGCCGCGCCAGCTCGAGCATGTTGCAATGGCCGACCAGGTTCGAGCGCACGTAGGCGGCCGGATTCTCGATGCTGTAGCGGACCCCCGCCTGGGCGCCGAGATGGACGATGCGGTCGAACTCGGAGCGACCCGCGAGGTCGTTCAGCGCGTCGGCATCGGCGAAGTCGACCGGCTCGAAATGGAAGCGGTTGTCGAACCGGCTCGCCAGCCGCTCAAGCCGGGCGCGCTTCAGCGCCGGGTCGTAATAGTCGTTGAGATTGTCGATTCCGACGACTTCGTCGCCCCGTTCAAGCAGCACCCGGGCGGTGGCGGCGCCGATGAAGCCCGCAGCCCCTGTCACCAATACTTGCATGCCGGCTCCCTTAAGGACGTGACGGTGCGGCTGGAAGTGAAATGATGGTTATGCTTGAGCGTAACGCGTGGAGCCGACCTGGACCTTCGCCATCGACCGCGGCGGGACCTTCACCGACGTCGTCGCGCGCTCGTCGGACGGACGGTCGCGGGTCGAGAAGCTGCTGTCCGAGAACCCCGGCCGCTATGCCGACGCGGCACTCGAAGCGATTCGCCGCGTGCTGGCGGACGAAGGCGGGTCGGTTGCGGCCGTGCGGATGGGGACCACGGTCGCGACCAACGCCTTGCTCGAGCGCAAGGGCGAGCGGGTCGCGCTCGCGATCACTCGCGGGTTCGGCGACGCGTTGCGCATCGGCTACCAGGCGCGGCCCGAGATCTTCGCCCGGCACATCGTCCTGCCGGCGCTGCTGTACGAGCGCGTGGTCGAGATCGACGAGCGGGTCGGCGTCGACGGCGCGGTGCTGACGGCGCTCGATGAGGGCCGGGCCCGCGCGGCGCTGGCGTCCGTGCGCGACTCGGGCATCGACGCGCTGGCCGTCGTCCTGATGCACGGTTGGGACTGGCCCGACCATGAAATGCGCCTGGCCGCGATCGCGCGCGAGCTCGGCTTCAGCCAGGTCTCGGTCGGCCACGAGGTCGCGCCGCTGATCAAGCTCGTCGGGCGCGGCGACACGACGGTGGTCGATGCCTATCTGTCGCCGGTCCTCCGGCGCTACGTCGAGCGGGTCGCCGCCGGACTTCCGTCGGAAACCGACCTCCACTTCATGCAGTCGAACGGCGGCCTGGCTGAGGCGAACGCCTTCCGCGGCAAGGATGCGATCCTTTCGGGACCGGCCGGCGGGGTGGTCGGGATGGTCACGGCGAGCGCGCCCCATGGCGGGTCTGAGCGCCTGATCGGCTTCGACATGGGCGGCACCTCGACCGACGTCTCGCATTACGCCGGGCGGTTCGAACTGGCGGACGAGAGCGTCGTCGCTGGGGTCCGGATCCGTGCGCCGATGATGCAGATTCATACCGTCGCCGCGGGCGGAGGCTCGATCTGCCGCTTCGACGGGATGCGCTTCCGCGTTGGCCCGGAAAGCGCCGGGGCGAACCCGGGCCCGGCCTGCTATCGCAATGGCGGCCCGTTGACGGTCACCGACTGCAACCTCGTCCTCGGCCGGATCGACCCGGCACGGTTCCCGAACGTGTTCGGGCCTGGCGGCGACCAGCCGCTCGACCCCGAAGCCGCGCGGGCCCGCCTGCAGGAGGTCGCCGACCAGCTCGATTCGCCGCGCAGCGTCGAGCAAATCGCCGCGGGCTTCCTCGAGATCGCGGTCGACAACATGGCCGCGGCGATCCGCAAGATCTCGATCGCGCGGGGCCATGACGTCACCCGCTACACGCTCGCCTGCTTCGGCGGCGCCGGCGGCCAGCACGCCTGCGCGGTCGCCGACGCGCTCGGCATGGAGCGGATCCTGGTCCACCCGCTCGCCGGCGTGCTCTCGGCCTACGGCATCGGCCTCGCCGACGTGAAGGCGATCCGCGAGACGAGCTGGCTGAAGCCGCTCGGCGAGGATTTTTCTCATGCGCTGGTCGAACTCGAAGAGCGCGCCCGCGAGGCCCTGATGGAGCAAGGCATAACCGGCGAGCAGATCGACCTCGACTGCCGCGCGCGCCTGCGCACCGCGGGCAGCGACACCACGCTCGAGATCGCGATCGCGCCGGCCGAGCAGATGCACGCGGCCTTCTCCGACCTTCATCGCCACCGCTTCGGCTATTGGGACGAAGGCGCCGAGGTGATCGTCGATGCGCTGGTGGTGGAGGCGGTTGGTAAATCCCTCCCGAGACGGGGAGGGGAACCACGAAGTGGTGGAGTGGGCGGCGTGCAGGTCTCGGACCCCCCTCCGTCAGCTCCTGCGGAGCTGCCACCTCCCCGTACCGGGGAGGAATGGACCGGCCCAGCCCTGATTTTCGAACCGACCTCGACCATCGTCGTCGAGCCCGGCTGGACGGCGCAGCGCGCGAACGACGGCACGCTCGTTCTCACTCGCGCCGTGCCGCTCAACCGCGAGAAGGCGATCGGCACCGACGTCGACCCCGTCCGGCTCGAGATTTTCAACAATCTGTTCATGGCCATCGCCGAGGAAATGGGCGTCGCGCTGCAGTCGACCGCAACCAGCGTCAACATCAAGGAACGGCTCGACTTCAGCTGCGCCATCTTCGACCGCGACGGGGCGCTGATCGCCAACGCGCCGCATATCCCGGTGCATCTCGGCTCGATGGGCGAGAGCATCCGCACGATTATCGACACGCGCGGCGCGGCTAGAGACGGGCGCGGCATCCGCCGCGGCGACGCCTATGTGCTGAACGACCCCTATCGCGGCGGGACTCACCTCCCGGACATCACGGTCATCGTACCCGTCTTTTATTCCTCCCCGGAACGGGGAGGGGGACCACGAAGTGGTGGAGGGGGCGGCGTGCAGGTCTCGACCCCCCCTCCGTCAGCTCCTTCGGAGCTGCCACCTCCCCGTTCCGGGGAAGATTTGCCCTCGGCGTTCGTCGCCGCCCGTGGGCATCATGCCGACATCGGCGGGATCGCGCCGGGCTCGATGCCCCCCGATAGCCGGACGATCGACGACGAGGGCGTGCTGATCGACAATGAGCTCCTCGTCGACGAAGGCCATTTCCGCGAGGCGGAGATGCGCGCGTTGCTTGGCTCGGGTGAGTGGCCGGCGCGCAATCCGGACCGCAATGTCTCGGACCTCAAGGCCCAGCTCGCGGCGTGCACCCGTGGTGCCGAGGTGCTCGCCCAGACCGCGCGCGACTACGGGCCAGAGGTCGTCGCGGCTTATATGAATCACGTGCTCTCGAACGCGGAAGAGTCGGTGCGGCGACTGGTCGATCGGCTCGATGATGGGGCGTTCGATTATGAGATGGATAACGGCGCGCACGTTCGGGTGGCGATCAGCATCGACAAAGCCGCGCGTTCGGCGACGTTCGATTTCACCGGCACCAGCGATCAACTGCCGGACAATTTCAACGCCCCATATTCGATCGCCCGCGCGGCGTCGCTTTATGTCGTTCGGACCCTGATCGACGACTCCATTCCGATGAATGACGGCTGCCTGCGGCCGATCCAGCTCATCATTCCGGAAGGCTCTATGCTCAACCCGAGCTATCCGGCGGCGGTCGTCGCCGGCAATGTCGAGACCAGCCAGGTCGTGACCGATGCCTTGTTCGCCGCGACCGGCCGGCTTGCGCCGAGCCAGGGGACGATGAACAATTTCACCTTCGGCAACGCGCAGCACCAATATTATGAGACGATCTGCGGCGGCTCGGGCGCCGGGCCGGATTATGACGGGACGAGCGCGGTTCAGACGCATATGACCAACAGCCGTCTGACCGACCCCGAGATCCTCGAAACGCGGCTGCCGGTGCGCCTCGACCAGTTCGCGATCCGCCGCGGCTCCGGCGGGCCGGGGGCTCACGCCGGCGGTGACGGCGTGGTCCGGGCGGTCACGTTCCTCGAGCCGATGCGCGCCAACATCCTCGCCAACCGCCGCCGCGTGCCGCCGCGCGGGATCAAGAGCGGAGCCGACGCTCAGCCCGGCCGCAACTGGGTCGAGCGCGGCGACGGGACGGTCGAAATGCTGAGCGCGACCGAGTCGGCGGATGTTTACCCGGGGGACCGCTTCGTAATCGAGACTCCGGGCGGCGGCGGGTTTGGAGTGGCGGAATGAATTACCTCCCGCTGCTCGGAATCGCGCTCGTCGTCCTCGGCTTCGCGCTGCGGTTCAATCCGCTGCTGGTGGTCGCGGTCGCGGCGATCGTCACCGGCCTGCTCGGGCATATGCCGTTCCTCAAAGTGCTTGGAACGCTCGGTCACGGCTTCAACGAGAACCGCTATGTCACGATCACCTATATCGTCCTGCCGGTCATCGGCATCCTCGAGCGCTACGGGCTGCAGCAGCAGGCGAGGGCGCTGATCCGCGGCATGAAGCGCGCAACGACGGGACGGCTACTGATCGTCTATCTCGGGTTGCGGCAGATTTTCGCGGCGCTGGGTCTGACCACTGTGGCGGGCCATGCGCAGACGGTTCGCCCGCTGCTCGCGCCGATGGCGGTCGCGGCCGCGGAAAAACAGCACGGCGAGCTGGACGAGGCCACGACGGAACGGGTCAAGGCGATGTCCGCGGCAACCGACAATGTCGGCGTGTTCTTCGGCGAAGACATCTTCCTCGCCATCGCCTCGATCCTGTTGATCCAAAGCTCGCTGAGGAGTTTCGGGATCGAGCTGACGCCGTTCCAGCTTTCGGTCTGGGCGATCCCGACGGCCATCTGCGCCTTCCTGATCCACGGCGGCCGGCTGCTGTGGCTGGACCGGAGATTATCCTCCCTGCCGCGAAGCGATGGGGAGGGGGATCGCTCAGCGCAGCTGAGTGGTGGAGGGGCCGAAGCCGCGACCGGCCCCTCCACCATCCGCTCTGCGGCGGATGGTCCCCCTCCCCATCCCCGCTTCCGCGGGGACAGGGAGGATAGTCGATGATCAACCCCCAGTGGCTCTACGTCCTCGCCGGCGCGGCCTTCGCCGGCTTCGCGCTGTCGAGCGCGCGCGATCGCACCAATTCCAAGCGCTTGGGCAACGGCGCTTTCTGGGGCCTGCTGGCGACGAGCTTCTGGTTCGGCGATTTCCTCGGCGACATCGGCAACGGGGTGCTGGTCCTGGCCCTGGTCGCGATCGCCGGGGCGCATCTGCTCGGCAAAGGCGCCCGGCCCTCGACCACGAGCCAGGAACGCAAAATCCATTCCGACCGGCTCGGCAACAAGCTGTTCCTGCCGGCTCTGATCATTCCGTTCACCGCCTTCGTCGGAACGCTGGCATTCAACTATACCCCGCTGAAGGATATCGGCTTGATCGATCCGAAGTCCGTTACGCTGATCCTGCTCGGCGTGGGCGCGATCATCGCGCTTGCCACCTGCTATGCCTGGCTTCGCCCGCCCGCATTCGCGCCGATCGACGAAGGCGGGCGCCTGGCGGATTCGATTGGCTGGGCGCTGGTACTGCCGCAGATGTTGGCGGCGCTGGGCGTGATCTTCGCCGCGGCGGGAGTCGGCACGACCATCGGCGCCATGGCGAGCGCGATCATCCCACACGGCAATGTCTTTCTCGCCGTCGTGCTGTTCGCGCTCGGGATGGTCGCGTTCACGATGATCATGGGCAACGCCTTCGCCGCCTTCCCGGTGATGGCGGCCGCGATCGGGGTGCCGATCCTGATCCAGGCCGACGGCGGCAATCCCGCGGTGATCGGCGCGGTCGGCATGCTCGCCGGCTTCTGCGGGACGCTGATGACCCCGATGGCGGCCAACTTCAACATCGTCCCGGCGGCCCTGCTCGAACTCAAGAACCAATATGGGGTGATCAAGGCGCAGGTGCCGACGGCGCTGCCGCTGCTGATCGCCAACATCCTGATCCTGTACGTCGCGGGGTTCCGGCTGTGAGGCTCGACTCCGATCTCGCGTCGCGCATGGCGCGAATCGCGCTCGGGCATGTGACGCGGGAATTTCCCAACAAGCTCGATCATGTGATGGACGGGCCCGAGGATAAGCGTTCGCCGCGCGACCTGCATCCGATCTTCTTCGGAAGCTTCGACTGGCACAGCTGCGTCCACGGCTGGTGGACGTTGCTGACGCTCCACCGCTTATACCCGAGCGACGCGATCGCCGAGCTCGCGAGCGCGACCTTCACGGCCGACAAGGTCGCGGTCGAGCTCGCCTATCTCGATCGGCCCTCGAGCCGGGGCTTCGAGCGGCCCTATGGCTGGGGGTGGCTGCTCTATCTCCACCTCGAGGCAGGCCGACACGAACAGGGCTGGGGCAGGGCGCTCGAGCCGCTCGCCCGCGCCTTCGCCGAGCGGCTTGGCCGCTACCTCGCGGTCCTGACTTATCCGATTCGCGTCGGGACTCATTTCAACTCGGCCTTCGCGCTGATCCTCTCGCTGGAATGGGCGGAACGGTTCGACCGCAGGCTCGCCGACCTGATCAAGCAGCGGTCGCGCGACTGGTTCGGCACCGACCGCGACTGCCAGGCGTGGGAACCGGGCGGCGACGAGTTCCTGTCGCCGGCGCTGATCGAGGCGCTGTGCATGAAGCGGGGGCATCCGGCCCTGTTCCCGATCTGGTTCGAGCAATTCCTGCCGCGGGTCGAGTCGCGCGAGCCCGCGACCCTGTTCACCCCGGCGATCGTCAGCGACCGCAGCGACGGCAAGATCGCCCATCTCGACGGGCTCAACCTCAGCCGCGCCTGGTGCTGGCGCGAGCTCGGCCATCCCGAACATGCCGACGTCCATCTCGCCGCCGCCATGCCGCACCTTGCCGGCGACTATATGGGGGAACATTGGCTCGCGAGCTTCGCCCTGCTCGCGCTCCTTTCCGGGACGGAATGATTCCAACGGCTTGACGGACCAGCGCCGAACGGATGAAAAGGGCGGCGGAACCGAGCCGGGGCCTGATGTTGGGGGGCAAGCGGCTGTGAATAGACGGACAGTTCATCGCGTGACGCTGATCGGCGGAGCCTCGGCTTTCGCCGTGGTCGCGCTTGCGGCCGCGTTCTCGCCATCGCCAGCCTCGATCTCGCGCACCGCGCAAGCGCGGCCGGTCGCCCGCCACACGGGCAGCCCGGCACGGCCGGCCCCGGCGCCCGCCGCGGACGAATCCGCCTACGTCCGCGCAAGTGGCACGATCGGCGCTGACCTGACGGCCGCGCTCCAGCGGGCGGCGGTGCCGGAGCGGATCGGCCGCGAATATGTCCGCGTGCTGAAGCGTGCGCTGCCGCTCGCCAACGGCCTCTCCGTCGCAGACCGGTTCGACCTGGTCTATGAGCCGGGGCCGAAGGGCCGCCTGCTTTACGTCGGTCTCGACCGGGTCGCCCGCGCCGATGTCGAATTGCTCAAATGGACCGACGGCCGGGAGACGATCTGGGTCAACGGCGACGGTGTCGGCGGCGAGACCAGCCAGAGCATGCGCATGCCGGTCAACGGCCGCGTGACCTCGGGGTTCGGCAGCCGCTTCCATCCGATCCTCGGCTATCGCCGGATGCATGCCGGGCTCGACCTCGCTGCGCGCTACGGCTCGCCGATCGTGGCCGCCGCCGACGGGCGGGTGACCAGCTCGGGCTGGGCCGGCGGCTACGGCAACATGGTGCGGATCGCCCATGCCGGCGGGATCCAGACGATGTACGGCCATATGAGCCGGATCGTCGCCCGCGCCGGGACCATGGTCCGCCAGGGCCAGGTGATCGGCTATGTCGGCTCGACCGGCCTGTCGACCGGGCCGCACCTTCACTACGAAGTGCTGAAGAACGGCCGCGCGGTCAATCCGACCTCGGTCAAGCTGGCCGCGGCTCCGGCCCAGCTGCAGGGCGAGAAACTGCATCAGTTCCAGGGCGCGCTGCGCTCGCTGATGGTGCTTCCCGCCGCGGGGGGCGGCGCCCACTAGTCCCGGCGGACGTGGATCACGCCGACCCGGTCGGCATAGATTCGCCGCCACTTGCCTGACGCATCGAGCTCGCGGTGCAGCCTGGAGTTGCCGGCGGGGAGGATCGTCCAGCGAATGTGGTAGCGGTCGACCGCGCGGTTAAAGCGGGCCCAGTCGCCGTTCCCGATCGCGACATAATCGCGGACGAAGGCGTCGCCGTACATCTCCGACCGGCCGTCGATATAGGGCCGGATCCCGGCGAGGATCAGCGGCCCGCCGAAACTATATTCGTTGAACACCGGCTGGCCCTTGAGCTCGGGCGGCACCGCGGCGAGCAGCTGGCACGGGCTCGCCACGCTTTCGGGCGGGGTGAGCGGCAGCAGCGCGCGTATGGCGACCAGCGGCAGCCCGGCCAGCGCCAGCAGCGCGAGCCGCCCGACCGGCTCGGCGCGCGTGCCGAGCAGCGGCGGCACCAGCACCGCGGCGACGATCACGAACCAGCTCTGATGGCGCATCTGGCTGAAGGCCAGGCCGAGCATCGCGAGCAGCAGGACCAATCGCCCGAGCGGCACACGCGCGCCGCGCCACAGCAGCGCGCCGAGCCCGGCGAACAGCACGCAATAGAAGATCGGCGTGCGCCCGAGCGTGCTCGGCTGCCATTCATCGATCAGGTGCAGGGTTTCGAGCCCGGCGACGTGGAACGGCTGGAGAAGCCCCGCGGGGCCGTTGGCATTGAGGCACACCGCGACCAGGCTCGCGCCGGCGAAGATCAGCCATGGCCGAAGCGTCTTCCACTCCGCCTTGATCAGAGCGTCGAGGGCAAGTGCGGCGCCGATCGCCGCGGCGAGCGGGAAGCTGCCGTGGATGTTGGTCCAGACGGTCAGCAGCAGCGTGGCCCAGAGCCGCGGCGGCCGCCCGGTCTCGCTGCCGTGCGCGAGCAGTGCGGTCCACAGCGCGAGCAGCGGCCACACCAGCACATGCGGGCGCATCAGCATATAGGTCGCCAGCGCGACGTCCATCAGCAGCAGCGTGGCGACGATTGCGATCGGCGACGCGCGGCGCTGCAGGTGGACGAAGACCACCGCATGGAGCGCCATTAGCGCCGCGGCGAACACTGCCGCCAGCCCGGCATAGCCCGCGGCCCCATAAGCCGAGGCGAACAAGAGGTCAGCCGGCCACTCCATCGCCACCCACGGCTTGCCGTAGGCGGTGAAGGAGAAGGGGTCGGCCGTCGGGATCCGCCCGTGTTGGGCAATCCATTGCCCGACGGCGATGTGCCAGCTGGTGTCGCCGTCGTTGAAGATGGCCGGGACGAACGCATAGCCTAGCGGCACAAGCAGCACGACCACAACGAACAGGAGGCCGTTCACCCGCGCGCTGCGCGCCGACGCCGACGGTCCGCGATCATCCCCCATGCGCCGGACGTACCACGGTTTCCGCGGCTGTTGAGCGGCTGATTTCGACTGTTCCGAATTCGGACTCAGGCGCCCGCTCCCTTGTGATCGGGCGGATCGGCACTAAGCCTGTCCGGCGGGGCCGCATGAAAGATCGCGCGAAGAGTCTGTCGCCAATCGTCATCCTGACGATGATGGCCGCGACCGCTGCCGTTGCGGCGGTCGCGATGTTGCCGATCGAAGGGCCGCAGAAAAGCGGCGACTTCAACCTGTTCCTGTTCCGCTGGATGAACTCGATCCGGCAACACGGGCTCGCGAGCATCTCGGGTGAATTTTCCGAATACACCCCGCCCTATATCTACCTGCTCAACCTCGCTGCGCAAATCGAGCCGTGGGTCGGGACCGTGACCGCGATCAAGCTGGTCAACCTGCCGTTCGTCGCGTTGTGCGCCTGGGGAATTGGCGCGCTCGTTCGTGAGGTTGGGGGCGACCAGAACCGGGGCATGCTCGCGGCGGCGGTCGCGATCATTTGTCCGTCGCTGCTCGTCAACGCTTTCGCCCACGGCCAGTGCGATTCGATCTTCGCCAGCTTCCTGATCTGGTTCGTCTATTTCGCGGTCCGCCAGCGGCCGGCCCTTGCCTCGGTGATGTTCGGGCTGGCGCTGTCGTTCAAGCTGCAGGCCGTGTTCGTTTCGCCGCTGTTGCTGACGTTGGTGCTGTGGCGACGGGTGAAGCTTTGGCACCTCGTGCTCATTCCCGCGACCTATATCCTGATGATGGTGCCGGCGGCGCTTGCCGGACGACCGTGGACGGAATTGCTGACCATCTACTTTCGCCAACGCGATGTGATGCACGATCTGTCGCTGAACGCTCCCAACCCGTGGTGGCTGTTGCGCGACGTGGTCGACTATCGCGTTGGGCTGATCTTCGGCCTCGCAGCCGGTATGGCGGCGATCGGAATGCTCGTGTGGCGGTCTATGCGAGTGGAACGCAACGCGCTGACAATCCTGCTGATTGCAACCGCTTCGGCTGCTTTGCTGCCGTGGGTCCTGCCGAAAATGACGGCCCGCTATTTCATCGTCGCCGATCTCTTGACGATTGCGCTGGCCTTTGTTCGGCCGCGGCTGTGGCCTTCGGCGGTCCTGATCCAGCTCGGGTCGCTGCTGGCCATCGTCGCCTATTTCACCCCGTGGAACACGGCCGCAGCCGCCATTTGGCCGACGACGATGGGCCTCGGGATCCTCGTCTACGAACTGTTCGTCCGGGAAAGGCGCGACGCGAATGCCGCGGGTTAGAGTCGGCAACGGCCTGGTCTTTGCGCTGTGGGGGTTCGGGGTCTTCGCCGCGTTCGTCCTGCTGCGCCACGCGTGGGTGACGCCCTTCAACGAGCGCGATTTCGTTGCGGTGTGGGTCGCCGGCAAGCTGGCGGCGGCGGGCCATGTCGCGCAGGTTTACGACACCGAGACGTTACGCGTTGTCGGAGCGCGGATCGCCGGCTCCTCGGTCGTCAAGCTCGCCTACCCCTATCCGCCACACGGCCTGTTCGTTGCCGTACCGCTGTCCTTCCTTCCGTTGTGGGCAGCGTTTCTGACGTGGCAAGCCGTTTCGGCGACTCTCTTCTACCTTGCCGCGCGGCCATATTTCCCTCCGGGAATCCCGAAGGTCCTGGCGATCATCACGCCGGCTGCACTGATCAGCGTCCTGTTCGGTCAGGTCGGGCTGTTCTTCGGCGCGCTGTGGCTCTTCGCGTTCAACGGCTCGGCGGTGGCTGCGGCGCTCCTCACGTTCAAGCCGCACCTCGGGCTGCTGGTTGCCGTCGAGGCCGCCCGCCGCCGGCGGGTCCTGCTGATTAGCGCCATCGCCCTGGCCATCCTCGGCCTCAGCGCCGCCATCTTCGGGATCGATGCCTGGCGAGCCTGGTTTGCGGGCGCCGCCTTCCATCAGGCGTCGAGCCTCGCCGATCGGTCGTCCGGGCTGTGGCGCCTCCAGATGGTCACGCCCTACCTGGCCTACGGTCCGGTCGGCTGGCTACTGTTCGCGGGCGCGACGATCGCGCTGCTGTTGCGGCGGTTTGACGTCTTCACGGCGGCGACGGCGGCGTTTCTGATCGCTCCGTACGGCTTCCACTACGACATGACCGTGGTCTGCCTCGGCTTCGGATTGCTGCTGTTCAAGCACCGGGAGCAGATGCCGGCGTGGCAGGTCTTCATCTGCGCGCTGATCTTCCTGCTGCCGCTGCTGGTCGTTTTGGGGTCGTGGATCGCGTCGCCGCTGTTGCTTCTCGGCCTGTTCATTCAGACGCGGAATCCCGCGCTCGAGCCCTCCACTGGCTAAGAGGGTGCCAATCGCGCCGGAACCTTGAAAGGCCGGCGACCATTTACCTAATGACAACTGTGAGCGGGCTAGGGGTTTGGTTAGTGCCCTGAGGTAAGCGCCCGATGTTCGATCAGTTGAATCACTCCCTGAAGGCCCGATCGGCAGCGTTGCTTCTGGCGATCGACACGCGGCTCGATCGGATCCTCCAGGCTTGGCTGCTGATCGCCGGCCTGCTGTCGGCGGCGCGGATTGCGTTCAGCCCGCATCCCGCCGGCGCGCCTGCTTTCTCGACCTGGGCGTCCTATATGCTGCTGGTTGTCGCGCCCTTCGCTTCGACCCTGCTGGCGCTGCGCTGGT
>Ga0134122_10000137_pt1 | contig 41516 bp, 43 predicted proteins | sample KB302_FD_96461 | JGI IMG/M metagenome (GOLD analysis project Ga0134122, IMG submission 96461) | Terrestrial soil microbial communities without Nitrogen fertilizer from Kellogg Biological Station, Michigan, USA - KB3-0-2 | ecosystem: Environmental > Terrestrial > Soil > Unclassified ... | reverse complement strand
TGGTCGTGCTGGTGCCTCCGGCGAGCCATCGCCAGAATCCTCTGATGTACAAGACCGCCCAGACGGACGATATGGGAAATTTCTCGTTAAAGGGCGTCGCCCCCGGAGACTACACCTTGTTTGCGTGGGAAAACGTGCCGCCCACCGCGTGGATGAACTCGGAGTTTCTGACGAAATATCAGAATCGCGGCCGCGCGGTTCTCGTATCTCAAGGCACTTACCTCGATGCGCAACTGGAGTTGATTCCAGAAGACATCAACCGGCGGTAGCGAAGCCGTAAAATGAAAATGTTCCTTATGGCGGCAATTCTGAGTCTGACGACGACACAGAATCCTGTTCAATTCAGTGCCGTCATCGAAGGCAGCGTGTTGCGCGCAGGAACGATGGAGCCGATAGCCGGTGCAAAGGTCACACTGGTTGCCGGAGCGAGTACGCCGACATCGGACCAGGCTGCGGAATATGCGGACAGGCTTCAGGAAGTAACGAGGTTCGCCGGGGCTGCAACGACAACCAGCAATCAAGTGACTGGAACCATACAATTCTTTCGGACCGAGATGGAAATGATTCTCGCACGCCAGAATTACGTGCTCACCGACAGTGCCGGGCATTTCAGTTTCAAAGTTCTCACTCCGGGCAAGTACACGGTAGGCGCGACACGCGATGGTTTCGTCGGCCCGCCAATCTGGAACGGTTCACCATCGACAGTCGCGTCGAAAATCATCACGGTTGAGGCCCAAAAACCCGTGCCGCCGGTAAGTCTACTTATGATTCAGGGAGGAATCATCAGAGGACAGATCCGCGATCCGAACGGTAAGCCGTTGCCGGGAATCACGGTTGCAGCAAACCGGGTGATCTATTCGAATGGGCGGCCGCAGTGGACCGTTGTGACTTCGAAAATGACCGACGATCGCGGGGAGTACAAGCTTTTCTGGCTCGGCCCTGGAGAATATTACGTCGGAATGGCGTTGCGAATGGACTCGTGGGCAAGGACATTCTACCCGGGAGTCTCGGATCCGGGCGCCTCAACATCGCTGACTATCAAAGACGGGGCGGAACTTACCGGAATAGACTTCACAGTTCTTCCCCTCGCTTCGCCTGGAACATTCAAGATCTCTGGAAAGGTGGAAAACCCTTTGGCGGGACAGAACCCGCAAAGTCCCGACCGAGGAAACGTAGACTCATTAACTCTTGCGCCCCGTGAACCCGGAATCCTGGACTCGGCAGATCCCTTTGCCCAATTGAATCGGCGTCCTGCCTTTTCCGTGGTGGACGGCGCGTTTGAAATTCGCGATGTCCCGCCCGGCTCCTACGATTTGATCGCATCCTATTCCGGAACGACGCCAGGAGTTAGTCGCGATTACATCGATCGAACGCGAGTGGACGTCCGAGACGCCGATGTCGAGGGTGTGAAACTGGAAATTCAAAAGGGTTCTGAAGTGAAAGGGCAGATCATCAGTCAGGACAAATCTTCCGTACCTCTGGATATGGCTCAGGTCAATTTTCACTCGCGGGATTCGATTCCCGAAGAATATTTGCACGGCATTGCGACCGGCTTTAACTCCACAGGAGGGTTTTCCATGCTCGACGTCCCCGTCGCCAAATACTCACTGGAGATATCCGGTTTACCCGGCAATGCCTATGTGGCCGACATTCGGCAAGACGGAACAAGCATCTTCGACGAAGGGTTGACCGTGAGCCGGCAACCTCAGACATCGATTCAGATTCTCGTGAATGCCAATGGTGAAGCCATCGAAGGCACTGTCCAAACTTCAGAGCATAAGCCTGCCGCCAACGCCACGGTAGCGCTCGTGCCTTCCGGTATTCACGGCCAGAATCCAATGCTGTACAAAAACGTGCGAACCGACGACGCGGGTCATTTTGTGTTGGAGGGTATCGCGCCCGGCGAGTACTCCCTGTTTGCCTGGGAAAGCGTCCCACCCACGGCGTGGATGAATTCGGAATTCCTGGCGAAGTATCAGACTCGAGGCCGATCCGTTACTGCCATGCAGGGCGCCCACATCCAAATCCAGTTGGAATTGATTCCGGAGTAATTCGACACTATTGATCGAAATTCCGCCCATCCGAACCCCAGTCCCAAACGTATTTCCTCATGAATGCAGATGAACAATTGGGAGGAAGGGAAAATGAAGAACCAATGGAAACCGATCTTTGCAATGTTGATGTTGATTCCGGCCCTGGCCAGCTCTTCTGTTTTTGCGGCTCCCGCAGCTTCGAATGGGAAAGCGCCAGTGATGATCGCGGGCGAGGTACGCCATCGGCTGCTGAGGCTTCCATATTACGGCGTGTTTGACTGGCTCGAATGTGAGATACGTCCGGACAACAGCGTGGTGCTTCGCGGCCAGGTCACGCGTCCGACCTTGAAATCGGATGCGGAAGTTGTTCTGCACAGAATTGAAGGCGTCACTAAAGTGGAGAATCAAATTCAGGTGCTGCCCATTTCAACCAGTGACGATCAGCTGCGCGTTGCAATCTATCGTTCGCTCTTTAGTTATAACGGACCAATGTTTCGATATGCCATTCAGGACGCACCACCGATACACATTATCGTAGACAAGGGCCGCGTCACCTTGAAGGGTAGCGTCGACAACTCCGCAGATAGCCAGATCGCAACTTTCGTCGCGAACGGTATCTCCGGCGTACTGGAAGTTCGTAACGAATTGAAAGCCGAGTGATTGGGAACAGCTGTAGGCGCGGTCTATGACCGCGCACAATCCATCCATCGAAATCCATGTAGACGATAGAGAGTGCGCGGTCATAGACCGCGCCTACAGCTGTTCGGATGCGCTTTGCGCGATATGGGTCTTGACCGACGGTTGGCAAGCCTGTATAAATATTCACTGCGATGCATAATTATTCAGTTGCCATTGTAGGGGTCACAGGATACTCGGGCCGCGAGGTCGACCGCCTGTTGAAATCTCATTCGTCCATCCAGGTCCGGGGACGCTTTACCTCCAAAGGGGACGGTACTGGAATTCAGGCCTACAGCCTCGACGCGGTGAAGGAAACCAGACCCGATGTTGTCATTACCGCGACCGAGCATGAGGTTTCCTTACGCATCGTACCGGAGCTGGCCGCCCAAGGACTCCGCGTAGTCGATATGAGCGGCGCCTTTCGAATGAAGGATTCGGCGCTCTACCCGAAATGGTATGGATTCGAACACACGGCGACAGATGTACTTCAAACAAGCGTCTACGGAATGCCCGAGCTATTTGCGGACAACATTCGAAGCGCGCAGGTTGTTGCCAACCCCGGCTGTTACGCAACGTCGGTGATTCTGCCGTTGTCGCCATTGTATTCGGCGGGCGTGATTTCACCGAAGTCCCTTGTGGTCGTGGATGGCAAGTCCGGAGTCTCCGGAGCCGGGCGGCATCCGAAACTGGAAACGCATTTCTGCGAGGTCAACGAGAACCTTAAAGCATATGCGGTGTTGCGCCACCGGCACACGCCGGAGATGCTGGCGTACCTGCCTCAGGCGATGGCAGAGAATTTCGTATTCACGCCACATCTGATTCCGATCACTCGCGGGATTCTGAGCACGATTGTGTTTCAGCATGCGGAAGGTGCTTCGGCCAGGTCGGTGCTCACCAAGGCATACGCGGATTCGCCTTTCGTCAAGATCATGCCGGAGGGCCGGCTGCCGGATATTCATGGCGTCGTGCTCACGAACGATTGCCAGATCGGGATCGCGGCTTCGGAGAAGAATACCGTCATCGTGTCCGCAATCGACAATCTGGTCAAGGGCGCCGCAGGTCAGGCGATACAGAATCTCAATTTGATGCTGGGGTGCGATCAATGACGGGCATTACCGTCATCAAGATCGGCGGCGCACTGCTGCAGACGCCGGATGCAGCCGTGGCCCGCATTCTCGCTGTCGGCGCGAATCGGTTTGTCATCGTCCATGGCGGTGGGGTTCAGATCACACGTATGCTCGAAAAAATGAACGTGAAATCCCAATTCATCGATGGGCTTCGCGTCACCGATGATGTCACACTCGGCGCCGTTGCGGCCGCGTTGCTGGGCGAGGTGCATACCGGTCTTGTCATAGCGCTTCAGAAGGCCGGCATTCCGGCCATTGGTGTATTCGGCGCAATCCGGGCCGAAAAGAAAACCGGCCCCTGGGGACTGGTGGGAACGAACGTTCATGCCAATCGATCCACTTTGATGCACCTGGTTGAAAACGGGGGCGTGCCGGTCGTTCCAACCCTGGCGATTGGGGATTCTTCTCTCCTGAACGTCAATGGGGATGAGACTGCCGCCGCCGTTGCTTTGGCAATGGCGGCCCAGCGATTGATATTTTTGACCGAGGTGGACGGCGTGCTGGATGCGCAGCAAACCGTGATTGCGCGAGTCCCGCGATCCGTCTCGCTGCTCGACGCTCCCTTCGTCAGCGGTGGGATGAAACCGAAAATCCAGGCGGTAGAGGCGGCCCTGGCCGGGGGCGTGTCCAGCGTTTCCGTGGGCCGCACCGTTTTTGGAGATCCTCAATGATCGTGCGCGCCGCTCAAACGGAGGACATCCAGACGATGGTCCGTATCATTGCGCACCACGCATCGAAGGGACTGATGCTTCCGCGGTCTGCCAGTGCATTGGCGGCATCGCTGGATACCTACGTTGTCGCGGATGCGGACGGCGAGATCGTCGGGTGCGGCGGCCTGCATCCGTACACCACGGATATGGCCGAAGTCTGCGCCCTGGCGACGTCACCTGAGAATTCACCGGTTGGAACCGGACGCGCACTGGTCGATGCGCTGGTGGAACGCGCGCGCGCGGATAGCATTACCAGGGTGTTCGCGCTTACGCTGGCGCCAGGCTTCTTTTCCAGGATGGGATTCGAAACCGTCGAGCACCGGGAGCTGCCGCTAAAGGTGTGGACGGATTGTGTGGCGTGTCCGAAGTACGGAAACTGCGATGAGATTGCGATGGTGCTGGAACTGTAGGCGGGAGGGGGCATGGAGACGGGGAACAGAAAAGGCAGAAAACTATTTTCAATACCCCTCACCCGCCGCGCCAGCCTGCTGGCTGTCGCGTCACCCTCTCCCTTCGGGAGAGGGGTTCTCCCGCAAATCAAAATCCTTCCGGGCGGGTAAAAGACCTGTCTTTACGGGCAACGATGTTTGCGGGGAGAAGATAATCTTCGGGAAGATCGGCAAAATCAGCGGAAAAACTCTTCAAATCCACCTCCGCGAGCTGTTTCCCATCCGTCAGCGCGGAACGCACGGCGCGCGCGACAATATCGTGTGCGGTTCGAAATGGAACTCCCTTTAAGACGAGATAGTCCGCCAGATCCGTCGCGCCCATGAAGGAATCCGAAGCCGCTTCCTGCATGGTTTCCGCTTTGAGTTCCACGGTCCGGACCGTGAGACGCAACACGCTCAAAGTCAGCCGGATGTTCTGGAATGCCGTTAGTAAGGCTTCTTTGTCTTCCTGAAGATCCTTGTTGTATCCCGTCGGCAATCCCTTGACGACCGACAGAAATCCGCTTAAGAGACCGGCCGTCATGGCCGCTTTTGCGCGGATCAGCTCCAGGCCATCGGGATTTTTCTTCTGCGGCATCAGGCTGCTGCCTGTGGTGACTTTTTCCGAGAGCTCGAGAAAACCAAACTCGGTCGAGGAATAAAGTATCCAGTCCTCCGCGAGCCGGCTGGCATGCGCCATGGCGATGGACGCATTCGCAAGAAACTCGAGGACAAAATCCCGGTCCGATGTAGCGTCCAGCGCATTGGCGGATACACGCGTGAATCCAAGCTCCTTTGCGATGGCGGCCCGATCCAGCGCGAAATTCGAGCCGGCAACGGCGCCCGAACCCAGTGGCATTACATTGATGCGCGAGAGAGACGCTTCGAACCGTTCACGATCGCGGCTGAACATTTCCACATACGCGAGACAGTAGTCGCACCAGCGGATTGGCTGTGCGCGTCTCATGTGCGTGTAGGCGGGAAGGAGGACCATCGGGTGGCGCTTCGCGCACTCGACCAGCGCCAGCCCCAGCGCTTCCAGATCCGCGACAACCAGTTCGACGGCCTTGCGGACATACAATCGGAAATCCGTTGCGACTTGATCGTTCCGGCTCCGCCCGGTGTGAAGTTTCAGCGCGACCGGTCCGACCTTTTCGGCAAGGGTGGCCTCGACAAACGTATGAATGTCCTCAAAGGGCATCGCCTTCACTTCATCGGGAGAGTACTGGCTGAGTATGGCCTGGAGGCCGCGATCGATGGTCTGCCACTCGTCTTCGTTCAAGATGCCGGCGCCGCGCAAACCGCGAGCGTGCGCTCTGCTGGCGCGCACATCCACTTCCAATAGGACCGCATCGATCGGAAGCGAGCGATTCATTTTTTCGAATACGGGATCCTGATCCTCTTCAAACCGGCCTTTCCACAGTTTCATACTTCGGCCCGCATCGCGGCGTGAGGATCATAGCTGCCGGGGCTGCCGGTGTGGCCGGCATTCGCAGGGGAGCTATCGGCGCGGTAGAGGCTGTTGGGGGATCTCCGGCTTTTGATGGTGACGTTGCCCTTGTATAGACTCATGGTGATCGAGCCGGTTACCGCTTCGTTCGTCTTTGCAAAGAAAGCATCGAGTGCTTCACGGAGTGGCGTAAACCAGTGCCCGTCATACACCAATTGGGCATAGCTGATGGCCAGGCCATTCTTCTGGTGGCGTGTCGGACGATCCAGAACGAGAGATTCCAGTTCGCGATGTGCCGCCATGATCAGCGTACCGCCCGGCGATTCATAAACTCCGCGCGACTTGGCGCCCTCGCTGCAATTCTCGACCAGATCCACGCGCCCAATGCCGTTGGTTCCACCGATTTCATTCAGATCTTCGATCAGTTGCACGGGAGGGATGGGCCGGCCGTTGAGTCCGGCCGGAATACCGTTTTCAAAATCGATGGTGATCTCGCTGTCGCCATCCGGGCACGCGCTTGGATTCAAAGTACGTTCAAAAAAATCTTTGGGAGGCGCCTGGGTCAGATCGTCAAGAGTTCCGCCTTCAAAGCTCATGTGCCAGAGATTGGAATCGTGACTGTAGATGTCTTCATCCGCTACCGTGAATGGAATCCTATGGGATTTCGCATATGCAATCGCTTCCTGCCTGGACCGGATATTCCATTCCTGCCACGGCGCAATGACTTTCAACTGCGGAGCAAACGCTTTGTAGGCCTGCTGAAATCGAACCTGATCATTGCCTTTGGCGGGGCAGCCGTGGGCCAGAGCATCCGCATCTTCCTGCAGCGCAATTTCAGACTGACGTTTTGCAATCAGTGGCCGGGCAATGGAAGAACCAAGAAGATAGGAGTCTTCGTATACCGCTCCGGATTTCACCAAACGCCAGAGATAGCCGGTAACGAACTCGTGACGAAGATCGTCGATAAAGACTTTTGAAGCCCCGCTCCGAATGGCCTTTTCTTCGAGTCTGTTTACTTCCTCATCCTGCCCGACATTGGCAACAACGGCTATAACGTCACACCCATAGTTTTCTTTGAGCCAGGGGATGATGATCGAGGTGCCCAAACCGCCCGAGTACGCGAGCACGGCTTTCCTTACTTGCTGCTTCATCGTGATTCTCCAGGAGCGAAATCAAAATTGCCTTTTCCGCCGGAAGCCGGTTGGCCGCCTGGCGGAAAACGAGCGAATTGTCGGAGTCGATGACGGGGTCCGTCACCTCCTGGCCTCGGTGCGCCGGCAGACAGTGCATAAAAAATGACGGCTTGCCGGTTTTTGAGAAGAGCCGTTCGTTGACCTGATAGGGCCGGAAAATTTCCTCTCGTTCCTTGCCTTCCTTTTCCTGTCCCATGCTGGTCCAGGCGTCGGTATATATGGCGTCCGCACCTTCCACCGCATCGGGATCGGTGAACCACGCGACATTCTCGCCGGGATGAGGGCCGTAGCCGTTCGGACAGATCGCACGAAACCCAATGCCGGAAAGTTCGCAGGCTTTCCATAGCGAGCGGGAAACGTTGTTCCAATCGCCAACGTATGCGACGGTCTTGTTGTCAAAGTCTGGCCAGACTTCCGACAAGGTCAGAAGATCCGCCAGGGCCTGGCACGGGTGTTCCCAGTCGCTGAGCGCATTGATGACCGGAATTGTCGCGAACGTCGCAAGTGCTTCCAGATCCACATGCCGGAAAACGCGCGCGACGATGCCATCCACCCAGAGGGAAAGATTTCGCGCCAGATCGGGTATGCTTTCGCGTTCTCCAAGCTGGCTCTCTCCGGTACCCAGCAGAATCGGCCACGCACCCAGCTGCCGGATGGCAACTTCAAAGGTGACGCGCGTCCGCAAGGACGGCTTCTCGAAGATCAGTGCGAGATTCTTGCCCGCCAGTGCAAAGTCGCCGTGATTCGTCCGTTGCGCGGCGGCCGATGAAAGCAACTGAGCAAACTCCGGCGCCGAGAGTTGACCAAGCGAAAGCATGTCTGCATAGTTATGCATCATATTGCATAAGTATGCGATCAGGGCGCGCGGGGGTCAACGATTTTATGTTGTACGATTTGCTATAATCGCCGCGCACCGGACCTCTTTATGAAAAAACTCCGCCAGCAGGCCATATTGGATGTGGTTCGAAGCCAGGAAATTGCGAGTCAGGAAGAACTGCTGGAGAAGCTGCTGGCTCGCAAGATCGATGTTTCACAATCCACGTTATCCCGCGACATTCAGGAGTTGGGACTGGCAAAGACCGGCGGCGTTTATACCGTCATGGGCACAGAGTCCGCCCATGTCTCCGACGATTCGGTTCGGCATATTATTCGCGAGTTTCTCCGAGAAGTGGCCGTTGCCCAGAATATTGTCGTGTTGAAGACCGGCCCCGCAAATGCAATGCCCGTATCCCTTGCAATTGACAATGCGGGCTGGCCGGAAGTGGTTGGCTGCGTCGCCGGAGACGACACGATCTTTGTATTGGTTCGGACAAACGAGGAAAGCCAGAAACTGAAGCGGCGGATCATGGAATTCCTAAAGTAATGGCGGCGCGTGGAGTTGAACCTGTCCATCGTCCGGACAAATCCTGATTAATTCCTGGATCGAAAGATTCCGGATCGTGTCTCGAAAATCCGGCGCGAGTTCGGCAAGCGGAACCAGGACAAATCGCCGATCCGCGTATCGGGGATGCGGAACCGTCAGGCTTGCGGTACGAATCTGCAGGTCTCTGTAAAAAAGAATGTCGATGTCGATGGGGCGGGGCCCGCGGGAATGATCCCGCATCCGGCCAGCGTCGCGTTCAATGCCAAGGCAGTATTCGAGCAGCTCCAAAGGATCCAACTTCGTATCCACCTCCGCAACCGTATTGACAAACCACGGCTGGTCGGTGAAGTCGCGAGGTTCGGTAAGATACAATGAGGCGCTTCGCAGCACCTGGATATGCCCCCGCTTCAGGGAATCCAGAGCCTGCCGAAGGTGCTCTTCGCGATCACCCAGGTTGGAGCCAAGACCGAGAAAAATTCTCATGGACGGAGTCATGTACTCCACAATGATGCATCAATTATGAAAACACGGATAACAGAGACTCCCCTGGCAGGCCTTTTGGAAGTCAACATTGAGCATTTTCAGGATGATCGTGGATTTTTCATGGAGAGTTGGAGCAAGCGGGATTTCGCGGCCGCGGGAATTTCCGTGGATTTTCTCCAGGATTCCCACTCTGCCTCACGCTATGGCGTTTTGCGCGGGCTGCACTACCAGGATATGCGGGCGCCTGTGGGCAAACTGGTCCGCTGCACGGTGGGACGGATGCTTGACGTTGCCGTGGACCTGCGCGCAAATTCGCCGACCTTTGGAAAATGGTTCAGCATCGAATTGAATTCTGAAAACAAAACGCTGCTGTGGGTGCCTGTTGGATTCGCCCATGGGTTCGCGACGATATCCGATTACTGCGAAGTGCAGTACAAGCAAACCGATTTCTACAATCCGGAAGCCGAAGGCGGTATTGCGTGGAACGACCCGGACATCGGAATTCATTGGCCGTATTCGGATCCTGTTCTTTCTAAAAGAGACCAACTTCAGAAGAGCTTCGCGGAGTACAAGAAGAATCCCGCGTTCCGGTAGCGGGCATGGGTGCTATTGATTCGAAACGAGAACTCCCCTCCTGTCCCATGACACTATTGGCGCATGGCGCGGTATTTCGCCACTGCAAGGTTGTGCTGGGCGAGAGATTCAGAAAAGGTATGGCGGCCGCCCGTGGTGCGGACGAAGTAGATGAAGTTCGTGGTGGCCGGCTGGATGGCGGCCGCGAGGGACTCCAAGCCGGGATTGGTAATCGGGCTGGGAGGAAGACCCGGATAGACGTACGTGTTGTAACGCGAATCAAACTTCAGGTCTTTGAGAGTTAGCGTCCCGCGATACTTGTTTTCCCGCTCCAGGGCGTATATGACCGTGGTGTCGCACTGAAGCAGCATCTTCTTCTTCAAGCGATTCGTGTAAACCGATGCAATGGTTGCGCGCTCATCATCCACCGCGGCCTCCGATTCGACGATGGATGCGAGAATCACGGCTTGCCGCAGATTGGGCGGCCACTGCTCGGAAGAAACGCTCTGCCTCAGCTTCGCAATCACCTCATGAAAGCGCGCGACCATGGCTTCGACGGCCTGCCGCGGTGTGGTTCGGCTCGGAAAGGAATATGTCTCCGGAAACAGGTAGCCTTCCAGGTTGTCGGCCTCTGCATCGAGATCATGAACCAGCGCCACCGAATCCCTTGCCGTGTCGAGAAAACCTTCGGCCGATCCAAAGCCCTGTTCTTCCCATTTCATAGCCGTCTGACGAATCGTTTGTCCTTCGGGAACGATGAACTTATGAAGGTAAACTCGGCCATTGATAATTTTTTCAAGAGCCTCGCTGACGGTCATGGGCTTATCGAACAGGTATTCGCCGGCCTGAAGCTTCCCATGGGAGCCCGACACTGCGAGATATCCAAGGGCAACATACTCGCTGCGAATAATGTTGCGCTCCTTTAATAGATGGACGACATCGCGCGAACCGGATCCTTTAGGAATTTCGACTATTGTGGGATTCGAACCCGCGGAATACGGAATCTCGAATTGCCGCTCGAGATAAAAATATCCGGCGACTCCGCAGACGATCAGCACTAGAAATAATAAGGCCAGGCGTCGAACGGATTTCATTACGACGACGACGCCTTCTCGATGCTGTTCAGATAACTCTGAAGAATGAACATGGCGGCGATCTTATCGACGTGTTTCTTGCGTTCGCGCCAGTTGAGCCCCATCTCCTCCAGATGTTCCTCGGCGGCCACGCTGGTCAGCCTTTCATCCCAGAACACGACGGGCAGATCGAGCGCTTTAGACAGTTTCAGGCCAAATTTCATCACCTTATCTCCCTGACGGCTGGGCCTTCCGTCCATGTGAAGGGGGTTGCCGACGACAATCTGATGAACCTCATATTCAACGGCCAGGGCCCGTAAATAGCGGGCAACGGCCTCGAATTCAGAGCGCTGCAGGGTAGTCTTTCCCTGCGCCGTCATGAGCATGGAATCACTGATAGCGATCCCTATTGTTTTGTCACCCACGTCCAAACCCATAATTCGCATGTTTTTCCATGATACAACGTGGAATTGGACCAGCTATAATGGCTAACACTAACTGGAGGTCATTTTGAATCCAAAGGGCAAGTACGGGGTTTTGCTGCTCTCTTCAATATTGGTCACTTACGCCATTGTTGGCGGAATGCTTCATCGCGTAAGTGCTCAGGATGGATCGTATCGTCAGCTCGAATTGTTTAATGAAGTCCTCGGCAAAGTTCAGAACGATTATGTCGACTTGCCGTCCCAGGCGAATGCTCTTAGTGGCGCCATCCGTGGACTAATTGAAACCGTTGACCCGGAGGGCGGCTACCTGACTGCGAAGGACGTGGCCTTCTATAAGAGCTTCGATCCCTTGAAGACGCCGGGAATCGGTGTAATCCTGGGCCGCACACGATTGGGATATCCGGTAATCCTTTCGGTACTCCCCGATGGTTCAGCGCAAAAGGCCGGACTGGGCACCGGCGACATGATTGAATCGATTGACGGATTTCCCACGCGCGAAATGAATCTTGTGCAGGTGGATGGGTTTCTCGCAAATCCACCCGATAAGCCGGCGCTGCTGACCGTCATCCGCCGAAACACCGCCGATCCGGAAACCATGACGTTGGCCCGCGCGATCGCCAATGCGCCCGCAGTGGATTTCAAGATGCTCGAAAACAATATCGCATACGTTCGAGTTCCGCTCCTTACTCAGGGCAAGGCAGCCGAGGCGCGGAAAGATATCGATGATCTTCTCAAGAAGGGGGCCACGAGCGTCATTCTGGATTTGAGAGCAAGCGCAGGTGGAGACGAGGCTGAGGGAATTGCGCTGGCAAACGTCTTCATGGATTCCGGTACGCTCGGCTACGCGCAGGGACAGAAATCCGAAAAGCGCACCCTGACGATCGATCCGAGCGCCTCACTGACGAAGGCTCCTCTTGCCGTACTTGTCAATGAAGGCACCGCAGGTCCGGCCGAACTCATCGCCGCCGCCATTCGCGACAGCAAGCGCGGACAGGTCATCGGCTGGACGACGTTTGGAAACGGATCCATACAGAAACTGATTCCCATGGATGACGGCGCCGCACTGTTGATTGCTGTTGCCCGCTATTACACGGCGTCTGGCAAAGCGATCGAAGAAGCAGGTGTCGAGCCGCAATACAAAGAGCCGGCGCAGGAAGTGGACGCCGACATCAGTTCGGAAACGGAAGTTGAGGCCCCGGTAGCTCCAAAGAAAGTGACTCCGGCGAATGAGGATCGCCAGTTGAATAAGGCGATCGAACTCCTGAAGAATCCGAAGGCGACCCCGAAAGCGGCGTAAGTTTCAGGCGAGTGCTGGTCCAGCTCAACAGCGTCTCAAAATCGTACGGCGCTCAGACTGTACTTCGAGACGTTAGCTTTCAAATCAATCCAGGCGAAAAAGTGGGCCTTATTGGAACCAACGGTTCCGGTAAGACCACTTTGCTTAAGATTCTTGCAAACACATTAGAACCCGACGAAGGCGTCGTCAGCCGGAGAAGCGGCCTGCGGACGGGAACCCTCGAACAAATCCCCGACTTTCACGACGCCACGACCGTTCTGGATGAAGCCCTTCGGTCCTTCGCCAACCTCATCGCTGCAGAAAACGAACTGGAAGCTCTCGAACATGAGATTGCCGGCGATGCCCAGCCCCAGCTCCTGGATCGGTACGCCACGCTGCAACACGAGTTCGAACACAAAGGAGGCTATCGCTTTCGTTCCATGACGGAGGCTGCGATTCTGGGAATCGGATTCACGAAAAACATGCTGACTCGTGAAACCCGGGCGCTCTCCGGCGGGGAAAAGAACAGGCTAGCACTTGCGAAGCTTCTGCTTTCAGAAGCCGATCTGCTGTTGCTCGATGAGCCGACGAATCATCTCGATATTCGTTCGATCGAATGGCTGGAGAAATTCCTGAAAGACACCACGAAGACCATCGTCGTCGTGTCGCACGATCGGATTTTTCTCGACCGCGTCGTCAACCGCGTCCTGGAGCTCGACAATGCGCGATTGAGCGACTATGCCGGGAACTACTCCTCCTACGTGCGCGGGCGTGCGGAGCGGCTGGCCCGGCAGGAGAAGGAATGGGATCTGCAGAAACGATGGATCGAGAACCAGGAAGACTATATCCGGCGAAACCTGGCGGGGCAGAAAACGAAACAGGCGCAATCGCGGCGGAAACTTCTCGCCAGAGTGCACCGCATCGAGCGGCCGCGCGCAAGCTCCGAGCGGGTGAAGTTCAAATTCATGCCCGTCGATCGAGGCAGCCGGCACGTGCTTCGTACCGAAGACCTGACCATCGGTTACGGCAAGCCACTCATTGAGAACCTGCGATTCCAGGTCGAACGGGGCGAGCGGTGGGCAATACTTGGCGCCAACGGCTCCGGCAAGACGACCCTGCTGCGGACCCTTACCGGAGATGTCTCGCCAATATCCGGCAGCATGGAGTGGAGCGAAGGCCTGGAGCTCGGGTACTACGACCAGCAGCTCTCGGGCCTGGATCCGAAGGCGACAATTATCGAAGAAATCCGCAACCTCGATATGAGACCAGCAGACGGGGAGCTGCGAGCATATCTTGCAATGTTCCTCTTCAGCGGAGACGACGTGTTCAAGAAGGTTGAGAGTCTCAGCGGCGGCGAGAAATCGCGGCTGGCATTGGCGAAGATCATTTATGAAAGCCCGGCATTGCTGGCCCTGGATGAACCGACGAACCATCTTGATATTGCATCGCGAGAGGCTCTGGAATCGGCGCTCATCGAGTATCCGGGAACGATACTCTTTGTGACTCACGACCGCTATCTCGCGCAGAAAATAGCAACGCATCTGATGTATATCGAAGATCATCGCGCCTGGACATTTGACCGGCTCTCTGCATTCGAAGAGTGGCTTGCGGATGGCGGCCCTGCTGCCCATGCTCCCAAGGAGGCCAGTGCGGTCGTTCCAGCGGAGAGGCCGCCGGCCGGAGTCGTTTCCGGGATGAGCAAGAACCGCCGGGACAAGCTTCAAAACGAAGTCCGGAATATCGAGGAGCGGATCTTCGCTCTCGAGATGGAAGTGAAACAGCTCGAAACGGAATTCGCTAATCCCGATCCGGAAATGAATTGGGAAGTGGCACACCGGCGTCACGCCGAGGTACGTGAAGAGCTGGATGCCCTCTACACGGATCTCGCCAACCGCTGGGAGCAAATTGGGCTGTAGGTGCGGTCTGCGACCGCACACGATCCTTAATTTCACCTTACATCACATTCTGGATTGTGCGCGGTCATAGACCGCGCCTACAGTGGAAAGCCCTCCTGTCACAGCCATCCGTTCTTGCCAAATGCCCACCACATTACATATGCTCCGGAACACAAATAGCCGTTGGACAAAGAACGCCTAACCCCGGAATTCCAGGAGGACTCTCGCCAATGCGATATCGTTTCCCGGGCGTGATTATTATCGTCACGCTGGTCGTGGTGATCGCGGCGCTGTTGCTTGTGGTGGGACCGACGACTGCTCAGGCGCCCGCGCAACGGGGGCAACCGGCTGCGGCTGCGCCTCCCCGCGCCATTAATGGAAAGCCCAATTTCACCGGACTCTGGCAGTCTATCGGCACGGCAAATTACGACATTCAAGACCATTCTGCACGGCCGGGCCCGCTGTTTCAGCTTGGCGCGGTTGGGGCCATTCCCGGCGGACAGGGGATCGTGGAGGGCAATGAGATTCCGTACCAGCCCTGGGCGCTGGCGAAGAAGAAAGAAAACCAGGCGAACTGGCTGGCAAGGGATCCGGAAGTGAAGTGCTACATGCCGGGCATTCCACGCGCCACATATATGCCGTTTCCATTCCAGATCGTCCAGTCTCAGAAAGACATCGCAATCGCCTACGAATTCGCCACCGCCAATCGCGTGATCAATATGGGAACGCCGCGGGAAGCCGCTGTCGACACGTGGATGGGCACTTCGAATGGACGCTGGGATGGGCAAACGCTGGTCGTCGATGTCACGGGTTTCAACGAAGATACGTGGTTCGACCGCTCCGGCAACTTCCACAGCGACGCCTTGCACGTAGTCGAACGGTACACGCTTCGGAGCCAGGACGTGATTGATTACGAAGCCACCATCGACGATTCCAAGGTGTTCACCCGGCCGTGGAAGATCCGGTTACCGCTCTACCGGCGTCTGGAACAAAATGCGCGCCTCGGGGAATTCAAGTGCGTGGAGTTCACCGAAGAGTTGCTCTATGGAAACCTTCGCAAGCAGGCGAAATGAAAGGAAGATTTCAAATGAGAGCTCGAAATCTCGCTTCCCTCGCATCGATTGTTGTACTAACGATCGCCGGCCTCATGTTGCTGACGTCCGCTTCGGCAACCGGACAGACTCCGGCTGCGCCGAAGGCGGCGGCTGCCAAAGCCTTCACGCCGCCAAAGACACCATGGGGAGATCCGGATCTGCAGGGAACGTTTACCAGCGATGACTACATCAACACACCACTCCAGCGGCCTGCAAATCTTGGAGATAGGCTGTATCTGACGAATGAGGAGATCGCCGCGAGAGAAGCTACCATCAAGAGCACCGCTCAAACCGATCTTCAGGAATTCGCCGGTGCGAACGCGCGGGTGGGCACGGGGCCGCCGTCGCATTGGGGTGAGAGGGCGAAACATCCTCCGAAGCAGACATCGCTTATCGTGGACCCGCCGGACGGCAGAATGCCGCCTTTGACGGCGGAAGCGCGAACGAGAAAGGCTGGGATTGGAGCTGGTAACAACGACCCACGACCGGATTCCTGGGAGGACTTCACGTACTACATCCGATGCATCACCCGGGGCGTCACGGGCTCCATATTTCCTGTGATCTACGGCAACGGAACCCAGATCGTCCAGGGGCCTGGCTATGTGACCATCCTTCAGGAGATGGTCCACGAGGCTCGCGTCATTCCCTTGAACGTCGGAACGCATGTTTCGGGAAACATCCGGACGTATATGGGCGATTCGATCGGCCATTTCGAGGGCAATACGCTGGTCGTGGACACAACGAATTTTCTTGCCGGCAAAACGGGCACGGGCCCGAATGGTGGTGGCACTCCCACCAGCGACGCGCTCCACCTGGTCGAACGATTCACGCGCGTCGACGCGGATACGGTTAATTACGAAGTGACAATCGACGATCCGAAAACCTATACGAAACCGTGGAAAGTCGCGTTTCCCATATACCAGGAGCCCGGTTATCAGCTCTTTGAATACGCGTGCCACGAGGGTAACTATGCGATGAAGAATTCACTCAGCGGCGCCCGCGCCCAAGACAAGGCCGATGAAGCCGCGGGGAAGAAATAACCCGCTCTTTAGAAAAACCAGGAGGTCCTGCGATGCCTAGGAGAATAGCTCTTGTGGTTGCCGGCGTCTCTCTATTGCTGGCCGCGGTGCCGTTATGGGCACATCACGCATTCGGGGCGGAATTCGATGGGAACAAGCCGCTGAAATTGCGCGGCAATGTCGTGAAAATGGAATGGATCAATCCCCATGCGTGGATCACTATCGATGTGAAAGGCGTCACCTGGATGGTGGAAGCCGCTGCGCCAAATGCTCTGCTCCGGCGCGGCTGGACGAAGACTTCCTTACTGCCTGGAACAGAGATCCTCGTTGAAGGGTTTCAGGCCAAGGATGGCGCGAATCGCGCAAACGGAAGCATCATTACTTTTACGGACGGGAAAAAGTTGTTTGTCGGATCATCGAATACGGACGCTCCGGAATATAAGGACGGAACAAAGGATCAGAAAAAGTAGCATCTAGGACTAAACACTGGCTAAGAACTGCGGCGGGGTTGGGGGCGCTTACAATTGTGCTGACGGGAGGTCCTTCCCTGTGCGCGGACAACAAAGTCTGCGGCGGGAACTCGAATTCGCAGCGCGCTACTTCGACACGGGCACGCTTTCTTCAGGGCGCTGAAGACCCTCGCCGTTCCGAGGCATGTGAGCTGCGGGCCAACGCGCAGCAGCCAAAGTCGCGGAATTGCGTACAATTAAAGCCGTGTTTTTCGCAGAAATCTCTGAGGGCGTCCGGCGGTGTCCATTGAATGAGCCGCCGCTTGGATTTGGTCCACTGCTTGCATGACGCCATGTTGCAATGCTTCGACCGTCGTCACGCCGAAAGCCGTCAATTAGTGCGATATCCCTTCAAACGATACAGGATCGGATACACACGATTCGAGGGCGGAGGGTCATCGTCGATACCGATCTCGCAAATCTGTATGGCGTAACGACTCGCCGCCTCAACGAACAGGTTCGACGCAACAAGGGCCGTTTTCCCCAGGATTTCGCTTTCCTGCTGACTCCAATGGAGGTCACGAACTTGAAGTCGCAAATTGCGACTCCAAGTTCGAGCTGGGGCGGGCGGCGAAAACTTCCGCATGTATTTACGGGACACGGAGTCCTGATGGCAGCCAATGTACTCAATAGTTCAGTGGCTGTCCAGGTAAGCGTCCACGTCGTGCGGGCCTTTATAGCGTGCATGGACGGAAGCCACTTTGATTACGCCGGCCGCTGACCCGCGATTCCGGGCAAGCCGGCGAAACAAGCGCTAGTCTTGCAAGTTATGACGTACTATCGCTTCTGCGTTTGTTGAGGTGATGCAATGAGAGTTCTCGCCGTCGTCGTACTGAGTGTCTGGATGCTGCCATCTGCTGCATCCCAGGCGCCGGAGAGTACAGTCAGTGGAACGGTCATTGCCGATGGGACGTCAATTCCCCTTGCGGGCGTGAATGTTGGCCTCGCTTCTCTTCGGCCTCAATCGACGCTTACAGATGCTCAAGGTCGCTTTACTTTCACAAAGGTTCCTCCAGGTCGATACATCCTTAATGTTAGACACGACGGATACTTTGCTCTGCCAATCCCTGGCAAAATAGTGGGCTCGACTGCAGGTGAACAGGCTTATGCGGAGACGACAGTTTCGGTTCCACTTACTTTGACGGCTGGTCAAGAAGTCAAAAATCTCGTTATCAAATTCGTTCCTGGAGGAATCATTTCTGGCCGCGTACACACTTCGACACGGACGCCTTTGCCGAATCTTAAGGTGGCCGCGCTCCAGTTGGTTTATGACGAGGGAGAATTGAAAATGATCAACAAGAGGGAGGTAACCACCGATGATCGCGGCGAATATCGTCTGTTTGATCTGGCTCCCTCCGAGTACTACATTGAAGTACTGAGTAGTCCAAGAACCTATTTTCCAACTGCACCCAAGCCGGGAACGGCAGTCAGGGTCAAAGTGACCAGCGGAGCGGAAGTAATTGCTACGGATGTCACCGTGCCGACTGTTGTTGGGCGATCCATTTCCGGAAAATTGGATGGGGGCGTCACGTTGTCTCGCTTGCCGGCGTTTTATCTCCTTCCCGTCGACGAATGGACCGCATCTTTAATCGGGGACAATCCTGCCGATTCCACATTTGGGATCGTACCGGGCGCTTCCACGATTTTTGATAAGGCAAGTGGTCACTTTGAACTGAAAAACGTGCCTCCAGGTACGTACGAAGTTATCGCCAGGGTTTTTGGCAAGAATAATTCTGCCGTGCAACAGGGTTACTTCACAGCAGTCCAACCAATCCGCGTTGGTGACGAAAACATTTCTGACATTTTTCTGGCATTTCATGCAAACGCAAACATTGTTGGTCGTGTAACACCGGTCTCGAATAGTCCTACATCACTACACATCTTCTTGACGCCGAAGGACGCACTTCTTTTGCGACTGAAGGAATTGAGCGATTCCAGGATGATTAATGTTGTAGTCGATCGCGGCGGTACTTTCAAACTGACGAACATTTATCAGGGTCATTATGGTGTGCAAGTAACTGGCCTCCCTCAGAATAGCTATGTGGCGGACATTCGGGCATCGGGAAGAAGCGTTTTAAGTGCAAATATCCTAACGATAGAAGAGCGTCCATCGGATTTTGAAGTGGTGATCCTTTCGGATGGTGGAATGATTGACGGCGTCGTGCAGACGGCAAACTTTCAGCCAGTTCCGTCAGCAAAGGTTGTGCTGATATCTCCCTCTGCGAGTGGGACGCAGCTCGTGGTGTATCAAAACGCACGCTCTGATGCTCAGGGGCGATTCAAGTTCTCCGCAATTGCTCCAGGCGCCTACCGAATTCTAGCTTTGCAGAGTACCCCTCCTGGAGCCGAGTCGAATCCCGAGTTTCTTTCCACTTACGAACACAGCGGCCAACCGGTAGTAATTCAGAGCAATGGCCGGAACGATGTCGTTCTCATGCCCGTTTCTAAATAAGACGCGAAAGCGTTTCAGTAACTGGGCGATAAGGACTCCCGCTATTGCTGTTTTTCTTAACGTATCGGCGTACACGCACTCTAGAAATGGTGGCGCACCCGCCGTCATTGACATCCCTTGCAGTTGCACTATAGTGAGGCAGACGCAATCACAATCGAGGGAACGAATGCGACGGCATCAGGACCGATTTTCACGCTTTGGTATCACCCTCGTGATGGGTTTTCTGATCTGGAACTTGACGACATTCTCCCAGGCGCCCGCGCCAACACCGATTCGTATCGGAGATGTAGCACGGCACCTATCGGATTCAGACGTTGCGGACCTCGATCGTGCGCTGCCCGCAGGAAGTAAGAAACCATGGCTTCTTGTAGGGGTGCCTGGTCAAGATCGTACCATTCAGATCCTCGAGGCCTACATGCCGCCAGATTCTGCGAGTCGGGAATTGCGCCGCGGATCGGTCCTTAGATTTGGCCGACGCGTGGTCGATCGGGCGAAACCCGAGGCATGGGCACTTGTCCCCGGCGTGCCACAGACAGCGAGTAGCAGAAGTTACGCTCAAGTAACGGTCGCAGGACGAAACTTTGAGCAGATAAAGGGGGAGCAGGATCCAAACCGTCCGTTTCTGATCGAGGGCAGTTTTGACGACGCCGAATTGATCAGTCTCATTGCGTTTATACGATCGAGCCGGGTTGCTGCCGGAACAATCGAGTCCGTTTATTGGCAATCGAACGATTCGATACGAGTCGAGAATCGCCAAAGTGACTTATCCTGGCAGGTGCTGACGATCCAACGGAAAGGGCAAGAATGGGTCATCGTCGGAAATCATGAAGCCATAGCATGACGCTGAGAATTTCGGACAGAGCGGAAACTGCGCCGGTCATTGACGCTCTCGAATGTCAGTTTCTGGGAATGACCGTCAACTCCACCGTGTTGCTGGATTGTTGTACGACGTTGACCGATGTGCCGCGCGCCTCGTACTTCGACAGAAAGACAGAATTCAGATACGCACCAGCCGGCACGACTTCCCAGGCCATAAGCCGGTAGGTTCCGGGCCGGATTCCCCGAAGTGTGAAGTGGCCTTGCGTATCCGTGGTTGCTGTTTTGTAGAGCCCGGTATTTTCCCGATGTGGGGGATCCGGAATCAGGACAACGGTGGACGACACGGAAGGTTTGCGATCCAATGTCGTGACGCTGCCTAGAATGCTGCCCCCATTTGAATTCACCGTCACTTCAACCACGTCCGGGCTCTTGTTTTCCACCACAAGTCCGGAATCGTAGACTTGCCTTCCGCCCTGCCGCACCTCATCAATGTAGGCGTTCGCAGGAAGATTCAGAACTTGGACGCGATACACGCCTTCAGCAACACCAGGAATAGCGAACGCGCCATTCACGCCTGGAGCCTGCGCGCGGCCGAGGACACCCTGATAATTGGGCAGCCTCGATGAACTGCCCACCGGTTGAAGTCCAACCTTCATGGAATTGTTTGAACCTGGGTAGCTCCCGTTCAATGAAAGCGTGCCTTTCACCTCGACGCTGGGATGGACATTCAGCAAAACTCCTTCGATATCCCGATCGCGCACTTCAACAATGGTTCGTCCCCATGGCCAGTAGCCTCATCTCCAAGCCGCACCGGAACAGGAGTCGACATCAGTGCCGACACGCTGTTCGGATAAAAAGTTTTGGAAACCACTTCGGAAGACGGACTCACTGGAGCCGGCCCCGAAGGAGCGCGCGGATTGGCCGCAACAAAATACTCGCCCGGTGGAAGATAAAATAGGCGAAACGCTCCACGATCGTCGGTATTGTTTGAGACCTGCACCTGCAATCCGGGCACTCCATTTTGATAAGTAAGAGTGATGGCTTGAACGGTGCCATTGCTCAGCGGCTGACCGGCAGCATCGAAAACATGGCCGCTGATCGACGCGCCGGCGACCAGTGTGATGGAGACATCCGTGGTGGTCCGTTGCGCCGCCACTGTCACCGGAACGGATTCGAAAGTCCTCAAATCGCTGGAACCTGCAACAGGCTTCCCGAAGAATCCGTCATGCTGCGCCGTGATGCTGTATTGCCCTGGAGGAAGATCCGGAATTGTGAAGCGGCCAAGTGTATCGGCGAGAACCGATTTTGGAAATCCCGGAGCGCTGTCCCGTGCGGCCTGCAATTGATTCATCGCGGTGACAAACGCTCCTGGAAGGGGAAGCGACCGGATCTGGGTCATCGCGTCCTTGAAATCCTCCGCGTTCATCGTCAACAAATCTGGCAGTGCCCGCTGGAGGGGTATCACAATTCCTTCTCCCGAATTGAGAAGGGTTTCGTACGCCTGAGAGGTTCGTGCCGTGGATACGGTAACCGTTGCATTGGCAACCGGATCCTGAAATCCGTATCGGACGACAGTTCCGGAAATTGTTCCGGACGGACTCTGCTGTGGACTCGCCACAAGCAAACCCGGCATCAACAAAAATCCGATTGCGACCTTGAACACGGGCTTCATGCCACACTCCTCGGGATTTGGATTTTCGATTCTAGCAGTTGCAGCGTCCAGCTCCAATATGCGGTTCAACAGATGAAGCCGCTCCGCGGCAGCAGACCGGATATAATGCTGGGTTCCATGTCTCACGGCATTCAATTCATAACGGTCCGCGGTGCACGGCAGCATAACCTCAAGAGTGTCAACGTTGAGATTCCGCGCAACAAGCTGACGGTTATTACGGGCTTGAGCGGATCGGGAAAGTCCAGCCTGGCCTTCGATACCATCTACGCCGAAGGCCAGCGCCGGTATGTGGAATCGCTTTCCGCCTATGCGCGCCAGTTTCTGGATCGGCTGGAACCGCCTGACGTGGATTCCATAGAGGGACTTTCTCCGGCGATCTCCATCGAACAGAAGACGGCTTCACGGAGCCCGCGATCGACGGTGGGAACGGTCACGGAGATTTACGATTACCTCCGTTTATTGTTCTCGTCCATCGGCGTTCCTCACTGTCCGGAATGCGGCAAACCCATCTCGAAGCAGACGCCGGACCAGATTGTGCGTCACGTTCGAGGCCTGCCGGAGGGCGAGCGCGTGATGATCCTGGCGCCGATCGTCCGTGGCCGCAAGGGAGAATTCAAGAAGCAGCTGCAGGAGCTGGCAAAGAGCGGCTACGTCAGGGCACGCATCGATGGGGTATTGCACAATCTCGACGAACCGATCGATCTGGACAAGAAGAAGAACCACACCATTGAAGTGGTCGTCGACCGGCTGCTGATCAAGAAGGATATCGATCGCCGCCTCGAAGCATCCGTCGAACAGGCCACCAAACTTGCCCAGGGTGTCGTACTGGTTGCAGTGGTGGACGGCGAGGAACGTCTTTACTCGGAAAGAATGGCTTGCGTCGATTGCGGTATCAGCATTTCGGCGATCGAACCGAGAACGTTTTCGTTCAACAGCGTCTTCGGCGCGTGCGAAACCTGCAACGGGTTGGGAATGAGGTACGACTTCGATCCATCGCGAATTGTGATCGATCGATCGAAACCCCTGCTCCAGGGTGGAATGGCCGTCACGAACACATGGCTTGACGATGAGTTGGAAGACCACATCAAGCGAATTGCCGCCCTGCTCGACGCGGACCTTGCGCTGCCGTTCGAGCAACTCGCCGCTAAGACTCAGCAATCGATGCTGTTCGGGTCCAAAGAAAAAGGCAAACGCATCGATGGAATCATGGACTTCCTCGCGTCGAAAAACGATCCGGACAGTCCTATTGCCGAAGATCTCGCCGGATTCATGGTCACGCGGGCATGCACCGCATGCGGGGGGGCCCGGCTGAAACCGGAAAGCCTGGCAATCCATGTTGCCAATCGAACCATCGCGGAGGTCGCTGCCTGGCCCATCACCGAAGCGTTGTCGTTTTTCGCCGAGTTGAAACTGGGAGTCCGGGAGAACCTCATTGCGGGCCGCGTGATACAGGAAATTCGCGATCGATTGGAGTTTCTCGATAACGTCGGGCTGAGTTATCTCAGTCTCGACAGAGCGGCGAATACGCTCTCGGGCGGCGAGAGTCAGCGGATTCGTCTTGCGACGCAGATTGGTTCGCGCCTTCGCGGCGTTCTGTATGTGCTGGATGAGCCTTCCATCGGCCTGCACCACAAGGACAACGCCCGCCTTCTGGCAACTCTTGAAGAACTCCGCGACCTCGGCAATACCGTCATCGTTGTTGAACACGACGAAGAAACGATTCGCCGCGCGGATTATGTCATCGATCTGGGGCCGGGAGCTGGAAGCCAGGGCGGATATCTGGTCGCGGCGGGAATTCCATCGATGATTTCGGCCAATCCCGCGAGTCTCACAGGTCAGTACCTGTCGCATCGACTGGAGATCCCCGTACCAGCGAAACGGCGGTCGCCAAACCACAAAGCGGTTGTGATCCGTGGCGCGTCGGAACACAACCTCCACAACATCGACGTTTCGTTTCCGATTGGCTTGATGACGGTCGTCACTGGAGTTTCCGGATCGGGGAAATCGACGCTGGTGAATGAAATCCTGTACAAGGCCCTGGCGCGCAAGATTTATCGATCCATCGACGATCCCGGTTCGCACAAAGGTATTGATGGGTTGGATTTGATCGACAAAGTCATTGAGATCGACCAGTCGCCGATCGGTCGCACACCCCGGTCGAATCCGGCAACCTACACCGGAGTCTTTACGCCGATCCGCGAGCTCTACGCCATGCTTCCGGAGTCCAGAGCTCGGGGCTACAAGGCCGGCCGGTTCAGTTTCAACGTGAAGGGCGGCCGTTGCGAAGCCTGTCAGGGTGACGGCTTGCGAAAAATTGAAATGAGTTTCCTGCCCAATGTTTATGTGACGTGCGAAGTCTGCCGCGGACGGCGCTACAACAGCGAAACTCTGTCGATCGAATACAAAGGTTTTTCGATCAGCGCCCTCTTGAATTCCACAGTTGCAGACGCACTACCGGTACTGGAAAACATCCCGCAGGTTCAGGCGAAACTTCAAACGCTTGTCGACGTCGGCCTGGGTTATATCGGCCTGGGACAGTCCTCTACAACTCTGTCCGGTGGCGAGGCTCAGCGAATCAAGCTGGCAAAGGAACTCAGCAAGCGGGCAACCGGCAAGACTTTATATATTCTCGACGAACCTACAACCGGTCTCCATTTCGACGATGTGCAAAAACTCCTCCACGTTCTCAATCGATTGACAGACCTTGGTAACACGGTAATTATTATCGAACATCATCTGGACGTGATTAAGACCGCCGATTGGGTGATCGATCTGGGTCCCGAAGGTGGAGCACAAGGGGGAACCGTCATGGCGGCCGGAACCCCGGAGCAGGTTGCGGGGAAGTTGAACTCCTACACGGGACAAGCGCTGGCACAGGTACTGAAATGAAAAGTTCGTTGAGCTTGATCGAAACTCTTGCGGCAGACAGCGCTCGGGTGAAGACGGCCTTCTTCAGAAGTCACGGCGAAAAGATTGCCGAGGCAGCCGGCGTTCTGTCTGCGGCATTCCGTCAGGGACGCAAACTGCTCCTCTTTGGAAACGGCGGCAGCGCGGCGGATGCTCAGCACATTGCAACGGAGTTCGTTGGACGGTTCATTCCCGACCGGCCTCCATTGCCTGCAATCTCGCTGGTCACAGATACGTCTGCACTGACTGCGCTCGGGAATGATTACGGCTTCAACTTCGTGTTCTCACGGCAGGTTGAAGCGCTGGGAGTTTCCGGCGATGTGGTTATTGGAATTTCGACGAGCGGGAATTCTCCCAACGTCATCGAAGCGCTGGATGCCGCCAAAGCAAAAGGAATCGCGACGATCGGCTTCACCGGCCAGAACGGCGGAAAGATGAACGGTCATGCCGACATTCTTTTCTGCGTACCGAGTGCGGTGACTCCTCGAATTCAGGAAACGCATTTGACGCTCGCGCATATTCTTTGCGAGTTGGTCGACCGTGAACTTTTTCCGGACGCCTGGGCGGCCGAAACGCCGGCGAAGGCTTGACGGTGGAATCCCGGTATCCGATTCAGCCGCTTAGTCTGGACGGTGTGTCGACCTATCCGCTTGCCGATCGCAAGAGCAAGGTCAGCTCGGAAATGTTCGGCAAACCTCTCGACGGCTCCGACAACATTCCCGCATTCATCTCAAAACTCCCCCGCATACTTGCGGCCGACGGTCTGCGCACATTGATCCGGGCGATCCTATATGCGCGCGCGACGAACAAACCCATCATCTGGGGGATGGGCGGACACGTCGTAAAGGTTGGTCTCGGACCGGTGATCAACGATCTGATCGAGAACGGCTTTGTCACCGCGATTGCGATGAACGGTTCGGGCGCAATTCACGATTTTGAAATTGCCCTTTGCGGTTCCACTTCAGAAGAGGTCGCAGACGTTCTGGGATCCGGGCAGTTTGGAATGGCGCGAGAAACCGGAGAGTACATGAACGTCGCGATCAACAGCGCTGAGGGAAACGGCATCGGCATCGGCGAAGTTCTCGGGCATTCCATCGTCAATGGCTTTCCTGAAGGGGTCGCATATCCCCACAAGGACATCAGCATTCTCGCCGCAGCCTACAAGAAAAGCATCCCGGTGACCGTGCACGTGGCCATCGGCACCGATATCATTCATGCCCATCCGGCGGCGTCCGGCAAGTCGATTGGTGAAGCCAGCCAGCACGACTTCCGGTTGTTCTGCGCGTCCGTCCGGGAACTTGATGGCGGCGGCGTTTATTTGAATGTCGGATCCGCGGTCATACTGCCTGAAGTGTTTCTGAAGGCGGTCTCGGTGGTTCGCAATCTCGGAACTCGTCTGGATGAATTCACCACTGCAAATCTCGACTTCATCCAGCATTATCGGCCCGCGATGAACGTCCTCAAGCGGCCGACGCAAAATGGCGGTCAGTCTGTCGCCATCACCGGTCATCATGAAATCATGATCCCGTTAATTGCCGCGGCGCTGAAGGGCTCGCTTTAGAAAATGGAGATAACGCCAGACTCCGAGCCGTATCGAACGTCCTGGGCCGTTTCCGATCTCATCGCATTTGGCTCGTTCTTCGTCCTCTCGCTGATGTTTTTGCCTTCGATTCTTGTCATGGCTGTCCGGCTGTTCATCCCCGGTATTTCCATCGCAACTCTCTCCAGCGAAGCACAGATCCTTCTTCAGGGCGCACTCGATGTCGCATGGGTGGGATTTATTTTCTTTCTGGTGAAGGTGATTCATCGTAGGCCAATTCTGGAGTCCATCCATTGGATTCGCACAAACCGCTTCCGCACGGGCAGCTTGATTGCGCTGGGCGCAACGCTGGCACTGGCAGTTTTCGTTGTCTCGTCTTTCTTTCCGCCGGCAACGCCTCCAGCCATTGAAAAACTCGTCGAATCGTCGAAGTCGCTTTACCTGCTGGTGATTTTTGGAATTGTATTCGCGCCGATCATCGAGGAAATCATGTTTCGGGCATTCTTCTTCAACGCATTGTACGAACTCGGAGGATCTCGACTCGCCGTACCAGCGACGGCAGTGCTCTTTGCGCTGTTGCATGCGCCGCAGCTTTGGCCCAGCCTGGCGGGAATCGTCCTGATTTTTGTGGTTGGTTTTGTCCTGTCGTTTGTCCGGGACCGTTCCAATTCATTGATCCCATCCTTCATCATCCACACCGCGTACAACGGAATGCTCGTTGGCGCTTCCGCTCTTGGTACTCTCCTGCAACGGGGGAAGTAACTGTAGGCGCGGTCTATGACCGCGCACGCTCGATCGTCTACAGCGAATTCGATTGATGGATTGTGCGCGGTCATAGACCGCGCCTACAGTCAGGAGGTCGCCTGCAGTTAGTTCACGTAGCGTTCGTAAAGGCTGGTCCGTTGGCGGGGGATAAAGCCGGCATCCTGGATGATGCGGCGAAGTTCTGCGTCGTTCGCGCGATTCCTGGCCCCGGCAGCGCTGATGACGTTTTCTTCGATCATGATGCTGCCCATATCATTGACGCCGAACCGTAATCCCACCTGACCAATCTTCATGCCCACCGTCAGCCACGACACCTGAACGTTGTCGAAGTTGTCGAGAAAGATCCGGCTGAGCGCCAGCATTCGGAGGTATTCGGCTGCAGAGATCTTCGGAAGGTTTCGCTTCCCGAGTTCCGTGTGCTCGTCCTGGAACGTCCAGGGAATGAATGCGGTAAACCCTCCAGTCTCGTCCTGAAGCCTGCGCAGTTTCTCCAGATGATTGATCCGATGGCGAATCGTTTCGCCGACGCCGATCATCATGGTGGCTGTGGTCTTCAGCTTCAGCTTGTGCGCCTCGCGATGAACCATCAGCCAGTCCGCGCTGTTGCATTTCAATGGACTGATGTCGGTGCGGATTTCGTCGTCGAGAATCTCGCCGCCGCCACCGGGCATGGAATCGAGGCCGGCGGCGTGGAGCCGCTCGAAGGTCTCCGCAACACTCAGCTTCGAGACACGGGCGATGTTGAGGATTTCGGAAGGCGAGAAACAATGACAGTGAATCTGAAATCGTTCCTTGATGCCGGCCAGCAGCTTCTCGTAATAGTCGATCTTCAAGTCCGGGTGGACGCCGCCCTGCATCAGAATGCCGGTACCGCCCAGCGCGAGTGTTTCCTCGATTTTCTTGTAGATCACATGATCGGGAAGTACGTAGGCTTCGTCGTCGCCTTTCACGCGATAGAAGGCACAGAAGGTGCAAAACTCCTTGCAGACGTTCGTGTAGTTGATATTGCGATCGATGATGTAGCTGATGACATTGTCGGGATGCCGCTTCTGCCGGATCTGATCGGCCGCATCGGCGAGATCCACCAGGTCGGCATGATCGAAGAGCTGGGTTGCCTGCTCCGGCGTGACTCGCCTGCCTTCAATTGCCGCCTGAAGGATAGTCGAACACTCACTCATAGATACTCCACGGATCTCGCGGACTTGATTGCACCGATGCGAGCAGCTTTCTCGTAGAACAGCTGCAGGCCGTCGGAGCACGCCTCGTCCATAAAATAATGGACATTGTGATCCAGATATTCTTGCAGATATTCCTTCTTCATCGAAAGAGTTTCCGCGTGCCGTTCCGCTATGATCGTTGTGTTCGCAACGCCGAAATCCCGCGACGCTTTCAACAGGTCGATCACCGTCTTGTCTTGAAAGCCCGGACGGGCCGCCCAAAAAGCGAAGACGAAGGGCAGCCCGGTCAGCACCTTCCAGCGTTCCACGAGATCAAACACAAAAAGGGGCTCGGGACTCAGTTTCAAGAATGCTTTTTGCTTTTCCGCATTGGGCTGTTCGTTCTCTTGCATGAATTTCAGCGCACCATCCCCAATGATCACGGCCGCGTCGGTCTGGCCGAGCATGCGCGCAAGGTCTGGTTCGGACGGACGGAACTCCGGCCGTAGATGATAGAAATCCTCCATCAGGATTTGGGCCAGCGCCACTGAGCTTCGAGATCCCTTGTCGTATGAAATGGTCTTCACTTCCCACAGAGGCTTGTTGCTGATCAGCAGCACGCTGCGAACCCGGTGACGGCATGCGATCACAGGTCCGGGAATAATTTTGGCACCCGGAATCCGTTGGTATTCGATGGAAGGAATCAATCCGATGTCGACGGTACCGGCGGACAATTGATCGGCGCATTCGGCAGGCGTGCTCATTATCGGCTGGAAATCTCCGGCTTGCTGCCCCTCGAGAATTCCCCACGCAAGAGGCGCCGCATTCAGATAGCGGACAATGGAGATTTTGGTTTTTGCCACACGGCATTCTAGCATGCCGCATTCGGGCTTAAATGACCTGAAACTCCCGGAACATGTACTGATAGAACGGATCGTTGATATAAAGCTTCACCCAGTTCAGGCCTGCGACGCATTCCGTGAAGTGGTCCGACAGTTTGCGGAAGACTTCGGTATCGGGCTGCGCCATTTCCATCTCCGCGACGATTGTGTAGGAGCGGCGGCCCTGGGCGGCATAAAACGAGGGGCTCACGGTCTGCCGGCCATAAGTCAGGCTTTCGGGAAAGAGTCCAAGATTAAACAGGGCCAGATCGCCCAGGTGCCGGTAGCATTCCCGCCGGAGGGCTGACGACATCTCGCGGCCTGCCTGCTCCAGAATTTCGCTGACGTACCGCAGGCGCTTCCCGTCGTCATCCTGAATTCGATAGAGGTTATCGGGGTGGATGAATTCGATCAGGAGGTTCGTTACGTAATCAATGGTATCTTTGTCGCGGAGCTGGAGCTCGCCCATGCCGCGCTCGGTCAGTTGATGAAATACCAGCCGGACCGGATGATCTTCAGGAATCGAGCTCCTCTGAATATTGATCATTTGGATACCTCTCGCTTCTATAGACGTCTCGAAGGAACGAGTGTTGCATGCAAATAACCGTGGTCGGTGGCGGTCCTTCCGGAAGCTGGGCTTCCATCCAGCTGGCGAAACGCGGACACACCGTCACGCTGATCGACTCGCTGGCGCCCTGGGAAAAGCCCTGTGGCGGGGGCGTCACCACCAAAGCGCTTGACCGATTCGGGATCTTCAATTCCGATCTTCCTCGAAAGGACATCGAACGCATTACTGTTTTTTTCGGGGACTCGGATTCGGTGACTTTCGCGCCCCAATCGGCGCTCACGGTAGTGTCGCGGCAGGAGCTGGGCCGCTACCTTCTCGACGAAGCGGCAAGAACCGGGGTGCGTATCGTGAATGACCGCGTGACGCGCATTCAGGATCGCGATAATCGTTGGATCATTTCCGGGCGGGATACGGAGTTTGAAGCGGATTTTCTAGTCGGAGCCGACGGGGCAACGAGCATGGTGCGCCGTGCGACAGGACGGGCTCTGGGTGCCGGCGAATTGTGCGTGACGGTGGGCTACTTCATACCCGGCAGTTTTCCGTCCCACATGAAGATATTCTTTGTACCTGCATTCGAGGGCTATATCTGGTCTTTCCCAAGACCAGACCACATCTCCTACGGCCTGATCACTCGCAGCGGACCCGCATGGAACATCCGCGCGAAATCACTTCTCGCGAACTTTATCGAAGCGGATCTTGGCACCCTGGTAATGAACCAGGCGGTGTTCTATAGCGCTCCCGTTCCGTGCCTCAGCCCTCGTTCGTGGAAGAATAACACGATTTCAGGGAACCGCTGGGCGCTGGTCGGCGACGCCGCGGGACTTGTCGATGCCATCACGGGTGAAGGAATCTACTTTGCCTTTCGGTCGGCGGAAATTCTGGCGGAAACCATCGAACAGCCGGGCGCCTATTCGAAAGCAATTGCCAATGACATTGGCCGCGAACTGGTGCGGGCATCGAGAATGTACAAGACTTTTTATAACGGACATTTTCTTGGCGGTGATTTCCGAAAACGCACCATTCAAATGGCCCGCCGCAGCCGCACCGTACGTCATATTCTGGGAAACCTGATTGCAGGCAATCAGTCGTACGTGAGTCTCAAGAAGAAGTTGTTTTATTCAATCCCGTCCGTTGGCTGGGACTTGATCTCGGGACGCCAGTAGGCAGGCACTTCAGCGCTAACCTCCGTTCCCTGAGAAAGGGTCTGCATACCTTTGCAATGACGCCGCGGGCGAATTATGAAGCGAACGGACTCTCAGCGTGGGAGGGTCTGATACAATGCCGGCAGCAAATCAAACGTTTCTGGGGAAATTATGGACGCTCACGAATTGGTCATCGAGATGAAGTTACTGGAGCGGCGGTTGACGCTCTACGAGGAAAAATACGGCATTCTTAGCGCCGACTTTCACCGGTCTCTCATGGCCGGAGAGCTATCTGCCTACGACGGCTTCGACGAAACACGGACCGACTTCAGTCGCTGGAAAGGTATCTACGAAACGTGGATGCGCCGCAAGGAAGCTTACTCGCACGTCATGGAACGCGATGGCGTAGCGAAGGCTCTACGGGTTCAACCGGTTTACTGAATGAATGGCGGGCAATCCCCTTGAATCCCTCACCGCATACAGTCAATTCATCGCAGAACTTGTCCATCGCGACGCCATCAACCATTCGACGTTAACAGTTTGGTCTGACAGTCCGCACACCGGAATCGCTGAAGGCGAGTTGTTTTTCCCGTCTGGTTTTCGTCTCAGGCTTCGTGAGGAATTGGACTTCGAAGTAAAACTGATTACCTCTTACGGCTATGAGGTATACAAAAGCGAGCTCCGTTTATTCTGGTACGACGATTTTCCGCATCCTCAAATAGAGGAATTGGCGTCAACTTTCCCGCACCACAAGCATGTTCCTCCCAATCCCAATCGCAACCGGATACCGGCCCCACAAATTACTTTTGCGCAACCGAATCTGCCCTTTCTGTTGAGTGAAATTGAAGATCTACTTCGCAACGCCTGAAATCCATCGTTCAGTCGATAACGTCGGCTTGACGGCTTTGGGCGTCTCCGTGTGCACGAGATGGGCTACCGCCCGATCGCGTTCTGTAAAAACAAGCAGCGTAGATAGGGTCCAGGACTCGATTCTCCCAAAAGAGCGTCAAGTGTTGGAGCGAAGTCTGCCGCCTCAGCGCCTGGGTGCTATTGGGGGAAGGAGACTCCTGAAATTGGGGCTTCCAGTCTGTTCTCGCCGGTTCGGAGTGCCCGTTGCCCGGACAGTCACGGCGACCTTCAAATCGGTTCGCCTTATGCCTTTCCCGTTCCAATCGTTGGACTTCCGGTTTCGATTACCCTGGAAATAACTTTACCGCTGTCCGGATCCGTGACGTCAATGTAGAGGTGCACGGTGGTGGTGTCGAAGCGTTTCGCCGCGGAATGATATTCCGCCTTGCCGGAGCGAAGTTTGAATCGGGACGCCTCATTCAGGCCGGAGAAAGAATGGAGGACGGTGAAATCGTCCGTGCGAACGGCTCCAAGTATAGGTGGAACAAGCAGCAGTCTTGAGGTGTTCGAGACGCAACGTCGTCTATCCAACGTTATATGGGAAACGCCGAATAGACGCTGGACGGCCTCAGCCACCGGTGTCACCCGCGCGCACCGATACACTATCGACACTCAACTCGGAATGGTTCTGAATGCGTCACATCGAATTGTGAAATCGCAGCCGTGTGTCCGCAAACTCCTTCGAGATTTGCATCGAGACGCTTGTTTTCTCCGCCTCGCGGAAAATAGTAGCTTTCCCCACCATCGCAGCCGTCAGCCTGTCGCCCGCTTTCTCCAGAAACGGCCCTATGCGACACCAAGCCGCCCACAGGCCTTCACGATCGCCACAAAACCCTTCCGCAATACAGGCTCTATCACGCTTGAACTCCCTATATTTTTCAGTCCGAGCAGAAAGCCAAAGCGGCAGCTGAGAAGGAAGCGGCTGCGCGCAAAGTCTGATACAGGTTAAATGGTTTTCAATCGATCAACCTGTAATTTAGAAGATGGCGATGATAATACCAAAAAGAAGCAGCGCTACTATTGCGGGAAGCACTAACACTGCGAGAGCGGCACGCGTCATGGAGATCTGGTGCACCATACCGAGCACAATTGCTGCAAGTCCTGAGCCGCTTGCCTGCACGGCTTTCCAAGCCTCATCTTCAGGTATTCCTACAATCTTGAACGCCGCTACCATTAATAGAGAAATCGGGTAAAAAGCTGCGCTTACGAAAGCTGTCGCCAGAAATGTGCTGTGAAAGTCGGCTTTGCCACGTAGAAAACGCAATGGAAAATGAACGATGAAGGCGCTCACCAGGTACACCAAGAGAAGTAAGAAACCATCGAGAGTCTGATTGAAGATACTGAGGCCAGTGCGGAATACCCCAGTCTTGATTCCGGTTATCTGACTGAAAACAGTCGCCACGACGAATGAAACGGTGACGGCACTAAAGAGGTCTTTAACTTTGTATTCGTGGTCTATTATTCGAATTGCAACGACATCGAGTTGGTTTAAGAGCGACATGTATTTCCAATAGTCCTTCATCATGTCGCTAGACTTCTTTAAGATAAGCCGCGCGTAAGCAAGCACGCCGTCACTCTGCTCAGGTTCGTTCTTCTTCGAGAACTGCGCCAAAGCATCGATTATCGCCTGGTCGACGAATGCAAGCTTACTTGTGCCCTTGGTGGTTCCTGTTGACGTGTCAATTGCGGCAAACTCAGTACAAACCCCCTTGCTTTTGTAAAGTCCTTGCCTTTTTACGGTATGACGTCGCTTCAATTGCTTGAATTGAGACTGTTCGATGAGATCAAGAGGCCGATCAAATACGACATATATTTTCAGAGCGGTTACACTCACGTTCTCGAATTCGTTCAACAGAGATTCCGAATTCGTGTGCACGCTCTCCGCAAATTTTGCTAGCTGGTCGACACTTATTGCAGCATGGGAGACAACAGCGACAAGACGGATAGCCATTCGCGCAGTAAGCTTGTGTATTTTGTCGAGATTCGGGAAGATCAACAGTTCTCCAGTTTTTGTCGATCCTGTCGTGCCCTTCCAGAATTTTAGAATTGTCCCGAATGGACCAGGCAGACTGGCTGGTTTTCTCAATTCAGAGAACCCCAACTCGATTAGTTTGGCTCGTGCAGCTTTAACAAATTCTGAAGCACTGGTACCGTTAGCCCTTGAAGTTACCGCTTTAGACATAGACGCCTCGCCAATGCGATCCTGCGGATCTCGAAATCAAAGGAGATTTCGGATTGAGTCTATATGTAAATTCGTGGTTCGGACCACGAAGAAACTGCCAAAATTCATGAGGCACACTTATTACAGTAGGAGCCCTTGGAGCGCCGAAGGGTTCCTCCGGCGATATTCGGCGAGATCCGGGATACAACCCTGTGGTCATTCGTCAAGTTCATGGCCCAGCAATAACACGCAGCACCACTGAAGAGCGGAGTTCAGGCCATCAAGATTCCCGACTTTGACATGTGAAAAGACTGTGGCGCACCAATGACAATCGAGCAGCGAGTTCCGAATGCCAAAGACTTCCGCGTGAAAGTCCAGTGGAACTGTCCAGGGTGTCACCGGATGGTCTGGAAGGAGTACGCGATGAGATACCTGGGAGGTGGAGGGATTGAAGACAGTACCGGGGAGAGAACCTTGAATTTCAAATTGAACTCCCCAATATATACGGTCTTCAGGAATCGATTGGCTTCCTCGATGCCGGTGATGCCCTGGAGCCGTAGTTCCTGGGGCAGACGCCCTTGCCAGGCTCGAAAACTGCGCTCACTGCGGCCCCGTCCCTGAGGAGAGTAGGATGGCATCATCCGAATGCCGATATCCCGCAAGGCGCGTCCTACTTCGGTCAGGCGATTGAGATCCACCGGTTCCCCCGCTTTCGGCGTACAGAAAAAGTGGCTGCCCCGGTCACTGTATAGCGAACAAAACCAGCCGTATTTTTCGACCACTCCCTTCAGTGCCGTCATCACCGTCCGGGTCGATTCCTGATCCACCAGTTCAACTGCCACCCGTTTCCCGCTGGCCCGCCCTTTGCGCCGATCCACTAATCCGTCGTAACCCGCAAACTCATAGCGCGCACGCCACCGCCGCATCGACCGCACTCTGATACCGATGATCTCGGCCGCTTGCCACCATGTGATCGTTTTTGCAAACGCCTTCGGGATCACTTCTTGCACCTTCATTGCTCGCTCCAGTTCTGCTGCGGGTATCTGCCCCATGCCGACCTCCGGCACAAAGCTTCAACTCGCCGCGGTTCAAAAGCGGCCAACTCGTGTGCTAATTCAACCGGTCAACTCGTTTGCTCCTTACACACTAGAGATGCGGCGGCTTGATCCGTGACGCAACCGCGCTTATCCTTCCTATCCGTTGACGGCATGGACACTTGTGGTGCTATGCGGCGAAGGGGGGCGCGACATGCATTTCCGGAAGATCTTTTGGATCGGTTTGGTGATCATTCTGGCATTTGCGGCGATCGCTGCCCTCAAACGCTCCGGCGAAATTTATTGGCACATGGGTGAGACTCGGCCGCTCGGAGGCCCGCGCCTCGATTTCTTCGTCAGTTACATCAAGCGGTGGCCGCGGGGCTGGCACGTCGAGGACGCGAAAAACGAGTTGACGACGCATATCGAGTGGATCCTACGACAGGGGCCGCTCCATCTGGATGAACCGTTCCTCTTTACCGACCGGTTCTCGGCCATTCACGCAATCGTCAACACCGACGCTCGCATGACCGATTTGCTCGAATGTGCGGCTTGGGACGAGATGGCCCGGAGCGGAAGGAGAGACGTATTTGTCCGTTACGCTGGCGCGGCAAAGGGGTGGCGCGCCGAGCGCGCTCGGGCGATCGCGGAATGGTCGCCGGAGGCGGGGGGCCCTGCAACGGCTCGCGCGTTGAAGCGCCTGGAACTGGCGGTAACGATCGCGCGGGACGGAAAAGTTCCGGCGGCTGAGCTGCCATCGCGAATCTCACACTGGACAGACGACATAACGCATCTGATTCGAATGCGTGTCGGAGACATTTTTGAAACCGTTGGCGTCGAGGTGTCGCCGCAATCCTGCCCTCAATGCGATGCCCAATTGCGTGTCGAGGGTCGCTACCATCTCGAGGAGGCCACGTATTACGATCCGGTTGGCGCGGACCGCCAACACCGCACGGTCCTGGCCGGTGCAGGAATGCACGGCACGATCCTACTTCTTGACCGAGGCGGCAGAATGCTCGATCGACGTCAATTCGACGCGCAACACGACCCGCCGCCGGTTGCCGACAGGCCGCGCCAGTTTGCTTCCAGAGATCGCCTCTCGATCATCGGGCCCAGCCAACTCGTAGATGATGCGCCGCGTTCCATCTCGACTGGCCTTTACGATATTGTGTCGGCGGCGTACGGGCCAGTGTTCTGGATGGCGGAGGACCGAGCCCCTCGTATACCCAGCAGCGACAGCATTAGGGTGAAGAATGCACTTCCGGCCACCGTCCGTAAATTGCTTTCGGCGGATAAGGTATACGAAGCAGTGCACCCATGTGTGGCCTCAGCTACGAATAGCCGAAAGTATAGGTGGAACAAGCAGCAGTCTTGAGGTGTTCGAGACGCAACGTCGTCTATCCAACGTTATGTGGGAAACGCCGAATAGACGCTGGACGGCCTCAGAGCGGATAAGAAGGCGGATCCTTCCGTTTGACAGCGCGAGTGGTGAGCAACGATAGGGAGTTCTTGAACAATTCCGGACACACCAATCCCCTGCGGGCGATCGCTATTCATCAAATGTCGATTCGGAGACCGCGCATGCAACCGGCGGAGCGCGGCCGGGAAGCCCCATGCACTCGAGAATTTTCCCCGTGTTAATCGGCGGGTGAATTGCCGCAAGAATTTTGAGACGACCACCGCAAGCGGGACAATTCGGGACATCGAACTCGAAAACTTTTCTCATCAACTCGGACCAAGAATAGTTTCGACGCCTTCTCCTTTTGTCGCCGGACGCGTCGCAATCGCAGGTTTCCAATACAGAGCCGCTGTCTGGAACTGCTGGAACAATGGCGGCGCGCCATGCTGCAGCCGGTCCCAAAAGGCCGTGGAATCGAACGAGATTTTTTCGAGGAAATGGAACAAGCGCCGCCAACCGCGAGAGGAAATCCAGCGGTTCGAAAATTCCATGCGTGGTTCCGTTCTTACATGGGGTTTTGAGCCGGTAGCTCAATCGACCGTCCAGCAGTTCCTTCAATCGTTCCACTGCCACCGGGGGGGCGCGCGGCATAGCTCAGCAAACGCTCCAAACCCTTGCGATCGGCTGCGCGAATCCCGACTCCGGCGTGAACGCTGAACCCCGACACCAAGGCGCATCGAGGGGCGCGGTGCTCGAAACTTTCTTCTGAATTCTCTGCACTTCCAGAGCGTGTGAATTGGAATTCTCCGGCGGTCTTCACACGTTGCCCGGCCTGAGGTCCTATCGCTTTCGTTCCCAGGATCGACGCACCGTAGAGCGCCGCAAGCGCCGGTTCCTCCGGCTCCGTGTCCCGGCCTTGTTTCTCTAATAGCGACGCGACGCGCACGGCCACGCGTTGGGCTACAGCCACCACGTCGCCGGTATCCGGCGGACGAAGTGCGCAGAACACGGGCGCCTCTCCGTCTGCGGCCGCGTAGACGCCGTCTAATGCGATGAGGTGAAAGTGTGGAGTGAGATTTAAGGCAGATCCAAACATCTGAACGAACGTCACCGAACCGCATTTCCCATTTGGAATTCCATACTCTCGCGCACGCCGCCGAAGGGAACCGAACACTTCGTGAACAAAAATAGCCAGCACTTTGCTGAGTAGATCCGCATCGAATGCGACGTGGAAACGCAACGAGTACGGCAGGGAGAGGACCCACTGCCGAACCGGTACCGCCGGAATCACACGGTCGACCAGATGCGCGGCAGTATCGGCCATCCGTCGTCCGCAACACGAAGGGCAGTAGCCGCGATTCTTACAGGCAAAGGGTAAAAGACGATTCTCGCCGCAGGATTCGCACTGAAGACGAATAAAGCCGAATTCCAGCTGTCCGCACCTGAGAAAAGATCGAAACTCTTCTTCAACGAACGCGGGGACGGCGCGATCCCGCGCCTGCTGTGCGGCGAGAAACGTTTCCAGATTCCCTGCCACGACGCGGTACAGCAGGCTGTCTTCGGGATGCCGCGGACTGTACTTTGCAGTAGCCGGCACACTCCCGAGGATGAGCAGCCATCACACCATGCGAAGCTTTCGTATTGAAAGGAGTTCTCAGGCAACCATGTCCGGTAGTCCGGATTTCCCGCGACTACCAACCGGTAGTTTTCCGCGAATGCGGCGACTTTGACGATAACCAGGATAAGAAGCGCGCTCAAGGACCAGAGCAGATTCCACAGTCTATCGGTAACTGCGTTTCCCGATGCTGTCTTCAAGGTCGAACGCCGGTATGAAGGAAAACAAACGACGGCTACGACGATCGCCATCTTTGCCACATGCCACATCATTTCGGTTGACGTTTTATCCGACAGTTACTTGGAATTCCCGCTGCGGAGTCCGTTATCCTTCTAATCTTTTCGTTTTCGACGCCGGCCGCTTCCGAGTGACTTCGAATAAGCGGCGTTGCCGCAAATCTGATGTAGCCACGTGTTATGTGATTTCGTGGCAAGACGCCTTCAGAATCGCTCGCTCCTCACTCTTTGGAACATCGTTCGGGATGAAGCGATCGGCAGAATATAGGTAGTCTTCACCACTTTCGTCGATGACACGAAGATCACCATCATGAGCGGCATCTTCGTCGGAAATCACGCGGTATATTTTGTGAATTGGGGCCGCTCCGCCCCGAGGACGTGTACAAAGTGGACTAGAGGCGCAGATCTGCGCTAGCCTTGTCCGCAGCTTCGCGCACAGCCGTCGGCTCGCGCGTGGATGGGCACGCCGGAATCCACAGAACAGCTGGGACAACACCCCCCTACCGGCTCGCGACATTGGGAAACATTCGGTCTAGCAGATGCGCCGCCATGTCAGTCGCCCCAACAGACGGAAAGACAATGGATGAGCCCATGGCGTCCTTGACAGATCGCGAGGTGGAGACTCTGTTCAGCGTCATCGGCATGCTGCGCAGTCGCGGCGTTGGGATCATTTATATCTCGCACCGTCTCGATGAAATTTCGACGATCGCAATGAATAAGCACCATAAGCCACATGGGAAGGGTCCAGGACTCGGATGTCCCACAGGAACGTCATGCGTTGGAGCGCTGTCGGCGGCTTCAGCGCCTGGGTGCTATTGGGGGAAGGAGATTCCTGAAATTGGGGCTTCCAGTCTGTTCCCGCCGGTCGGAGTACCCGTTGCCTGGACTGTCCTGCCGACTTTCAGATCGATTGCTTTTATGCCTTTCGCACTCCATTCGTTTGGACTTCCGGTAATTTCGACGACCCAGGAGACGTTAACGTGGTCCGGATCCGTGACATCGATGTAGAGGTTCACACGGGGATTCGTCCATTCCGTTTTCCTGATCTTACCCTGAATGGTCGTTAGGCGATTTAGGCGGTCCGGGACGGCAGGGACAGGCGCTTGAGGGGAAACCTGCGCGAATACCGACGCCGCGATTGTCGCCGCCAGCACTGCAACCAGGATTCTATGAGCCTTCATGGATGTGCCTCCCATTGTAGATGCGCCATTCTATCACTTGAGACTAGGGCCATTGCTATCCCCTGAAAAAGCCGCGTGCAGCTGCTGTTGGCCGCGGTAAACTTGACCATCTTGCGTGAACGGAAAACAAGGTTGAAAGGGAAAACAAAAATGGATGCCAACACACAAACTCCAAAGGTGAACACGACTTCAGTTCGGGAAATGAGCGGGCAATTTTATGGCGTTTATCCTGCAATCGTCATGGACATCAAGGATCCGGATGCGCAGGGACGTGTGAAGTTGGGAATGCCGTGGATGACCGATCCGCTCGGCGCTAATTATCAGGCATGGGCGCGCATGGCAACCCTGATGGCGGGACACAATCGTGGAAGCTGGTTTATTCCCGATGTCGGTGACGAAGTTCTTGTTGCCTTCGAAGGAGGCGATCCGCGCCGTCCATACGTTATTGGCGCGCTCTGGAATGGAAAAGACAGGCCGCCGGAAACAATGGATGGAGCCGGGAGCAACCGGCGAAAGGTACTCCGCTCACGCAATGGCGTGAAGATCACGCTTGAAGATCAGGATGGGAATGAGAAATTCCGTGTGGAAACGCCCGGCGGGCAAAAGCTCGAACTGCGTGATGGACCCGGACGCATTGAAATTTCAGACAGCAACGGAAACTCCATCCGGATGGAAACCAGCGGAATCACCGTAAATGCTGCGGCAAAGGTCACGATCAATGGCACTCAGGTCGCAATCAACGCCGGCATGATCACAGTGAACGCGGGACTGTCGCAGTTCAGCGGCGTGGTACGATGCGATACCATCATTGCCAACAGCGTCATCGGTTCTTCGTATACTCCGGGACCTGGAAATATATGGTAACGATAGTAGATCAGTTCACAACCGGAGGCACATCGACGTCGGCCTCCACGAGCGTTGTCGCTGCAGTCACCTTGTCGTCGTCATCCAGATTGATGAGCCGCACGCCCTGGCTTGCGCGGCCGACGGCGCGGATATCGGTGGAGCGCACACGGATCAGTTTGCCGTTGGCGGTCATGACGAGAACGTCGGAATCTTCCTGAACGGGCATGATGGCGACAACCTTGCCGTTTTTCTCCATCGTCTTGACGTTGATAATGCCTTTGCCGCCGCGTCCCTGAATGCGATACGCATCCACCTTCGTCCGTTTTCCGAATCCATGCTCGGTGACGGAAAGAACAAGGTCGTCCTCACTGGTGGAAACAATCATGGCAACCACGTAATCGCCTTCTTCGAGACGGATTCCGATAACGCCATAGGCCTGACGTCCCATTTCGCGGACATCCGAGTGCGCGAAGCGAATGCACAAACCATCATGGGTGCCGATGAAGACGGTTTCCTGGGCCGATACCAGCTGCGCGGCGATGAGTTCGTCATTTTCGGGCACGCCCATCGCGATGATGCCGCGGCTGGTGGGGTTGTTGAAATTCTCCAGTGACGTTTTCTTCACCTGGCCGTTGCGCGTGGTCATCACGACGAAAACGGCTGGATCGAATTCCTTGACCGAAAGCAGCGCGCGCACTCCTTCATCCGCGGAAAGATTGGCGAGATTGACGATGGCTTTCCCCTTGCCCGTGGTTCCCACGTCCGGAATCTCGTAGACCTTCAACCAATACAAGCGGCCGCGGTCGGTGAAGACCAGAACATAACTGTGCGTATTGGCGACAAAGACGTTCATGACAGCATCTTCATCGCTCGTCTTCTTGCCGA
>Ga0134122_10000136_pt1 | contig 41777 bp, 27 predicted proteins | sample KB302_FD_96461 | JGI IMG/M metagenome (GOLD analysis project Ga0134122, IMG submission 96461) | Terrestrial soil microbial communities without Nitrogen fertilizer from Kellogg Biological Station, Michigan, USA - KB3-0-2 | ecosystem: Environmental > Terrestrial > Soil > Unclassified ... | reverse complement strand
CTGGGGCGCGTTGGTGTGCGCCTGCCCGATCGCAAAGCCGCTGAACGTCATGCGCGGCGCGCCCTTGCCGACGGCCCACGTCGGAAACGACGCGTTGGCGGGGTGAGTGGGGAACAGCGCGGTCGGCAGCGCCTGGAAGAAGAAGTCGTCGTATCCCACCTTGATCTCGTTGACGGCACGAGTGCCGAGGACCTGCGTCAGCGCGCCGTAGAGCTCGTTGCTCGGCCGCGCCGTGGATTCCGTCGACGAGGGCGACTGCGAGGAGCCGCCGGTGTACCGCGGATCGAACGGCGTGAAGAGGCGCGACACGTTGCCGCGCACCATGAGGCGGACCTGCGGGGAGAATTGGAAATCCACGCGCCCGCCGGCCTTCGGGTCGGTTCGTATGCCGGTCATGTCCTGGTTGAAGCTCTTGTACGCGGTCGTGTAGGTCTGCGTCGACGGCTCGCGTTCGTATTCGTAGCTGGCAAAGAAATGGATCTTGTCCTTCCGGATCGGGCCGCCGAAGGTCGTACTGAACTGCTGGTTCGAATAGGGGAGCACGCGATTGACGATGAAGTCGCGCGCGTTCCACCGATCGCTCCGGAAGTAGCCGGCGGTGCTGCCGGTGAACGTGTTGGTCCCTGACTTCGTCACCGCGTTGACCTGCACGCCCGCCGAGCGCCCCTGGCTCGCGTCGAACCGGTTGGCGACGAACTCGAACTCGGCGATCGAGTCGCGGCCGTAGTGCGGCTGGCCGAAGCCGGTCGCCGAAATCGTCGACGTCACCTGGTGCCCGTCGACGTTCAGCTGCGAGGTGCCGACCGAGGCCTTCGGCATCAGGTCGTCGCTCGAGACCGTGTTGATCCGGCTGCCGGCCGCCAGCATCGTCAGGTCGAGCCAATTGCGGCCGTTGACCGGAAGCTCCGAGAGCTGACGCGGGTCGATGTTGCTCGACTGACTCGACTGGGTCGTCGTTACGAGCGGCGCCTCGCCGGTGACGGTGACCGTCTCGCGCACGGTCGAGGGCGACAGCTGGAGGTTGACGACGGCCTGCTGGCCGACCAGCATCTCCAGGCCGCTGCGCGTGACGACGGAAAAACCCTGCAGCTGCGCGGTGACGTGATACTCGCCGGTGCGCAGGGCAATCTGGAAGACCCCGTGCTCGTCGGTCACTCCCTCGAAGGTATTGCCCGACGCATCGTTGACGGCGATCACCGTCACGCCCGGCAACACCCCGCCCGTGGAGTCGGTCACGGTTCCCCGAAGCGTTGCGTCTTGTGCGTGTGCGATGACAGGCAGCGCCAGGATCAGGATGGTTCCGAGCAGGCGGCGACACAGATCCGACATGACTCCTCCTCGCATCCGGGGTTGACCGTGGGTAGAGACGAATCGTCAGGGCCGCCTGAAGGCGGCCCCCACGAACCAGGGGCTGCCTACGCGAGCGCTTTTTTGACCCGAGCCGCCGTGAACGGGACGGTGCGCAGCCTCACGCCCGTCGCGTCGAACACGGCGTTGGCCAGCGCGGCGGCAACCGGCGCGGTGGCCGCTTCGCCCGCGCCGACCAGCGGCTCGTTCGGCCGATCGATCAGGATGACCTCCACTGCCGGCGCCTCGGGGAACCGGAGGATCGGGTAGGAGGTCCAGTCGACGCTCGTCACGCGCGAGCGGTCGAAGGTGACCTCCTCGTGCAGCGCGCGGCTCAGCGTCTGCACGATGCACCCCTCGACCTGGTTGCGCAGCCCGTCGGGATTGACGATGAGGCCGCAATCGTGGGCGCAGGCCACGCGCCGCACCTGGATCTGACCACTCGACGGGTTGACGGCGACCTCCATCGCCATCGCGACGTAGTTCTCCGTCTGCTTGTAGCGCATGTAGGCGATGCCGCGGCCGACGAGCAGGTTGCTTGTCCCGAGCGAAGTCGAGGGGCCCTGCTTCGCGCGCGGGTTCGGCGACGTGCGGGTGTCCCATTTGAACGCCGACGCCGTCCGCGCGATGACGTCGAGCGCGCGGGGATCGGCGAGCCGCTTGCGGCGGAACTCCACGGCGTCCTCGCCCGCGGCGACCGCGAGCTCGTCGGCGAGGCTTTCGACCGCGAAGACGTTGGCAATCTTGCCGGGCGCGCGCAGGTTCGACAGCTGCAGCGGGGTGTCCTTGATCAGGTGCGCGACGACGCGCACGTTGTCGACGGCGTACGGCGGATCGCCGTTCTGCGTGATGGCGCCCGAGCCGGTGCCGTGCTCCTGCTGGATGCCGGCGGCGTCGGCGGAGAGCAGCGCGCGCGCACCGGGGGCCGCGTTCGGCACCCACATCTCGGTCTCCCACGAGACGATGCGTCCGCTCGCGTCGAGCGCGGCGCGCACGTCGAGCAGCTGCTGCGGGCCCTTCGGATCCCAGCCGTGCTCCTCGTGCCGCATCCACTGCACGCGCACCGGCTGGCCGATGGTCTTCGACAGCAGCAGCGCGTCGGCCGCCACGTGGTCGCCGCCGTTGGTGCCATACGATCCGGAGCCGTCGAGGAAGACGACGCGGAGCTTTTCCGGTGGAATGCCGAACACCTTGGCGAGGTTGCCGCGCAGGCCATGCGTCCCCTGCGAGGCGGACCAGACCGTGGCGGTGCCGTCGGCCCGCACGTCGGCGACGGCGCACGACGGGCCGAGGGAGGCGTGGCTCTGGAACGGCCAGAAGTAGGTCGCCGACAGCATCTTCGCGGCCCCGCGCGCGGCGCCCCGCGCATCGCCCTTGTTGACGATTTCCTGGTCGCGATCGAGCGGCGCGCTCCGTGACAGCCGGTCGAGCCCTTCGTGGCCCGGCAGCCACTCCCGCTGATTCCACGTGGCCTCGAGCGCGGTCGCCGCGCGTACGGCCGCCCATTCGTCCCTCGACACGACGGCGAGGAAATCCTTCACCCGCACGACGCGGACGTCCGGGATGCCGCGCAGCGATCCTTCGTCAACCGACACGAGCGTCGCACCGATCGACGGGGGACGGACGATGCGGCCGTGCAGCATGCCGGGGAGCGTGAAGTCCTGAACGTAGACGTGGCGGCCCGTGCACTTGGCCGGGACGTCCGGCCGCAGCAGCGGCTTGCCGATGGCGGCGTGCTGCGACGGCGGCGTCAGCGGCGCGTTGCGATCGACCTTGAGCGCGAAGCGGCGGTCGCCGATCAGCGTGCCGATGCCGACGCCCGCGCCTCCCGCGCGCGGGCGCACTTCGCCGTCCGCGATGGTCAGGTCGGCGGCGGGACGATTGAGGCGGTTCGCGCCAAGCTGCAACAGCGCCCGGCGCGCCGTGGCCGCCGCGGCGCGAATCTCGGTGCCGCCGCGCACGAGGCCCGTGCTTCCGCCGGTGCCGCCCTGATCGGGGCAGGTCGCCGTGTCTCCTTCGATGACCGACACGCGCGACGGCGGCACGCCGAGCTCCTCCGCCGCCATCTGCGCGAACGCGATGCGCACGCCGGTGCCGACGTCCACCTTGCTCGTGTAGATCGTGACGGACCCGTCCGCGTGAATCGCCAGCAGGCCGTCGACCTCTCCGGCGTCGAGCGGCCGATCGGCCGCCCCGCCAGGTGCGCCCGCCTGCGCCGCCGCGCGCCGCGGGACGCCGCCGAACGCGAAGCTCACGACGAGCGCGCCGCCCGCCTTCAGCAGATCGCGACGAGTCAGTTCGATGGTCTGCATGGCTACACCTGTCCCGCGCGCTGCACCGCGCGCACGATACGGGTGTGCGTCCCGCATCGACAGAGGTTGCCGTCGAGCGCCTGCTTGATCTGCTCGACGGTCGGCTTCGGCGTCCGCGCGAGCAGCGCCTTGGCCGCCATCACCATGCCGTTGGTGCAGTAGCCGCACTGTGCCGCCTGTTCGGCGATGAACGCCGCCTGCACGGCGTCGGGTTGCTCGGGTGTCCCGAGCCCTTCGAGCGTCGTGATGTCGCGCCCCGCCGCGCGGCTGACCGGCAGCGTGCACGAGCGCGTCGCCGTCCTGTCCACGATGACGGTGCACGCCCCGCACTGTCCGAGGCCACACCCGAACTTGGGGCCGTGCAGCCCCAGCGGTCCGCGAAGCGCGTAGAGGAGCGGCTGCGCCGGATCCCAGCTGTCAACGGAGGTTTCGCGGCCGTTGAGTCGAAACGTGTATCTCGGCATGGGCGCGATTCTACGCTGGTCAGTGGGCAGTGGGCAGTGGGCAGTCGTAGGGCGGGTGCCGCGGAGCGCAGGCGCCAGGCGAACGCGGATTCGCCAGCGGCGGCCGACAGGATTGCTCTTGGCAAACCGCAGGCTGCGCGCAACAATCCGACCGGCATGACGTGGTGGCTCTGGGAGGTGCTCGGCCTCGCGCTGGCCGCGATCGAGCTGGCGACGCCCGGCGGGTTCTTCATCATATTTTTCGGCATCTCCGCCATCGTGATTGGCGGCCTCGCCCTTGGAGGACTGGTCGCCACGGCGTGGATCGAATGGGCCCTCTTCACCGTCATCGCGCTCGTCGCCCTGCGCCTGTTCCGCCAGCCGCTGCTGGCCCGCATCCGGATGCGTAACCCGAACGAAGTGGATTCGCTGACGGGTGAGGTCGCGGTAGCAGCCGGCGACATCCCGCCGGGAGGACACGGCCGCGCCGAGCTGCGCGGCACGACATGGAGCGCGCGGAACGTCGGCTCGACGCCGCTGCGCGCCGGCCAGCGGTCGCGCGTCGTCGCCCTGCAGGGGCTGACGATCGACATTCTCTCGGAGTGAGCGATGCCTGTCGATACCGGTCTCGTCGTCGTCGTGCTGTTCGCGGTCGTCGTCCTGTTCGTCGTGTTCAGGACCACGGTCGTCGTGCCGCAGCAGAGTGCGTTCGTGGTGGAGCGGCTCGGGCGCTACAACGCCACGCTCAACGCGGGCTTCCACATCCTGGTGCCGTTCGTCGACGTCATCCGCTACAAGCATTCGTTGAAGGAGAGGGCCATCGACATTCCGGAGCAGATCTGTATTACGCGCGACAACGTGCAGGTGGGTGTCGACGGCATCCTGTATCTCAAGGTCCTGAACGCGGAGCGCGCCTCGTATGGAATCTCGGACTACATCTTCGCCATCACGCAGCTCGCGCAGACGACGCTTCGCAGCGATGTCGGCAAGATCGATCTGGATCGCACGTTCGAGGAGCGCACGACCATCAACGTCTCGGTCGTCGGCGAGCTCGACAAGGCATCGGAGGCGTGGGGCGTCAAGGTGCTGCGCTACGAGATCAAGAACATCCAGCCGCCTGCCGACATCCTCGCGGCGATGGAGAAGCAGATGCGCGCCGAGCGCGAGAAGCGCGCGGTGATTCTCGCGTCGGAAGGTCAACGCGATGCGGCCATCAACACCGCGGAGGGCCAGAAGCAGCAGGTGATCAAAGCCTCTGAAGCGCAGCGGCAGCGCAACATCAACGAGGCGGACGGACAGGCCGCGGCCATTCGCGCGGTCGCGTCGGCGACGGCGCAGGGCATCCGCGAGGTGGCGACCGCCATCCGCACCGATGGCGGGATGGAAGCGGTGCAGCTGCGTGTCGCCGAGCAGTACGTGACGCAGTTCGGCCAGATCGCGCGCACCACCAGCACGGTGGTGGTCCCCGCCAACGTCTCCGACGTCGCCGGCATGATCGCCGCCGCGATGAAGGTCTTTTCCTCCTCCGCGCCCAGGAGCTGATTCGCGGCGCCCGATGCCCAGCTGCACGCGCCGTATCGCGAGCCTGGCGGCCGTCGCGGCGATCGTTGCCTGTTCGCAGCGGCCGGATTGGCCGTCCGGCAACACCAGGGTCGACCGGCTCTTTGCCGAATGGAACACGCGGGACGCGCCGGGGTGCAGCGTCGGCATCAGCACCAACGGTGAGACGGTCTACGAGCACGGGTACGGGATGGCGAACCTGGAGCTCGCCGTCCCGATGACGCCGGCGTCGGTCCTGAGCGCCGCGTCAATCTCGAAGCCGTTCACCGCGATGAGCATCCTGCTCCTCGCCGGTCGCGGGCAGTTGTCGCTGGATGACGAGGTAGGGAAATACATCGCGGATTGGGGTGATCACGGCCACCGGATCACGATTCGCCACCTCCTCTCGCACACGAGCGGACTGCGGGACGGGTTCGTGCTTCAGGGCCTTCGGCCGCAACACCCGGAGAACATCAACCCGCAGATCGTGAGCATCCTGGCGCACACGCGCGCGCTCGGCTTCGCCCCCGGTTCACAGTTCGAATACAACAACAGCGCGTACACGCTGCTCGCGGCCATCGTCGCCCGCGTCAGCGGCCAGAAATTTTCCGCGTTCGTCGACGCCAACATTTTCAAGCCGCTGGCCATGACGCATTCGTGGTTTCGTGACGATGTCACGCGCGTGATTCCGAACCGTGCGACGGCGTACACGCGGACAGCCGGCGCGTTCACGGTGGCGATCAACACGGAGAACAACGTGGTCGTCGGCAACGACGGCCTCTTTACGACGGCGGGCGACCTGCTCCGCTGGGAACGCAATTTCACGGACGCCCGGGTCGGCGATGCCGCGCTCCTGCGCGAGATGCAGACGCCGGTCATCGCGACGGGCTGGTCGGACAGGAGCCAGTACGGGTTCGGACTGGAGATCGCCCGGCACCAGGGCCTGCTGGCCGTCGCACATGGCGGCGGCGACGACGGCGTTCGCAGCTACGTCGTGAGGTACCCGGAGCGGGCGCTGGCGATTGCCCTCCTCTGTAACCGGGAGGACGTGGACCCCGGGGCCGTCGCGCGCTCGATCGCGGAAATCTTCCTCGATAGCGCGTTCCCCGACCGTGCGACGGCGCCAGCGCCCGCCGCGCCCGCGCCGCCTTCGCTCTCTCTGCCCCTGCACGATCTTCAAAGCAAGGTCGGCCTCTATCGCGACGTGGCGAGCGACTCGGTCGGGCGGATATCCCTTCGCGACGGAACGCTGTTCGCCAGTGCCAATGACGGCGCCGAGTTCGAGCTGACGCCGACGGCGACCAACCGGTTTGCCATCACGGGAACGGCCGTCGTCATCGAGTTCGTCCCGCCGACGGACGGCAAGCCGCAGGAAATCCACGTCACTGGAGATGGACCGAAGCCAAGCGTCTCGCGAGCGATCGCGCCATGGACACCGTCGAACGCGGAGCTGCACGCGTTTGAGGGTATCTACACGAGCGACGAGGTCGATGGCACGTACACGATCGTCGCGCGCGACTCCAACCTGATCCTCCGCGTGCCGACGCGCGCGGACATCGACCTGCCGCCTGTATTCGAGGACGCGTTCAGCAGCAGGATGCTGGGCGTCATGAAGTTCTCGCGCGATGCGCGCGGCCGCGTCGTGGCGTTCACGGCAACGGCTCCTGGCGTCCGCGGCCTGCGGTTCGAGCGTGCGGCGTCTGCAGCGGCCGCTGACCCGGCGCCGCGCTAGATGCCGCCACCTGGCCGAGCCGCCGATCGACATCGTCAACGTGCCGCTCGATGGCTGGCGGCGGCACGGCCCCTATAACCGGGGACGGATCTTTTCGGCTGCCTCCGCTGAGGTGATGACGGGATACACCTCGAAGTCAACGAGGTCGTTCCACTGCGCCATCCAGTCGTGGAGCAGCTGCGAATCATCCGTTTCCATGAGTTGGTAGCAGCGCTCCAACTTCGTGTCGACCCAACTGGACACATACGTGAGACCCGGCGGCGCAAGACGTCCGCGATCCCGGAATCGCCGATAGACGGGGACGGCATCGCCTCCCTTGAAGTGCTCGACCACCATGTAGACCATCTTGGCCATCGTGTATTCCTACGGCTCAACCCGCGTTTTGTAAACCGGTGCGATTCGCGCCGTCACACGCGCGCGAGGCCTGGCCGTGCAAGTGCTCCCTGACGGCGCTTGACACTCCGAGCGGCGGGGCTTATACAGGGCACCACTAATCCAGCGGCCCAATCGATTCCACGCTCTCATTCCTCTGTTCTTCGGTCGGCGGCGAGCATTCCTCGGCGGCAACGAAGGGATCCAAGGAGGTCACCCGTGCTGAATCGACAGTTCCTCGGGTTACTCGCGACGGCGATCTTCCTCGCGCTGCCTGGCGTCGCGCACGCCCAGGAAGCGACCGTGACCGGCACCATCACCGATTCCACGGGCGGCGTGCTGCCCGGCGTCACCGTGACCGCCATCAACGAAGAGTCGGGCAACACGTTCGTCGCGGTGACGGATGGCGAGGGACGGTTCCGGCTGCCGCTGCGCATCGGTTCCTACCGCGTCGCCGCGGAGCTCGCGGGGTTTGCGACGGTCACGCGCACGGGCCTCCAGATGCAGGTCGGCCAGCTCGCCACGGTCAACCTGCAGATGGCGCCGTCGAACCTGTCAGAGACGCTGACCGTGACCGGTGAAGCGCCGCTCATCAACACGACCATGTCGACGGCGGCGTCCAACATCGATCAGCGCCAGATGCAGGAGCTGCCGCTCAACGGCCGCAACTGGCTGGACCTGACGCTGCTCGCGCCCGGCAGCCGCGCCAACACCGGCGGCGAGACGCCGATCCCGCGCTCGCAGGTCGCCTTCCAGATCAACATGGACGGCCAGCAGGTGACCAACAGCGTCGCCGGCGCCGGCTTCGGCCAGCCGCGCTTCAGCCGCGACTCGATCGCCGAGTTCGAATTCATCACCAACCGCTTCGACGCCACCCAGGGCCGCTCGATGGGCGTCGTCGTCAACGCGGTGACCAAGTCGGGGACCAACAGCCCGGCCGGCACGTTCTCCGGCTACTTTCGCGACTCGGACTGGGCGGCGAAGGACCACGTCACCGATCGCGTCGTGCCGTTCTCGAACCAGCAGTACAGCGTCACCTTCGGCGGGCCGGTGAAGCGCGACCGCGTCCACTACTTCGCCAACTACGAGTACGAGCGCGAGCCGCAGACGGCCGTCTACAGTTCAGTGTTCCCCGCCTTCAACACCGACCTGTCCGGCATCCGCACGCAAAGCACCGCGGGCATCAAGACCGACTTCCAGTTCACGCCGAAGTCGCACATGTCGGCGCGCGTCAACGGCTACACCCAGTTCGTCCCGCTGCGCGGCGCGGGCGGCGCGACGACGCACCCCTCGGGCGCGTCGCAGTGGTGGCGCACCTCGACGCAGTACTGGGATCAGTTCACCCACGTCCTGTCGAACAACAAGGTCAACGAGCTCAAGGGCGGCGTGTACCTCTACGACTGGGACATCGCGGGCCTCGCCTCGTACAAGGGCGGCCCGGCGCCGAACTTCCCGGGCGGCAAGTACCCGATCATCAGCGGCCACACGCTGCCGAAGGGGGCGGTGATTGGCGCCGGCAACAGCGCGACGCTCGGCGGATCGCCGCGCATCCAGCTGACCGGCTACAACATCGGCACCGCGACCAACCTGCCGCAGATGATCGGCCAGCGGACGATCCAGGCGCGCGACGACTTCACGGTGTCGTTCAACGCGAAGGGACGTCACGACGTCCGGATGGGCGGCGAGTTCCTCGAGCACAACTTCCACTTCCACTGGTGCAGCTTCTGCAACGGGTCGCTGCAGGCCAACGCGGGGGGCGCCGCACGCCGCCCGACCGCGGCGCAGCTGGCGGCGATGTTCCCCGACCCGTTCGACTGGTCCACGTGGAACTACAACGCGCTGAGTCCGATCTCGGTCCGTTACCGGCAGTCGGTGGGTAACTTCCGCCTGCTCAACAACCGCCACGCGTGGGCGACGTGGTACCAGGACGACTGGCGCGTGTCGCAGCGCCTGACGGTGAACGCCGGCATCCGGTGGGACGCGGACCTCGGCATCATGGGCGAGAAGAAGCAGCTCACGCCGTGGATGTCGGGCAACCGGCCGCATCAGCTCGACTGGTTCGCGCCACGCGTCGGCTTCGCCTACCAGTTCAGCGAACGGACGGTGCTGCGCGGCGGCTACGGCAAGTACTACACGCAGCTCGAAAACGACGCCGCGCACCAGTCGAACCTGAACATCCAGACGATCATCCCGGAGGTGGCCTACGACGGACGCCCGGACTTCGCGATGAACCCGTTTGGCGGCGCGTTTCCGACGGTCGAGCAGGCGCGCGCGCAGCTGTGCACGCCGGCGGCGCCGCTGGCGACCACCTGCATCCGCCGCGAGATCACGTCGGAGATTCCGACGACGGTGCACAACGATACCTACAGCCACCAGGCGATGGTGGGCGTGTCGCGGCAGCTCGCCACGAACTTCGCGGTCGAATTGAGCTACCAGTACACGGGGCAGCGGCAGGAAGAAGTCACCAACAACCAGAACCTGCGCTACGACCCGGCGACCGGCGACAACATCCCGTTTGGCAACATCGCCGCGCGCGTGTATCCCGAGTGGGGCTACGTCAACGGCGAGTACATGCAGGGGTGGTCCAACTGGCATGCGCTCGTCGCGTCATTCGACAAGCGCTTCAGCAACCGGTGGCAGTTCTCGGGCAACTACACGCTCGGCGCGGTGAAGGACTCGCAGGGTCCGCCGTGTCAGACGGTGAAAGGGCCCGATGGCAACGCGCAGTGCCAGCCGATCACGTTCACGCTGCGCCCGGACGTACAGGGCGAGTACGGGTACGCCGCCACCGACCAGCGCCATCGCGCGGTGCTGAACGGCATCTGGGACGTGGGTCGCGGTTTCCAGTTGAGCGGTCTCTACTTCTACGGTTCCGGCATGCGCACCACTGTCAGCTGCGGCTCGTGCCAGGTGCGCGACACCGGTGCGACCAACGGCACGCGCCGCCGGGACGATGGCAGCGTGATCCCGCGCAACAGCTTCGTGGGCACGCCGCTCCATCGCGTGGACGTCAGGTTCCAGCAGCGCATCCGCCTCGGCGGCCGCCGATCGATCGACGGCATCCTCGAGGTGTTCAACCTGCTCGACCACGCGAACTACGGGTCGTTCACGACCGACGTGGACACGACGCTGTACGGCACGCCGATCTACAACGCGGACACGGCGTACGCCGCGCGGGCGGCGCAGCTCGGGTTCAGGATCGCGTTCTAACAGCGGGCAGCGGGCAGCGGGCCGGGAAGGGCCGATCTTTCAGGTCGGCCCTTTTTTTGCGGACCGGCCCGAACCGGCGATCCACGCCGCGATCGCGGCCTGCAGCTGGCGGTAGGTCGCCGCGACTGCCTCGGCGCGGCGGGACGGCGCCAGCGAATGGTCGCCCTTCGGGACGACATGGAGTGTCGTCTCCGCGCTCAGCCCCTCGACAACCGCACGAAGCTCGTCCGGCGTGCCGAACGGATCCCGCTCGCCCTGCACGATCAGCATCGGCACGCGGATGCGCGGCAGGTGCGCCGACCGGAGTTGCGCCGGCTTGCCTGGAGGGTGCAGCGGATATCCGAGCAGGACGACCCCCGCGATGCCGAGGGCGTCGGCGTCCTCCGCGGCGGCAAGGTGCGTGGCAATCCTGCCGCCCATCGACTTTCCACCGATGAAGACCTCCGCACGGTCGAACTGCGCCCGCGCGGCGGCGACCGCGGCGCGGTAGCACGCCTCGAGCGCCTCGGTGCGATCGGGAACCCGGCGCCGCTGCTCGGTGTAGAGGAAGTTGAAGGTCAGGACGTCGATGCCCCGCTCGGCGAGCGCCGTCGCAAAGCCGACCATGAAGGCGCTCTCCTGCGGCGCGCCGGCGCCGTGCGCGAGGACGAGCGTGCGGTCGATCGATGAGCCGGCGGCCGCCCGATAGAGGAGGGCCGTCGTCTGACGGCCCTCCTCGGCAATCGTGACCCGGTCAGCCACGCCGACATTGTCGTTCGAATCTCACGGCGACTTGAACGCCGCGGCCAGCGCGAACCAGGCGGACGGCAACTCGACGGAGGCGGGTTGCCAGTCGAACGACGTTTGCCCGCCGGTCGAGTGGTACAGGTGCGCGTAGCCGTCGGACGACTCGAAGGTCGAGCCGTCAGCTTCGCCGGGGTAGGTCACCCCGTCGAACAAGCACCCGGGCGCGATGCAGTTGATGGGAGGACCGTGGCCCATCGGCAAGGTCGCAAGAATCAACCCGGGCGCGGTCGTCGAGATCTGGGGCGCGCCGAAGATGGTGGCGTTCGACGGATTGTTGCCCGATGCCTTCGCGGCCCCGTCGAAGGGAGACGAGGCGGCGCCGGCGATGTCGTAGATGACGAACTGGAGGAACGCGGCGCTGGCATTGATCGCGAATTCCAGGCTGGGCCCCGTGGTCGCATTCGCGGCGTAGAGCATCTGCGGATCGGTACCGTCGACCGGGGGGATGGTGACTTTCGTCCACGTGTTGCCCGGCGTCGAGGCGATCGACGAGATGTTCGAGTTGAGGGTGCCGAACGACGTCGCCAGCACGAGCAGGTTGCCCGTCGACGGGAACTGCAGCTTCGCCGGGCTGCCCAGCCAGTACCCATGATAGACGTGCGTCACACGAATGCCCGGCGCCGGCGGTGTCCCCGCCGTCGCGGCCTTCAACGCGATCGCCAGCGAGTTCATCGACCCGGACGCCGACGTCACCGTCATCGCCGGGGTGACGGCGCCCGCCTGGCTCTGCACCTTGTACTGCGCCGCCGACGCGCGGAGACGGTCCGCCGAGAGCAGTGTGAAGCCGCTCCCCGCCGTGATGCCGGTGATGGTCGCGCCGAAATCGTTCGTGGCGACGTAGTTGTAGACGAGGTCACCGGGCACCGAGGTCGTCAGGCTGCCGGCGACGATCGCGGGATTCGACGACGTGGCGCTGCCGCTGCTGCCGTCGAGCGCGAAGTTGACGGCGACGTTGTAGAACTCCGAGATCTGCGCCTGGAACCCCGACAGCCTGGCGTCGAACGTCACCGTGATGTCACGAGTCCCCTCGGCCACACCGGTCACGTAGAAGATGCGCGATCGGATGCCGTTGTTGGCGACCGTTGGACCCGCGAGCCACGTGTTCCCGCGGTTGTCGGCGATCGTCACCGTGCGGCCCGTCGCATCCGGATACCGGATGCCGAGGATGACGCAGTTGTTCGCGAGCGCCGGGTCCGCCAGGTGAACCTTGAAGTTGTTGCCCAGCTCGCTGGGATCGTAGTTCGACGAGGTGGTGACGTGTTGAATGAGCGTCGGCACCGACGGCAGCGCCTGCTCCGCCGGCGTGTTGGCGACGGCAGCGGCGGACTGGGCCGAGTGGTTGTTCGCTGCGTCGAACGCCGCGACCGTGTACGAGTAGGTCGTCCCTGGCGTGAGGCCCGAATCGGCGTACGACGTCGCCGCGACCGTTGCGACCTGGATGCCGTCGCGGAAGACGTCATAGCCGGCCACCCCGACGTCGTCAGTCGAGGCGGACCAGTTCACCGCAACCGTCGACGCGGACGTCGCCGTCGCGGACACACCATTCGGCACCGACGGCGGCCCCGTGTCCTGGGTCTGGTTGTCCACGACCACGTTGACGCTCGTCGCGGTCGTAGTGTTGCCGGACGCGTCCCGCGCCCTCGCAGAGAGGGCGTGCTGGCCGTTGGCCGCCGTCGTGGTGTTCCAGGTCACCGAATACGGCGCGGCCGTGTCTTCGCTCCCCAGGTTGGCGCCATCGAGCAGGAACTGGACGCCGGCAACCGCCGTGTCGTCCGACGCGGTTGCGGATACGGCGACGGAGGCTCCACTGACGAAGGCATTGCTGGCGGGGGCCGACATCGCGACGCTGGGCGGCACCGTGTCGGCGGTGCCGGCGGTCACCGTCAGCGCGAACGTGGTCCTGCGAACTCTTCCTCCACCGGTTCCGGTGATAGTGATCGTCGAGGTCGTCAGCGGTGTCGAGGCCGTCGTCGAGATGGTGACGGTGGTCGAGCACGTTGGTGAACACGACGACCTCGAGAACGTCGCCTGCGCTCCCGCCGGCAGGCCCGATGCGCTGAGCGTAACGGTCCTTGTAGACCCTGCAACGCGCGTGACCGTCACCGCGTTCGACACCGACGCGCCGCGAATCACCGAGCGATTGCCGCCGTTGGAGAGCGAGAAATCAAACGACGCTGCGGATACAGCGACGGAGAGGGAGACGCTTTCGAGAATTGCGAGGGTGATTGCTGTCAGGAACCAACGTGATGGTTGCGTGCCACTGCGGCGTCGTAGAGGCAAGGGACCTCCGGACCGGACGAGCACCGGGACCAGTGCGGTTGGGAGTGTCAGCCGAGGGGGGACGGCCGGCGGGAGGAAGTATCGTCACTATAACCCAGTGGACGAACTCGACCGCACGGACGCGCTCGAGGTTGTGCCGCCGCGCTCGGGGTGCAGCGCGGCGGCACGCGGGCTTACCGCGATTCCTTCGTCGCGCCCGACGCCATGAGGCGCGCGATCATCGCGTTGGCGAGCCCGCCGCTTCCGTCGCCGCTGACCGCGACGTCGGGGACGAGCTTCACGTTGTTCTCGCCGAGGATCGACGCCAGCTGCATCGCCGTGTAGCCCTCGGTGCCGACCGCCGCGATGCCCTGGCGGTACGCGTCGGCCTTCGCCGCGCCGACGGCGCGCACCGAGGCCGCTTCGCCTTCGCCGGTCATGCGCACCGCTTCGGCCTGGCCTTCCGCGCGCAGGCGCGTCGCGTTCGCTTCGCCGCGCGCGGCTTCGGCCGCCGCGAGCGCGTTCTGCTGCGAGATGCGCACCATCTGCTCCGACTGCACGACGTCGCGCTGCAGGTTCGCCACGGCGGTCTCGCGCTCCAGCGTCTGGCGCTTGATCTCCGCCTCGCGCTGCGCGTCGTAGGTGCGCTCGAGCTCCGCCGCGATCTTGCGGTCGGTCTGCGTCTTCATCAGCTCCGCCGGCGGCGCGATGTCGCCGATGAGCGTGTCGATGCACTCCACGTCGTAGGCCTCGATCGCCTTGCGGATGTTCTGGAACGCCTCGCGCTGGCGCTCCGAGCGCGCCCACAGGAAGTCGAGCACCGTCACCTCCTGCGCCGAGTTGCGGAAGTAGTTGCCGACCGTCGGCTGCAGCACGTGATCGACGAGGTTCTGCATCGAGCCGACGCGCGAGATCACCCGCGGGGCGTTCTTCATGCCGATGTGGATGATCTGCGACACGTCGAGGCTGAACGAGAAGCCGTCCTTCGAGCGCACGAGGATGGACGACAGGCGCTCGTCGTAGTGATGCGCCTCCGTGCGCTGCGCCCAGTTCAGCACGATGTTGGTCGTCGGCACGAGCTCGACCTTCATCACGCGCGTGTTGATCGGGTGCTTGCCGGGCAGCAGCGGCTCGACCCAGACGCCCTTGCGCCCGCGCTCGACGAGATCGCCGTGCGTGAACGTGTCGCCCGACACGTCCAGGTGCTCGCGTCCGACGTAGCTGACGACGACGCCGACGTAGCCGATCGGGATCTCGGTGAGCGCCACCGGCTCCACCTGGACGAGCCAGGGGTTCAGGTTCCACGCGCCGGACATCAGCACCTCTTCCTGCAGGCCGCGGCATCCACCCGCCTCGATGAACGCCTGGCCGCGCTGGAAGCTTTCATGTCCGCCGACGCTCGGGCCGGCGAGATCGCCCGCCGGGATCGGATGGCCGTCGAGCATCGTCACGATGCCGACGCGATCCGGTGACACGTGGTAGACGCGCAGGTCCAGCGGCGCGATGCCGTGCTGTTTCGCGTTGGCCGGCATCACGATGTCGAACAGCGCCGGGTTGATGCGGTACGACCCCGCCGTCAGGAGCGCAATCTGGCGGCCGCGCTCGCCGCCGCCGCGCAGGAACGCCTCGGCGTCCTGGAAGTTGTCGCACGCGACCGCGCGGCCGAGCACGCGCTCGCTCGGGATCGCGGCGCCGTCGGCCGCGACGACGAGCGCGATCTCACCCGGCTGCACGACGACGAGCGGGACACGCAGCACCTTGTAGCGCCAGCGCCAGAGGCCGACGTGCCAGCCGGGCGCCAGCAGGCGCGCCTGGTAGCCCGCCTCGCCGTCGCGCGCGATGATGCGGCCGGACGCGAGCGCCGGCCCAAAGCGCTTGATGACGAGCCCCGATTCGTCCTCGCTGATCGACCGCGTTCCCAGCCAGATGAACACGGCGAGCAGCAGGAGCGAAGCGCCGCCGGCAATGAGCTCGAGCAGGAACGTCTGGGTCAGTGTCATATGCGTCTCCCCTCGTGGCGGACACGCTTGCGTCCGCCCAAACGGAAGAGGTGCATATGGCTCGCCGGGCTGCGCCCGCTAAAACAGGCCTGAATTGGAGCACGCTGCAGATTAACGCGATTGTTTTGATGTCGAGCCGGTGATTAAATCGCGATGTGAACGACGTGACGTGGACGGGCGCCGCACCGCCGGCGGCCATCGCCAGCGCGCTTCGCGCCGCGAAGATCGATGTGACGCTTGTCCGCCGAAGCGCGAAGCGCGAAGGGGGAAGCTCGCCCGGCGCCAGCAACGACGGCGGGCCGGTCGTCATGTTCACCGCGACCGCTCGCCCGCTGGCCGCGCCCGTGGGCGAGGTGAAATGGATCTGGCTGGCGACGGCGCCCATCGACGCGAGCGCGGCGCGGGCGGCGGTGCTCGCCGGGGCGTACGCCGCGATTTCGCTCGCGGCGGCCGATGCGGCCACGCAACTGGTTGCGCGTCTGCGCGAGCTGCTGGTCCCAGACGCCGCCGTCATCCCTCCCGAGCATGTCGTTACCGACAGCGACGCCTCGCGGCGTGTGATCGCGCAGGTGGCGCGGGTCGCGCCCACGTCGATGCCGGTGCTGCTGACGGGCGAGACCGGCACCGGCAAGGAGGTGATCGCGCGGCTGCTGCACGAGTGGTCGCCGCGGCGCGCGAAGCGGTTCGTGCCCGTCAACTGCGCGGCCATCCCCAACGAGCTGATGGAGGCGGAGCTGTTCGGCTACGCGCGCGGTGCCTTTTCGGGCGCGGTGCAGCGCTACGACGGCCAGTTGATGGCGGCCGAGGGCGGCACGGTGTTTCTCGACGAGATCGACGACACGCCGCTGGAGACGCAGACCAAGCTGCTGCGCGTCCTTGAGGACCGAGTGGTCAGCCGGCTGGGCGAGAACGCGTGGCACGAGGTGGACTTCCGCATCCTCGCGGCGACCAACCGCGATCTGCGCCTGCTCATCCAGGACGGGTTCTTCGGCGCGGATCTCTACGAGCGGCTGGCGATCGTGACCATTCGCCTGCTGCCGCTGCGCGAGCGGCCCGGCGACCTGCCGGCGCTGGCGCGTCATTTCATGGCGCGCTTCGCGCGCGAGCAGAATCGCCCTGAGGTGACGGGCATCACCGCCGACGCGCTGGCCGCGCTCGTCGCCTACCCGTGGCCCGGCAACATCCGCGAGCTCCGCAACGTGATCTACGAGACGCTCGTCTACAAGAAGGCCGGCAGCGACATCCTGCTCTCGGACCTGCCGAAGCGGATCATCGCGCCCGGGCCGGACGAGGCGTCGGAGTCGGCGGCGTTCTCACGGCAGGCGATCGGCAGGAAGATCGAGCGGGGAACGATGAGCCTGCGCGACGAGGTGGCGGCGCTGCAACGCGTGGCCATCGAGGAGGCGCTCACGCGTACGCGCGGCAATGCAGCGCAGGCCGCGCGGCTGCTCGGCGAGGTGGGGCGCGGCGTGGCGCGCGACCCGGGAGGGACCCTGAGGGCGATGATGCGGCGCCTCGGTGACGGAGGGCGCCGGCGACCGTAGGGCCGCCTGAAGGCGGCCCCCACGTACGGTTCGCCCGGGCCGCCTGAGGGCGGCCCCTACGTACGGTCTCGTAGGCGCCGGCCCTGGCTCGCCGAAGCTCGGAACGAGCGAAGGCGGCAGCCGGCCCATCCAGCGGCTGTTCGGTCGCCTCACCCGGCGCGTTGTCAAGTACATGACGACGCTCTTCGTCCTGCTCGTGCTCGCCGCCATCGTGAAGCTGATGCTGGTTACGGTTTTCGCCGGCGTGCGCTACCGGCGCCGCCACGACATGATGGCAGCGCCGGTTGCCGGCGATCCGAACGCGCTCGACCCGAAGTGGTTCTCGGAGCCGCGCAGGTTTTAGGCGGTTGCGCTAGAAGATCGCGATCGGGTTGACCGGCGACCCGGTGCCCCCTTCGACCGGCAGCGGTGCGAACGTGATCGCGAACTCGTAGCGGTTCAGCCGCCGCGCCGTCTGCACCGCCTGCTCCAGGTCGAGGCATTCGACGATGTTGATGCCCATCCAGTTGAGCACGGCGACGTGGATCGGGTTGCGCAGCCCCTCCCAGCCCGGTCTCGGATTCCAGTCGATGTTGAAGTCGTGCCCGATGAACGACGGCAGCCGTTCGTGCATCCACGGAATCGTGTCGGCGTAGTAGCCCGCCACCGGCGAGTTCGACGGCCCGAGGGCCGCGCGCCGCTTCCAGCGGCCGATGTAGAGCAGCGGGATGTCACCCGGACCAATCTTCACGCCCGACTTCTTTTCCCACGCTTCGAGATCCGCGCGGCGAATCGGCATCGCCGGGTCGACCGTGTCCACCCCTTTCAGCTGCGCGATGTCGTACAGCACCGCGCGCGTCGTGATGCCGTCCTTCCAGTTCATGATGCCGCCCTTGGCGCAGCCGGTTTCCGCGGAGAGGTTGCCCATCACGGGAACGCCGTTGTACATCTGGCCGTTCTCGAAGAAGTGGCACCACGTGTCGATGTGCGCCACGGTCTGCCCGTGGAAGCTCACCTGGTAGTTGTCGGTCGTGCCGCCGTCGGTGATGCCGAGGGTCGTTCGCTTGAAGAGACCGTTTGGCCCCACATCGGCGGCGACCACGTTCGGCTCCGCGTGCGCGAGCGACACCGTGATGCCGCTCTTCACGAGCTTCATCGCGTTCTGGACTTTTTCGGGCGTGATGAGGCTCGTCGTCCCCTTGCTCTCCTGGCCGATCGGCGCCCACTTCCCCCACGTCTTGAAGTCCTTGCGCCACTGCTCGTACTGCTGCCGCATCGCGGCCGTGTCAGGCGGCGGTGGTCCTGCCGGCGGCGCCTGGGCGGCCGGAGCCCCCTGTCCCTGGGCGGTGAGTGTGAACCCGCCCGCCAGGGCGATGAGCAATAACCCCGTGCATACGGCGATCGCGTGTAAACGTCGCATCGGCAGTCTCCTTCACTCCAGACTTCGGCGTCGGGCGTCGGCGGTCGGCCCGGATTCTACCGTGGCACTGCCGTTGCTGGTCTTGCATCGTCCACATGAGCCTCCCCTCGCGGCTGGTTCGCCTCTTGATCGTCGCGCTGCTGGGCTCGCTACCGCTGACCGGCGCGTGCCGCGATTCCGAATCCGACGAGGCGCAGTTCCGCCCGTCGGCGCCGGCGCTGACGGTCCCCCCGCCGAAGGACGTGCTGCGGCTGCCGAAAAAGGCGGGCTCCTACCGGTTCGCCGCGCTCGGCGACATGGGCCGCGGCGACAAGTGGCAGTACGACGTCTCCAAGCAGATGCAGGCGTTTCACGAAGAATTTCCCTTCGACTTCGTGATCATGCTCGGCGACAACATCTACGAGGGGGCCACCCCGGACGACTACCACCGCAAGTTCGAGCTGCCATACAAGCCGTTTCTCGACGAGGACATTCCCTTCTACGCCGTGATCGGCAACCACGACGAACCGAACCAGCCCCACTACGAGCCGTTCCACATGGGCGGGGAGCGCTACTACACGTTCAAGCCGAAGGCGCCGCTGCTGGCGCAGCTCACGAACAACGACGTGCAGTTCTTCATGATCGACACCGAGAACGTCGATCGCGCGCAGCGTGACTGGCTCGCGCGCGAGATGGGCAAGTCCGACGCGCGGTGGAAGATCCCGGTCTTCCACCGGCCGATCTATACGTCAGGCCGCTATTCGGTCTGGGCGCTCTGGACGCGGTCGAGCCTCGAGCCGACGCTCGTCGCCAACGACGTCCGCTTCGTGCTGTCGGGGCACGAGCACTTCTACGAGCGGACGAAGCCGCAGCGCGGCATCACCTACTTCATATCGGGCGCCGGCGGTTCGCTGCGCGCGCACGACATCCGCCCGTCGAGCCTGATGGCCGCCGGCTTCGACACCGACTATTCGTTCATGCTGTGGGAGATCGCCGGCGACGAGGCGTACTTCCAGTCGATCAGCCGTACCGGCGCGAGCGTGGATTACGGCGTCATCCGCCGCGGCCCTACGAAGGGCACGGACCCGCATTCAGCAACCGAGTGACGCGGCCGCGGTAGGCGTCGATCCACCTGTCGAGATCCTTGTCGTCGTCGGTCGCCGCGTAGAACTGAGGGAACCGCGCGGCCGAGAACCACTCGCGAAGCTCGGCGTCGCTGAACGACGCGAGCTCGCGTCCGACGCGCAGTCGCGCGGCGTCGGAGACACGCGCGTCCTCGAAGGTCGAGCCGCCGTACGGCAGCCATCGCATCGACAGCGTGCAGGTCGCGCGGTCGGCCCAGATCGGCGTTTCGCGCCAGCGCGACAGGTTCACCTTCGCGGGGCCGAAGGTCGAGCCCAGGTCGTTGAGCATCAGCAGAGGGTCGGCGCATGGACGGCCATCCGCGGCGTCAGCATCCATGCAGACGAGCCGCTGGTTTTCCGCCTTGTTGTCCCAGTGCGCGAGGAACACCGCGAGCAGGCGCAGGGCATCGAGGTCGTCCTTCGGCGCCGAGACGTGCTTCAGCTCCCACCACGCCCACCCTTTGCGGTCGTCATCTTCGATCGCCGCTGCATCGAACTTCCGCTCGACGGCCGGCCATTCGAACTCGGCATAGTCGTCTGCGGGAGCAGGCGGCGCGTGAAACACGTCGAGCACGTGCATGGTGACGAAGGGATTCTGCGGGCAGCCGTGGCAGCGCACCCGCGGGACGAGATACATCCGGTCGGCCGCGTAGCCGAGCGCGGCAAGCAGGCGTGTCGCCGCGACCTCCGCGTGGATCTCGGGCTCGTGGCCGTACTTCACGCGGATCGTCTCGCCGCTCGAGAGCGTGCAGTCGAACTTGGACGTGGTGCCGTCGGGAACGGTGGGAACGAACTGGCAGTCGACGGTTTGCCCCGACAGCGTCCCCGAGGGATCCGGCGGCACGGCCGTCAGCACGCCAGCGTCGGGCGCGCCGAGACGCGTGCGGGCGTGGCCGAGCGCCTCGTCGCGGAGCTGCGCGCGAACGTCGGGAGGGGGCGACGAGACGCGTGTCTCGCCGGGTCCCCGCCCGTTATGAAAGGGCAGCGTCCAGATGCCGGCGACCGCCAGCACGCCGGCGCAGGCGCCGAGGGCCCGGTGGCTCACTCGCTGCGATCGACGCGGCTGATCTGCATCGCGAGGCCGCCGCGCACCGGAACGGGAGTCAACGCGTAGCTCGAACGTCCGTGGCTGCCGACGACCGTCCACCCGCTGGCGACGCCGACCGCCGATCCCATCAGCACGTCGCTGAGGAAGTGCACGTTTTCATGCAGCCGCGACGTCGCCACATACGAGGCGATCACGATCGTCGGCAGCGCCATGCGGTAGCCGAAGTGACGCTCGACGACCGATGCCGCCGCCCACGCCGCCGCGGCGTGCCCCGACGGGAACGAGCAGCAGACGCCGGTGGGGCGGTCGCGCCGCACCGCGAACTTCGTCGCCTGCACCACCGTCTGGGCGACGATCTGCGCGCGCAGCAGGTCGAACCCCATGTGCGACCACCTGTTCGTCCGCGGCGACACGCCCTCGACGAGCGGTTGATCCGGATCCGGCGGGACGACGTAGCGGCCGATCGCCCACAGGCCGAGCGACACCCCCGCCTGCGTGTACGCGGCGCCGATGTACTTGCCGGGGGCCCAGACTCTCGCGAGCCCGGTCTTGCCCACCAGGTGCGCGTTCACGTCATCGTCAATTGGATGCGCGAGCGCCGCCGATGCCGCGCCGATGCCGAGAATCACCCAGCTGGATGGCCGGCGCGGAAACGCCTTGAAGTCGGTCCACAGGTCGTGGCCGAGCGCGGCCCACCCGGTGTGCGCCGGCGTCGGGTGCACTTCTTCCTTCTGCGCCGGCGGGGCGGTGGTCTGGGCGACGTCGGCCTGGCCGACGGCTTCCGCGACCACGTCTGACGATGCGGCCAGATCGCCGGCAACCACCGTGTTGAACCCGCGCGCGATGAGTGCAGACGAGACCTCCGGCATCGATTGCTGAGCGTGCGCGATGACCGGAAGCAGCAGTATCAAAGGAAGGGTAAAGATCAGACGGTGTCTCGTTCTCATCGTTTCCACCATGTCTTTGACAAGCGTTAGCGCGCGGCGGCGACCTCTGCCGGCCCGCGCGTGACAGAACGGGGGCGCAATCTGCATTCCAGATACTCGGAAACGGCCCAGGTGATCAACCGCTGATTGCGCCGTTCAACTCGGCAAGATCGCGCCGTCTGTCGGGGCCGGGGCGGGCGCTGGTACGGCGGTCGCGACCACTGCGTCGATCGGCTGCCAACAGTTGGTACCCGTCTTCCACGAGGTCGCGCTCGATGGCTGCCTGCTGCGTCAGGCAGTCGCGCATGTCAACGCAGCTGTAATCACCGCGCGTTCCGCCGGGTCCGAACACGAAGAGGCGCGCACCCGGTCCCGGGTGCGCGATGCGCATGACCAGGACGGACTGCCGCCCGCGCGCGTAGAGCCAGTCGCGATCACGCCGCATGAGCGTAGTCTCGATCGCCTTGATGAGCTGATCCGGAGTCACCGGCTTGCGCAGAACGACCGCCTCGGGAAGCTCGGGAATCCGTTGCAGCCCGCTGACGACGATGATCGGCACGCGGTCGGCGCGGCGGCGCGCGCGTATCTCGTCGTACAGCACAGTTCCGGAGATGCGCGGGAGGTCGAGGTCGAGCACGATCACATCGGGACGCGATTGATCGAGATAGTGAAGGGCATCGAGGCCGTCTTCACAGGCGTGAACGGCAAAGTTCGAGAGACTCAGCGTCACGCGATAGAGGTCACGCAACACATGATCGTCCTCGACGACCAGGAGGAGAGGACGCCGGGGCATCGTAGTTTGATGGAACAAGTTTCAACACTTGTTCCATCTTTATTCCCCAGTGCCTCAGCGAGAACGGACGCGAGCACAGGTGGGTGATGGGTCAGCGGGCCGCCCACGCGTCGAGCGTCCCGTCAACCACCACCCACCACCCGGATCAGAAGGTCAGCCGGAACCCGAGCTGGAGCGTCCGCGGCGCGTACGCGAGGTTCGAGCTCGCGTTCGGCTGTCCGTATCGCGGACTGCTCTCCTGCAGCGTGTACGACTGATAGTTCGCGCGGTTGAACATGTTGAACACTTCAGCGATCAGATCCACCGATCGGCGGCCCCCGAACCTGAGCGATTGCTGGAACCGGACGTCGGCGCGGTGCACGGGCTTGCCGACGAAGTTGTTGCGCGGCACGATCGTCCCGTTCGGACGGAGCCGCGCGCTGCCGGTCGCGCCGATGCCGCGCAGGTCGCCTCCGTAGTTGGTGAACTGCCGCTCGCCCGAGCCGTAGAAGTACACGCCGCTGACCTGGAAGCCGCCGGCGACCTGCCAGATGCCGTTGAACACGGCGCGGTGCCGCTGGTCGGTTGCGGACAGACTGTACTCGCCCCCGAAGTCGGCCGCGACGGGGAACGCCACCTGCTTGATGCCACTCAGAGGCGCCGGATCGCCATCGCGCAGCGCCGACAGCGTGTAGGTCAGCGCTCCCTGCCACCGGTGACTGAAGCGCTTCGTCAACACCGACTGCAGCCCGTGATAGTTGGACCAGCCGGTGAACATCTGCTCACCGACCACGCCCCATTGCGGGTAGGCGCGGGTCGCACGCGTCGTGAAGGGATACGGCGCGCCCGTCGCCGGATTGAACGTGATGTTGGCGTTGTCCTGCAGCACTTTCTCGTCGCGTCCGCGCGTGTAGACGTAGTCCGATTCGATGGCCATGTCCGCGCCGAGCTGACGCTGGAACCCGATCGAGCTCTGCCAGTCGTGCGTGAGGTGCGAGTACTCCGCCTGCGGCGCCTGCTCCGCGGCCGCCCGGTCCAGGCACCCCGCGACGGCATTGACGTAGCAAAAACGCGGCAGCGCCTGCTCGTAGGTGGGCAGCGGTGCGCCGTTGAGGGGGTTGGCGGCGAAGTCCGGCCTGCCGTCGTTGACAAACTGCAGGAACGCCACCGACAGCGACCGGCTCGACATCGTCCAGTTGCTGGCCACGACGTCGGCGTAGTACTTGCCCGAGCCGCCTCGTATCACGGTCTTGTCGTTCAGCGAATAGGCGAACCCGAGGCGGGGCTGAATGTTGTTGGCGTCCTGGGGACGGTCCGCCTTCATCCACGGTTCGAGCGCGACCCAGTTGGCGAACGGATCCCAGATCAAGTCGTAGCGCGCACCGAGGTTGAGCGTCAGCTTCTGCGTCAGGTGCCAGTCGTCCTGCACCCACGCGGCGTACTTCGGCTCGTTGAACGGCAGCTTGTTCTGGCCGACGCCGATCGTGTAGGTGCGGACGTTCGGTGAAATCGCCGCCAGGTTCCACGTGTCGGCGTTCCACGGGTCGGGGAAGAGCGATTCGATGTTGGCCGGAACGGCTCCCTGGCGCGCATCGATGATCCCCATGCAGTTGGCGCAGTTGAACGACACCTTCTTGTCCCAGAGGAATTCGCCGCCCGCCTTCAGGTCGTGGCGCCCTTTCGCGTCGTAGGACAGGTTGTAGTCGTCGCGCGCCGACCAGACGTCCTGCAGCTGATAGCGCGGGTAATTCGCGTTGCCGGCAATCGAGAAGCCGGTGAAGGTGATGCGCGGCGACCCGGTGGTGATGCCGTCGGCGGCCCGCCAGTGATGGGACCACGAGGTGAGGTTCGCGTTCTTGAAGCCAAACCCCGCGTATCCGAGCTGGACCTGGTTGGTGGCGCGGCTGCCGATGACGCGAGTCCACTGGCCGACGAGGGCGTCGGTGAACGAATCGGTCGTGCCGGTACCGGCCGGATGGTTGGCGCCAAGGTCGTCGAACGGCTGCCAGGACTTCGTCATGTTGCCTTTCAGCATCACGCGGCTGTTCGACGACAGCTCGTAGTCGAGCCGCACGCTCCCCAGCTTCACCGACTTGGTGCCGGAGAGCGCGACGTTGAACGCCGGCCACGCCGTGTTCGAGAACGTCGTCCGCGGCTCGTGCTCGTACTCGTAGCTGCCGAAGTAGTGCAGGCGATCCTTGATGAGCGGCCCGCCGAACGTGGCGCTGTACTGCTGGTTCTTCAGCGGCACCTTGCGGGCCAGCACCGGGTCGTCCGCGCTCCACCGCGAATCACGGAGGTAGCCGCTGAACATGCCGGTCATCTGGTTCGTGCCCGACTTCGTGATGGCGTTCACCTGCACCCCGGACGACCGGCCCTGCGTGGCGTCGAAGCGGTTGGAGATGAACTGGAACTCCGCGATCGAATCGCGGCTGAAGCGCGGCTGGCCGCCGGGACCGAGCTGGCCGGTGACCTGCTGGCCGTCGAGATTGAGCTGGAACTCGCGCAGGTCGCGGCCCGAGGCGGTGCGATCCTGGACGGGCGACCCGCCCGTCGCGGTCGTGCGGTTGCCCGGCGCGAGCAGCGCCAGCGACATCCAGTCCCGCCCCTGCACCGGCAGGTCGGACATCTGCCGCGGATCGATGTTGCCGCCGAGGCTCGAGCCGGTCAGATCGAGCAGCGGCGCTTCGGCGGTGACCGTGACGGTTTCCTGCAGCGTCGATGGCGCCATCTGCAGGTTCACCACCGCGTTCTGGCCGACGAGCAGCTGGATGTTGCCGCGCGTGACCGTCGTGAAGCCCTGGAGGTCGGCGGTGACGACGTACTCGCCGATGCGGACCGGCAGCCGGAAGACACCGCGTCCGTCGGTCACCCCGACGAACCGGTTGCCGGTTGCCTGGTGAACCGCGGTCACCGTGACGCCAGGCAGGACGCTGCTGGTCGAGTCGGTAATGGTGCCGCTGAGCGTCGCTTCCTGGGCGTAGGCGGTGACGGGAAGCGCAAGCAGTGCGCCGAGCAGGAACGTCGTGAACGCGCGCGAAATCATGGAACCCCTCCTCTGACGTGCGCGGAGAGTAACACACGGTCCGGTTGAAGCCGGCCGGTCCGCCTGCAGGCGGACCTTGACTCTGCGCGCAAATACCTCTATGAAGGGGTCCGCAGGAGGGCAGCATGAGGACGTGGCACCTGACGGTTGCGGCGATGGTGACGGTCGTGGGGGCGCTCGCGGTAACGACGGTCGCGCAGCAGCGCGGTCCCGAGTCGCGCGACATGACCCTTCTCGGGTTCAACGACCTGCAGGCGCGGAGCGCGTACCAGCCGATCATCCAGAAGCAGGGCGATCGCTACATCGCCTACATCGGCCATCACGCCGGGTCGATGCCGAACCTGCTGAACGGCAAGATGGAGGATAACGGCACGTCGGTCGTCGACGTCACCAACCCCAAGGCGCCGAAATACATCGCGCACATTCCCGGAGTCGGCGATGCGCAGGGCCCCGGCCAGGCGCAGATGGTGCGCGCGTGCAGCGGGCTGCCGAAGGCGGACAGGAACAAGACGTTCCTCCTCCGGACGGCCGGCACCTCCGGACATGAAATCTGGGATGTGACGACGCCCGAAAAGCCGACGAAGGTCTCGACCGTCGTCAGCGGGCTGAAGGACACGCACAAGAGCTGGTGGGAATGCGAGACCGGTATCGCGTATCTCGTCGGCGGCGATCCCGCGTGGCGGACGGCGCGCATGACGAAGATCTACGACCTCAGCGACCCGGCGCACCCGGTCTTCATCCGCGACTTCGGCCTGCCCGGCCAGCAGCCCGGCGCGACGGTCAACCCTGTGCCGACCGAGGTGCACGGACCGATCTCGATTCCGAAGTTGAATCGCGTCTACTTCGGCTACGGCACCGGCCGCTACGGCGTCGTGCAGATTGTCGATCGCAAGAAACTGCTCGAGGGGCCGAAGGAGCCGACCGACGCCAACCTGCGGTATCCGGTCGTCGGTCAGCTCGATCTGCCGATCGATGTGGGCGCGCACACGACGTTCCCGCTGCTGCACATGACGCTGCCCGAGTACAGCAAGCAGACCTGGCAGCAGGTGATCACGAACACCGCGGCGGGCACGCACGCGGCGGGTGAGGGGTTCGCGCCTCCGACCAATCAGGGGATGCGAGACTTCATCGTCGCCGTCGGCGAGACGACGGCCAATGAATGCCAGGAAGCGCGGCAACTGGTCCGTGTCATCGACGCGACGTTCGAGAACAGGATGATGCCGGTGTCGTCGTGGACGGTGCCGGAAGCGAGCGGCAACTTCTGCTCGAAGGGCGGCCGCTTCGGCACGCACTCGACCAACGAGAACATGACGCCGATCTACTACGGCAAAGTGCTCTTCGTGGCGTACTTCAATGCCGGTATCCGGGCGCTCGACATCCGCGATCCGTTCAACCCGAAGGAGATCGCGTACTTCATTCCGCCGGTCACCGCGAAGACCGACAAGCGGTGCGTCGGCCGCGGCGCGGACGAGCGCTGCAAGATCGCCATTCAGACCAACAACGTGGAAGTGGACGACCGCGGCTACATCTACATCGTCGACCGCGCGAACACCGGGATGCACATCCTCGAGTTGTCCGGCGCGGCGCGCCGCGTGGCGAACTTCACGACCAACGCCACGAATTAGCAAGTGTGGTGAATCGGCCACCGGCGACTGTTGCCGTACCGCAACAGTCGCCGCCCGTGGCCCTCGCGCGTTCCCGCCCGCGCCGTCATGTCTGCGGCGGGACATTTGCTTGGCGCCGCGGTCGGACCCGCAGGCGTGGCCTTCGATTCCTGCTCCGCGGACCGCTTTGACTTTGTCGCGAAGCTCGCCCTCTTTCCCGAGAAGGTGGCGGCCGTCGTCCATCGCGACCTGCAGGCGGCGCTCTCGCTTGTCTACCTCGACCTCAACACCGACATCTGCAATCACCGGTGCACGTTCTGCGACGGGTTCTACCGGTCGCTGACATCCGCAAACCTTCCTTGGAACCGGCTCGACACGCTGATGACGGAGATGGAGGAGATGGGCGTGCTGTCGGTCGTGCTCGCCGGCGATCGCGGGGAGCCGCTGCTGCACCCGCAGATCGATCGTGTTCTCGCCCGGTTTGCCGAATCGCCAGTGCGGTACGCGCTCTATTCCAACGGTTCCGTCATCGCTGAAGAATTGTGGCCGCACCTCGCGAGGGCGGCATTCATTCGCGTCTCCGTGGATGCGGCCACGCCGGCGACGCATGCGGCGATGCATGGGTATCCGGTCGGACGCGGAGATTTCGACCGCGTGATCGCGAACCTGCAGCGTCTCGCGCCCATGGTGCCCGACCTGGGCGTGTCGTTCGTGCTCACGCCGGCCAATGCGCACGAAATAGCAGCCGCCGCCGACCGGTTGCTCGCGTGCGGCGCGAGGTTCATCGAGTACAAGCCGCACTATCTTCCCAACTACACGCTGGACACGCTTTGGCTGCGCTCCGCCGCGCCTCACGTCCGCCGCGAGATCGGGCTCGCCCGCGAGGCGTGGGGCGCGCGCGTCGTCGTCAACAATCAGATCGACGCGGTTCTCGGCGGCGGGACCCAGCCGCTGCACACCGGTCCTCGCCAGTGCCTGACGTCGGCGCTGCGGCTCGTGATTTCGACGCACGGCTGCTATACGTGCACGCCGTATCGTGGAGAGGCCGAACGCCGCGTCGGCAGCATCCTCGAGCAATCGCTCCGCGAGGTGGTCGACTCGTGCGCGCGGCGTCAGCTCTTCGACCAGTGCTGCACGCGCATGTGCGCGTATCACGACCAGAATCAGGCGCTGCTGAAGCTGGATGTCGGGGCGCGTGCGCCAGTCGCTCGCCCCACGTCCGCGCCCGCCAATCCGACCACGCCTCAGGACTACTTCATCTGAAAGCCATGCTTGCCGCCACGCCGGCCGTGATCGTTGCCATCTGTCTGCACAACTCCACGCATTGCATAGAGGAGACGATCCCCTCGACGCTCGCGCAGCACTGGCCGGACTTCGAGCTCGTCATCGTGGACGACGGATCGACCGACGGAAGCGTCGATCTGATTCGGCGTCGATTCTCCGACCCGCGCGTGCGCGTCTTCACGCAGGAGCATCGTGGGCTCGGCTTCGCGCGACGAGAAGCCGTCGCGCGCGCGCGCCATACATCGCGTTTCTCGACCATGACGACGTCTGGAGCCGGCGAAACTGGCTCGCCAGCTCAGCGCGGATTCGCGCGCTCCTGCATCAGCGGCGATGGCGCGCGGCGATGCGCGTCGCTGTGTCGACGGCGGCCGAGCCAGGGAACGTGTGCCGGCACCTCGTCGGCCGGCTGCTGCGGATACGACCGCGGCATGCGATCGTGCTCGCGAAGCGGTGTGCCTTCGGCAGGACGCCACGTGTGGAGACGTCCGCAGCCGCATTCGTGCGATCGATCGGCGACGACCGTGTTCGTCTCGCGCCGCTCTCCCGGCGGCTCTCTGTGGATCGGACGTGGCAGGCGCGATGAGCATGACCGGTAAGGTCGCGCTGATTACCGGTGGGTCCTCGGGAATCGGCGCGGCCACCGCTACCCTGTTCGGCGCGCTTGGTGCGCGCGTGGCGATCGGGTATTTGCGCAACGCTGAGGGCGCAGAGGAGGTCGTCGAGCGGCTTCGACGCAGCGGCACGCACGCGGTCGCCGTCAAAGGCGACCTACGCAAGGCGGACGACGTGTGCGCGCTGGTCGCGCAGGCCGCGTCCGCGCTGGGCCCGATCGACGCGCTGGTCAACAACGCGGGCGCGCTGGTCGGACGATATCCGATCGACTCGTTGACCGAAGACATCTGGGACGACGTGCTGAACGCCAATCTGCGGAGCGCGGTGCTGTGCTCACGCTGCGTGTTGCCGGCAATGCGCGCGCGGAGGTCAGGCGCCATCGTCAACGTCGGGTCGATCGCCGGCCACACGGGCGGGGGTCCGGGGGCCGCCGCCTACGCAGCGGCGAAGGCGGGCATCATTGGCTTCACGAAGGCGCTGGCCAGGGAAGTGGCGGTGGACAACGTGCGGGTCAACGCCGTGTCACCCGGCGTGATCGATACGCCGATGCAGCAGCGCTTCTCGTCGCCGGATCGGCTCGAGCGCATTGCCGCCCGGATTCCGCTCGGGCGCATTGGCCGTGCCGACGAGTGCGCGCAGGTGATCGCGTTTCTCGCCTCCGATGCCGCCAGCTATATCGTCGGCGAGACCATTGAGGTCAACGGCGGTCTGTTGATGCGGTGATCATGCGAACTGAACCGCAGCCTCTCGTCACCGTCCTCGTCAACCTGTACAACGGCGGCCGCTATATCGACGAGACGCTGGAAAGCGTCTTCGCGCAGAGTTACTCGGCCTTCAAGGTGGTCGTCATCGATGACGGTTCCACCGACGGCGCAGCCGATGGCATAGAGCGGCGGTACCCACCGGAGCGCCTGACGATAGTGCGGCGGGCGCATGGCGGACTGAACGAGGTCCGGGCTGCATCGCTCGACCATGCCGATACCGACTACGTCGCGTTCCTCGATCAGGACGACGTGTGGCTGCGGGAGAAGCTGGATCGGCAGATGGCGGCGGCGGAGGCATCGCCGCAGGCCGCGCTGATCTTTTCCGACGCATACCTCATCGACGAGGCGGGCGGCGCCACCGGCCGCCTCTCTGCGCAGCACCCATTCGATCCGCCGCGGCTGGCCGGCGCCGGCGCGCACCTGGAACTGCTTCGGCGCGGATGCTTCGTCTCCTTTTCCACCGCGCTCGCAAGGCGGCAGGCGTTGAAAGAGGTCGGCGGATTCGATCGCGCCTACCGCTACGCGGCCGACTACGACCTGTGGCTGCGGCTGACGCGACGGTACTCTCTGGTGTTCGTTGACGAGCCGCTGGCGAAATACCGGGTTCACGCCACGCAGTTCACGCAGCGGTTTCCGGAGATCGCGTTGCGGGAGCAGGTGGCGATTCTCGACCCGATGCGGCAAAGCGCCTCGTACCCGCGGGCCGTGCGCAACGCTGTCGGCGACAACCTGCTCGGTCAACACTGGCTGGCGCTGCAGACATTCATGCGTCAACGGAGGCTCGTGTTCGCCGCGCGGGCCGCCGTCGGCATGCTTCGCTACCCGGATCGAATTCGAGACTGGGTGCACGACCGATTGAACCAGACACGCGTTGGTCCGGTCGTCGAAACCGGCATCCAGTGGACGTTGTGGGTCCGCAACCTGACGGAGCGCGCCGGACTCCTCGCCGTGAACTGGACGCGTGCGGCGCTGGCCATGCCGCGCCGCGTGCCACGAGCGCTGCTGCGACGGATCCGGAACCGGCGAACGGGCCGCGAGGCGTCACCGGCATCGTTGCCCGGCACGATCTCGCCGCCGACGGAGCACGTCTGGATCGACGGCAGCGCCCTTGCCGCCCCGCAGGTCGGCCACTTCAACATGACGTGTGAGTTGATTCGTGCGCTGGCGGAGCGCGAGTACATCGTTCACGTCACGACGAGCGACGCCGGCCGGGCGGCAATGGACCGGCGACTGAAGGGGCAGCGATCGCGCGTGATGTTCGAGCGCGACGGGGCGCGAAGGCCGCTGCCGCGCGGTCGCGCTCCCGTTCCACACGCCATGGAAGTGGTCGTGTGGCAGGGCCGCTTCCGGTGGACGGATACGCGCCGTCTCGCGATTGTTCCGGACCTGACCACGTACATTCATCCGGAGCTGCACACGCGCGAGAACATCGCGTGGTTCGACGGGTTTCTTCGCTACGCGCAGCGCCACGCGCATGGCATCGTGACGGTGTCGGAGGCGAGCAGGCGCGACATCGTTTCGCGCGTCCCCGTCTGCCCGGACAGCGTGGGCATCCTGCCGATGCCGGTCAATCCACAGTACGTCGAGCCCGTGTTCGACGCCGGGGTGGTTTCGTCCATGGGCGTTCCGACGCCCTATCTTCTCTGCGTCGGCACCATCGAGCCGCGCAAGAACCTGCGCCGGCTCGTCACCGCGTTTCAGCGGCTGCAGAACGACACGCCGCATCACACGTTGGTACTGGCGGGGCCGCCCGGGTGGGATGCCACCTTCGGCGCCTTCCTGGGCGAGGCGAATGCATCAGGCGTTCATCTGGCGGGGTACGTTCCGCTCGAAACGCTCCCGTCGCTCTATCACTTCGCATCTGCCGTCGTGTACCCGAGCGTGTATGAGGGGTTCGGGCTTCCCGTTCTGGAGGCGATGTGCTGTTCGGCGGTCGTCCTCGCGTCGGACAGCAGTGCGATCCCGGAAGTGCTCGGCCCGGGCGCGCTTCAATTCGATCCGTACGACGTCGAGGACATGGCGAACGCGATGCGGCGCGCGCTCACCATGACAGCCGAGGAATCGAGGCGATACCGGACGCGCAACCGCACGCGCGCGCTCGCGCATCTCGATCGGCTGCGCACCGAGCCGCCGCTGCCGGGCCTGTGGTCCGGCGGAATCGGGGCCGCGTGAAGGTCACCTTCGTGTTGCCATTCGTCAACCTGACGGGCGGCGTGCGCGTGATGCTCGACTACGCGAACTGGCTGCACGACGCCGGTCACGGCGTGACGGTGGTCTATCCGACGTGGCCCTACCGTTTTCATTGGACGCACCGCCAGCGCTGGTTGGAATTCAGACGACAGTTGTCGAGTGAGGTGCGCGTGCCATGGGCGACGGTGAAGTGCCGGCTGACGCGCGTCCCGCTGATTCGGAGCGCCTTCCTGCCGCGTGCCGACGTCGTCGTGGCCACCGCGTGGCCAATCGCCCACGACGTCGCGCGCCTTCATCCGTCGCGGGGCAGGAAGGTGCACGTGGTCATGCACCACGAGAGCGGCAACGGTCCCGAGCACCGCATCCAGGCGGTCTACAGGAAGCCGTTTCATCGCATCACGCTCGCCCGGTGTGTCGGTGACAGCCTCGAGCAGCAGTTCGGATGCACGATCCACGATGTCGTCCCCGCCGCCGTCGATCCGCAAAGATTCTTTCCGGACGGACCTCCAGGACGCGATTCCGTCCTGATGCTGTATCACCCGGACCCGCGGAAAGGTGGCAGCGACGGCCTCGCGGCGCTGCAGCGGCTGCAGGCACGCATGCCGCGCCTGGCCGTGCGGGTGATGGGGACCGTGCGGCCGCACGGGACGTGGCCGTTCCCGTTCGAGTTCCATCCAGACGACGCCACGGTGAGGCGCGCCTATTCGACGGCCGGGGCGCTCCTGTATCCGAGCCGGTACGAAGGGTTCGGCCTGCCGCCGCTCGAGGCCATGGCGTGTGGGTGTCCGGTGGTTACGACGGCGGTCGGCGCCGTCGAGGAGTACGCCTGCGATCGCCGCAACGCGCTCGTCGTGTCCGTGGGCGACGTCGATGCGATGGTGGACCGCCTGGAAGAGGTCCTGACCGACGGACGACTTCGACAGCGCCTGGTCGGCGAGGGGAAGAAGACGTCGGACGCGTTCCATGTCAACAGGATCGCGCCGCTGTTCGCGGCGGCGCTGGAGAGAGCGGCTATGTCACGGTGATCGCCAGCGTCGCCGTCGCCGACCCGTTCATCTCGAACCAGCTCACCCCCTCGCTCACCAGGTCGAACTCCAGCAGGTAGTCCCCTGGCTCCGGGGGCGCGAGCGCAAACGCCACCGTCTGCGCGCGCCCCGGCGCGGTGCCGCCCGCAAGCGCGACGCGCGCGAAATCGACCGCGATCGGCCGGCCGTCGCGCGCGCGCAGGTGCACGCCGAGATTGACGCCGCCGACCGTCGTCGATCCGGCGAGCCAGCTCACGCTGCCGACGTTCTGCACGGTGGCGGTTCCACGGATCGCCTCGCCGGCGCGCACCTCCGTGCGCTCCAGCCGGACGGTGATCTCGCCCTTCAGCCCTTCGCGCTCGCGGCTGTCCTTCGCGGCCTGTCCGCCCTTGCGGAGGAAGAACGTCTGATGTCCGTGCAGGAAGACGCGCACGCGTTCGGCGTAGCGAGCGAGCGCGCGGCCGCCGCGCGTCAGCTCCTCGAATTCCTCGAGAGAGACGCGATGCGATTGGGTGTCGAAGACCGCGAGCTCCACCTCCGAGAAGCCCGCCGCGCGTGCCCACCGCCAGACGTCTTCCATGACGACGTCGTTTTCGACCGCGGTGTAGTTCTTCATCTCGTACTGCGAGCGCGCGCCCTTCGAATGGTGGCGCCCGGGCTCGGAGAAGCCGGCGATGCCGCCCGGCCGGAGCACGCGTCCGAGCTCGGGCATCACCTGCGCCGGGTTCGGCACGTGATGAAACGCGTCGAAGCAGAAGATGCGATCGACGCTCGCATCCGGCAGGTCGATGCGCCGGCCGTCGAACACGAGGAAGCGCGGCGGCGGGACGTCGCCGATCGGAGGCAGCCGCGCGTACAGCTGCCGGCCGAGCTCGAGCGCCGTCGGCGACACGTCGAGCGCAATCGCGGCGCACCCGAGCTGCGTGAGGCACCGCGTCGTCCAGCAGGCGCCGGCGCCGAAATCGAGCACCGTCATCCCGGGCACGAGGTGGAGGCCGCCGAGCAGCTGCGCGAACGAGCCGAGCAGGTCCGGCGTGTCGCGCGGGTCGGCAAACGGCTTGGCGAGATAGCGATCGCTGAACTGCAGCGTGGTGCGGTAGTAGTCGTCCGCGGTGCGCGCGAGCGCCTCGACGCTCAGCGTCTCGCTCAACGCGCGCGCCTCGACGAACGCTGCCGACTGCGGCAGCGCGCCGCCGGCACCATCGCGATCGCGCGCGATCGTCGCGCGCAGCCGCGACTGGAATTCGTCGGAGGCCGCGATCTCCGCGGCGACCTCGCGCAGCGTCATCCCCTCGTCCTGCATCCGCCGCAGGTAGTTCGAGCGCCCTTCGTCGTCCACGGGACGTGCGAGGAGAAACCGGTAGGCGAAGTCGACGGCCGCGTGCCGTTCGTCGCGGTCGAGCAGGTCGGGCCGCCGCAGCGTCGGCGAGAGCAGCCGCCGGAGCCGGCGCACCAACTTCCGCATGTGCGGAGGTAATGTTAGTGCCCGAATGGCCGTCGCGGCGACCGCCTACGTGCTCGCGAAGCGGGGCGAAGTCGTCCTGACGGTGGCCTAATTTCTCCCGAAGAACGCATTCAGGACGTCGAGGCGCCCGGTCCCGCAGCCCACGTACCGATCACGTTTATCGACCGTGTCGGAAACGCACTGTGACTCGATGACCGCCGCCCCCTCGAACAGCTCGCTGAACACGACGAACGGCCCGATCGGGTCGTACACCGTCCCGGTCGCGTCCTTGATCGAGGCCACGTGGCGAAGCAGCTCCGCGCGGCTTCGCGGGTACATAGGGGGCCTCCCACGGCCGGGGTACTTGGAGTCGTCGAAGGCCGCCTGGAACGTCGGGATGAAGATGTAATGACGTCCCGTTTCCGCCTCGAACTGGTCGATCGTGGCGCGCCAGCGCACGGCGTTCTCCGACGAGCGCGCGATCATGTCGCTGTATCGCTCGGAGTACAGCGCGTATTCCATGAATCCATCGAACGCGCGGAAGTTTCTCAGCGCCTGCGGGTCGGTCGGCGGCGACATCAGTCCCGGCGAGCCGATGAAGGCGACGGGGTATTGCGCCCGTACCTCGTCCAGCAGCGACGCGAAGTCGCCGTACATCGCGGCCGCTGCCCACATAAAGATCACGGCCCGTCCACGATAGGACACGTACCGGTCCTGGAACGGGACGATCACCTTGCGGACGATCGTGTCGACGTCAGCCTTGAACATGACGCGATTGGACGGCAGGTCCATGTCCTTTGCGCCGTCCTCCGGTGTCAGGCGTGTCCCGTAAATGTGCTCGTAGGCGACGAAGAACGGCCGCCGGCCGTTGGTGAAATAGGTACGTAACCACTGGTTGTGATCGGGTAACGCCGGGTTGGCGCTGTACTCGAGGACGTCCGCGCTCGATCCGTACTGATTGAGGAGATCGTTCTGCCGGCTGATGTCACCCGCGGACTGGTAGTCCAGCGGCTTGGTCCACAGCGACCGCACCGGATGCACCGTCGAGAACGACGGCAGGTACGGCCACGGATAAATATTCGCGAACCACCCCCCAAGATGTTCCATTTCGGGACCATCGATGCGCTTCGGGATCCGGCGGCTGATGTCGGAATTGGCGTCGCTGGCAGGCAGGCTGCTCGTGAACAAGACCAGGAGGAGCGGGATCACCGTCAAGCGGGAGACCATGGGACACCCCGAGCTTTGTGGCCATCGAGTTATTGGGGATTGTTCGCGACGAACTCTGCCGTACTTGCAAGCACGCTGCCGGGGCCGATAAAATTCGAAGGTTCCTACCATCGAATTTCCGCAATCTCCTCTACAAGTTAAAGAGATTGGGGAGTCAGGGAAAAGTCAGGATTACATCGATGTCCGTAACCGCCCCGTCCGAACAGGAAGTCGGCGTCCGCGAGACCGCCGAGCGCATCGTCAACGATTTCGCCATCCAGGTCGCCACCGTCAACGGGTCCGGCAGCCAGACCGCCAATCTCGTCCTCCTCCGATCGATCTTCCAGATGGGAGTGCCCGTCTCCGGCAAGAACATGTTCCCGTCGAACATCGCGGGGCTGCCGACGTGGTACACCATCCGGGCGAGCTCGAAGGGGTACATCGCGCGCAAGAAGGAAGTCGATTTCCTCGTGGCGATGAACGCGGAGACGGCGAAAGAAGACGTCATCACGCTGTCGCCCGGCGCCGCCGTCGTCTACGACGAGCCGCTGAAGCTGAACGCGCTGCGGACCGACCTGACGTTCTATCCGGTCCCCTTCGACAAGCTCATTGCGCCGGTCACGACCGACGCCAAGCTGCGGCGCCTCGTGCGCAACATGATTTACGACGGCGTGCTGTCGCGCCTGCTGTCGATCGACATGGGGCAGATGGAGAAGGCGCTCCGCAAGCAGATGGGCAAGAAGGAGAAGGCCATCGCGCTCAACATGGCCGCGCTCAAGGCGGGCTTCGACTTCGCCGATGCGAACCTGGCCAAGCGCGACCCGTTCGTGGTCGAGCCGATGGAAGGAAAGACCGAGGGGATGATCCTGATCGAGGGGAACGCTGCCGCGGCCATCGGCTGCATGATGGCGGGCGTCACCTTCGTCGGCTGGTACCCGATCACGCCCTCGTCCTCGCTCTGCGAATCGCTGATCGAGTACCTCAAGAAGTACCGGAAGGACCCGGAGACGGGCAAGGCGACCTACGCGGTCATCCAGGCGGAAGACGAGATCGCCGCGCTCGGCATGGTGATCGGCGCCGGCTGGATGGGCGCGCGGGCGATGACGTCCACCGCCGGTCCGGGGATGTCGCTGATGGCGGAGTTCACCGGGCTTGGATATTACGCCGAGGTGCCGGCGGTAATCTTCGACATTCAGCGCGCGGGGCCGTCCACCGGTTTGCCGACGCGCACCGGGCAGCAGGACATCCTTTCCACCGCGGTGCTGTCGCACGGCGACACGAAGCACCCGATGTTGTTCCCGGCGTCGGTCACCGAGTGCTACACGATGGCGCAGGAGGCCTTCGACCTCGCCGAGCGCCTGCAGACGCCGGTGTTCGTGATGTCCGACCTCGACCTCGGCATGAACACGTGGATGTCGAAGCCGTTCGAGTACCCGACCAAGCCGTACGACCGCGGCAAGCGGCTCGACGCGGCGAAGCTGACGCAGCTCGGCGAATTCGGGCGCTACCGCGACGTGGACGGCGACGGGATTCCGTATCGCACCGTGCCGGGCGATGGGATGCCGCCGTTCTTCACGCGCGGCTCGGGCCACAACGAGAAGGCGCTCTACAGCGAGCGCGCCGACGACTACACGAACAACCTCGACCGCCTGACGAAGAAGTTCGACACCGCGCGCACGCTGGTGCCGAAGGCCGAGATCGACATGGCCGGGCGCGGGGGCGTCGGCATCGTCGCCTACGGCACGTCGCATTGGGCGCTCATCGAGACGCGCGATCAGCTGAAGGCGGAGCGGAAGCTGAACACGTCCTACTTCCGCCTGCGCGGCTATCCGTTCTCGAAGGAGCTGTTCGACTTCATCGACGCGCACGATCGCGTCTACGTGGTCGACCAGAACCGCGACGGGCAGATGTGGAGCCTGCTCAAGCTCGAATGCAACCCGCAGCAGGTCGCCAAGCTGCGGAGCATCAAGCATTACTACGGCCTGCCCATTGATGGCAGGTCGCTGACGACAGAATTGCTGCTGCAGGAAGGTCGCTAATTCAACGCAGGGGTCCGGCTGCAGGCCGGCCCGGGAGAACTCATGGCAGGGAAAGTCAACATCATCGGACTGGAATCCACCGCCTACCGCGGCGCGAAGACGACGCTCTGCGCCGGCTGCGGGCACAACGCCATCACCGAGCGCATCATCGATGCGTTCTTCGAGCTCGGCGTGCAGCCGGACCAGGTGATCAAGCTGTCGGGCATCGGCTGCTCGAGCAAGAGCCCCGCCTACTTCCTGAACCAGTCGCACGGCTTCAACTCGGTGCACGGCCGCATGCCGTCGCTGGCGACGGGTGCGGTGATCGCCAACCGCAAGATGATCGCCATCGGCATCAGCGGCGACGGCGACACGGGGGCCATCGGCATCGGGCAGTTCGTGCACCTGATGCGCCGCAACCTGCCGATCGTCTACGTCATCGAGGACAACGGCTGCTACGGCCTCACCAAGGGGCAGTTCTCGCCGACCGCGGACCTCGGATCGACGCTGAAGACCGGCGTCATCAACGACCTGCCGCCGATCGACACCTGCGTGCTGGCGATCGAGCTCGGCGCGTCGTTCGTCGCCCGCTCGTTCTCCGGCGACCCGAAGCAGCTGAAGGCGATCCTCAAGGCGGCGATCAGCCATCGCGGCACGAGCATGATCGACGTCATCTCGCCGTGCGTGACGTTCAACGACCACGAGGGATCGACCAAGAGCTACGCCTACGTGAAGGATCACGACGAGCCGATGTCCGAGGTCAGCTTCGTGCCGTACTTCGAGGAGATCAACGTCGAGTACGACCCGGGGACGACGACGCAGGTAACGCTGCATGACGGGTCGAAGATCGTCCTCTCGAAGATGGCGGAGGACTACGCGCCGACCGACAAGGGGAAGGCGCTGCAGATGATTCGCGCGACGCACGCCCGCGGCGAATATGCGACCGGCATCCTCTACCTGGAGCCGGACAAGCAGGACTTCGTCGACATGCTCGGGCTCGTCGACGAGCCGCTGGCGTTCCTCGATCAGTCGAAGGTGCGCCCCGGCAAGCAGGTGCTCGACGAAATCGTGGAGAGTTTCAGGTAGTCAGCGGGCGGCGGGCTGCTGGCAGTCGGCAGTGGGCAGTGGGCAGTCGTAGGGCGGGTTCTTCCGGACCCGCCAGGCCGGATCGATCGTAGAGGCTGGCGCTTCACCTTCGACGAGGCTTCGGCGGGCGAGCAGGTCCGCCTTTCTCATTTTTATGGATCGTAGAGGCCGACCTTCAGGTCGGCCTCTTATTTGGCGGGCGCGAGCCGCTTCAACTCGTCGAAGAAATTCGAGACGATCACCACCTTGTCCTGCTTCGTTCCGGAGTCCCGCGGTGCTATGGCAATCGCGAAGCGCTGGCCGTCTGGATGGAGCGCATATGGTCGGCCGGGCAAAGCGGCAGCCGCCCGCGTTTCAGCCACCGGCCGCGGTTTGTCCGCGCGGAATGACTGACCGTCGGCGGTGTACGCAACAGCCATGATGTGGCCGTCGGGTGTTCGATAGAACAGCTCGCGGCTGCTTCGCGACCATGCTGGGAAACTACCACCTGCAGTAGAGATCTGCCATTTCCCGCCAGGGCCCGGGAACGGACGAACGTAGACGTCGTTCGGACCAAGACCTGATTCATTCGACGCGTAGGCAATCAACCGGCCATCGGGTGAAAAGGTCGGCCAGAACTCATTGGCGGGTGTGCTGAGGTACACGTTCGGCTTGCCCGGCTTCCAGCCGGATGCCTCGTCACCTTCGATTGGCAGAATCATCAAGTCGAAACCCTTGCCCGGGACGCTTTCGTCGAATGCGAGGAACTTGCCTGAAGGATGCCACGATCCCGCTGACTGTTGATTCTTGCTCTCGGTGAGGCGCTGAACATCGCCGGTGCCGTCGGCATGCTGCCAGTACAGGTTGTAGGTCGCACCGTCCCCGCGGCGCGATTCGAACGCGATGCGGTGCCCATCGGGCGTCCAGACGGCGTTTCGATTGCTGGCGCCGAAGGTCAAGCGCGCAATGGCATCCCGCTGCAAGTCATAGATCCAGATATCGCGTTGGAACGCCGTCGCGCCGTACCCGAAGATGTCGATGGCGAGTGAGTGGCCGTCGGGTGAAAACTGCGGACTGCTCCACATCACAGGCGTACTTCGCAAGTCCGCAATCGTGCCCTTGCGGTCCATCCACTGGATCGGTGCGCTCAGGTCAAGACGTGAGCCCTGCACATACACGAGCGTCCCCGCGTTGGACACCGCAAATTGTGCGCCGCCGAATTGAGCGTTCGTCGCGATGCCTTCGATTGCCGGTGCCGGCTGGCCTTTCAGAGCGAGCGACTCCACGTCGAACGGCGCCGCGAAGACCGCGCCCTCGTGCATGTACACGAGATGACCGGTCGGCAGGTAGCGCGCGAAATAGCCGCCGGCTACGAGCACCCGCCGCGAGCCGTCCGCCAGCGATTGCACGATGATGTTTGCACCTTCGTACCCCGATGTCGTGGTGTTGTGAGCCGTGAAAAGAACCGCCTTGCCGCCGGGGAGCACCTGCGGCCAGCGGTGCGTCACCTCATCTCCAACAAGCGTCGTGAGCGGTTCCGGCGTGCCGCCGCTCGAGGCGACGCGCACCAGTGCTCCGACGGCGCTGCCCAGGGGTTGCGCGTTGATCGGCTGAAACACGATGCTGTCGTCGTCGGTCCAGACGGCGCCGCGGCTATTGACTGCGTCGGCGAGCGTGACGGCGGCACCTCCGCCCACGGAGATCTTCTTGAGCTTGCCGCCGGCGAAATATCCAATCCACCGTCCATCGGGTGAGAAGAATGGATCGCGCGCGCCGTCAGTGCCACTGAGCGACTGCGCCTGCAGCTGATCGAGTCGACGCACGAACAATTGCGACGTCGTACCGCCAGTCGGCTGCGCGACAAAGGCAAGCGTGCTTCCGTCGGGCGAGATGACCGCAGCGGCACCTTGATCGATCAGAAGCGAGGCATCTGCGCCGAGCTCCACGCTGAGGCGCTGCGGTGCCGGCGGCGCCAATGTGCGCCCGGGTGCGGACACGAATAGGGCGATGCCTCCGACGAGCAATCCCACTGCGGCGATCGTCCACGGAACCGCACGACGGATCACTGAATGCCGCAGTTGTCCGTGCGCTTCGGTGGATCGCGGTTCCGCATGCGATGCGGATCGCGATTCAGCGAGATCGAGACGCGCGACACCGATGTCCGGGAGCCGCTGCTGACGATCTTTTTCGAGGCATCGCCGGAGCAAGCGCCGGACCGCCGATGGGGTCGCCGGTGGGAGCGCGTCCCAATCCGGCTCCTTCATGATGATGAACGCCAGCGTGTCGGTGACCTCCGGCGCGTCAAAGGCGCGCCCGCCCGTCAGCATTTCGTAGAGGACGCAACCGAAGGCCCAGACGTCGGTGCGCTTATCGGCGGGCCGGCCGCGTGCCTGCTCGGGCGCCATATACGCGGCGGTGCCGAGAAGGACACCGACACCTGTCATCGCCGGACTGGTAATGGTCGGTGACATCGACATGCCGGCCGCCGCCGGAGCGTGCTCCATCGCCTTGGCCAAGCCGAAATCGAGCACCTTCACCATGCCATCCGGTCGCAGCTTGATGTTCGCGGGCTTCAGATCGCGATGAATGATCCCCTGCTCATGTGCGGCCTCGAGTGCTTCGGCGATCTGAATGGCGATCGGCAGCGCGTCATCCAGCGGAATCGGTCCTTGCGCGATCCGATCGGCGAGCGTCGGTCCCTCGACCAGCTCCAGCACCAGCGCATGT
>Ga0134122_10000135_pt1 | contig 41923 bp, 32 predicted proteins | sample KB302_FD_96461 | JGI IMG/M metagenome (GOLD analysis project Ga0134122, IMG submission 96461) | Terrestrial soil microbial communities without Nitrogen fertilizer from Kellogg Biological Station, Michigan, USA - KB3-0-2 | ecosystem: Environmental > Terrestrial > Soil > Unclassified ... | reverse complement strand
GGCACCCTGGATGCTCTGGAATCCGGGGAGTCAATCGTCACCTGGGGGGGAATTCTCATGAAGGCTGCATCCTGGAGCATCTTGTTATCCATCTCGCTCGTTTCATCTCTGGCCCAGGCCGCGGACGGCGACGTACGCCTGAGGCTGAGGGACCCGGCCTGGGCGGACACCGTGACCCCCGGCACACCGTCCACCGAGGAGTCTCAAGTCCCTCTCCAGGTGGAGATGGGGCTCGCGGGAGCGCTCCTGTTGACGATCCCCGGCGCCTACGCCGGCTACCAGATCGGCGACCACTGGGCGCCGGCGGAGAGGTCTTGCGACCAGGCAGGATGCCAGACCTTCTTCCCGTACGGCGGCGCGCTCGGGCTACTCGCCGGAGGGTTCGTGGGTCTCTCCGCCGGGACCGGGCTGGGGGTCGCGACGGCCGGCTTGCTCCTGAAGAGACCGTTCCACCTGGTCCCGGCCATCGGGGGCGCCGCCCTCGGAGGGTTCCTGGGGCTGTTTTTGGGCACGGTCGTGAGCTTCGCGCTCGCCGCGACCCTCGCGCCCATCTTGCCCTTCCTGGCGGCGTCGGGCGCCGCGTTGATGCCCGGCGGCCTCATCGCAGGTGCGGTCGCGGGATCCATCTGGTTGTACGAGGAGAGCTTCCGGTCCAAACCCGTGAAGGTCGCCCCCACGGTGGCGCTGGTGCCCGGCGGAGGCATGGTGGGGATCGCCGGCACCCTCTTCTGAGGACCGGGCGGCCCACTCAGACCCGGACGTGCGGCAACTCTCCGCGGTCGCACAGGCGGTACACCGCTGGGGCTTCAGGCGTAGCCCGCCATCCATTCTACGTCGCGGATGATGGGCGAGGACTCGAGGGTGTCTCGCACAATGCGAACGGCATCGGTGGTAATGCCGCGCTTGCGTCCGCCCAACAGTGTCGCCAAGGGGCCTGCGTCCCGCTCAAACCAGCCTGCCCAACACGCCCTTCCCACACCGTCTGGTGGGATGAGTGCGAGGACGAAGCAGTGCGGGATGCCGTTGACGCGGTAGCGCACGTACCAGCCGAAGTCCTCTTGGCCGGCCTCTGCATCGACGTCGATCCCCCGCGACCGCAGTTCCCCAATGAGCCAGGCGGCGACGTCGTCTCCGAAGCAGTCCGGGTTGATAAAGTACTCGCGCGGTTGGGATGTGTTGAAGCGATCCGAGCGGAAGGTGACCTGAGGCTGCATCAGCCTGCATGGTAGCCCGACGGCAGGCGCTGAGCGTGGTGTCCGAGGTGATGCTCCGCCGCGCCGCCGCGGTGGCGTCGCTGCTGGCGCGCGCTGCGCCTTGCGGCAACGGGGATGGTCGCGGCCACGGCCAGCGCTCGGAACGTCGTCTCAGTCGCGGACCCGGTGGAGCGCGCCCGCGAGCGATTCGAGGTGCCCGTCCGCGCGGGCGGCTACATCCTCAATGCCCGCACCAAGGAGCTCCCTACGGTTCCGGGCGTCGACGGCCGCAGACGGTGCGCGTGGCGCTCGCTCCAGGCCACACGTCAGTCCTCCAGCGCGCTCACCGGCAGCGCCGCCGCCCGCAGCTCCACCAGGCGGCGGCGGCGCGAACCCGCGATGAGGAGGTGGCCGCCGGCGCTGCACAGGCCGACGAGGAAGCACAGGGCCCAGAGGGTGTTCGCGCCCCAGGCATCGAGGATCTGCCCCGCGCCTCCGGGTCCGACGAGGGACGCCAATCCCCACGCCATGTGGAAGACGCCCTGGTACGTCCCGCGCAGCCGCGCCGGCGCCAGGTCGCTCACGATGGTGTGGGCGAGGCCCGCCTGGAGGATCTCCCCGACCGTGAAGATCACCACCCCCGCCACGTAGCCCCACAGCGAGTGCAGGACCCCGAACACCCCGAACCCCGCGCCGATCAGCACCGCCGCCACCGCCATCACCAGCGAGCGCGGCCGGCCCCCCGTGATGCGCGAGGCGAACGGCTGCAACAGCACGATCATCACGCCGTTCACCGCGATCACCGCCCCGAAGGTCTTCGCGGACAACCCGTGCGCCTGCATGTCCACCGGCATTCCCAGGTTCGACTGGAAGAACAGCAGGTAGGTGACGAAGCTGGTGAGCACGAAGGCCGCGTACACGCCGTCGCGGAACGGCGCGAGGAGGTCCCCGGGCTGCGCGGGTGGCGCGCGCTCCCCCGACCCCGAGGCCCGGTGCGGCTGCGTCTCCGGCACCTTCCGCCACATCAGCAGTCCGCAGGCGAAGGTGGTGGCCGCGTCCCCCGCGAACAGCCAGAAGTAGCTCACGTCCGCCATCACCCCGGCCAGCACCGAGGCGATGGAGAAGCCGAGGTTGACGGCCCAGTAGTACAGGTTGAAGGCGCGCGGCCGGTCCGCGGGCGGTACCAGGTCCGCCACGGTCGCGTTCACCGCCGGCCGGTACTGGTCCGAGATCAGCGAGACCATGAAGGTCCAGAACGCGATGGCCGCCGGGCGCTGCGACAGCCCCAGCGCCAGCATCGCCGTCCCGCCGCCGAACAGCGCGAAGAGCATGGTGCGCCGCCGCCCGATCAGGTCCGCCAGCCGCCCGCCCACCATCGCCGCCGCGAAGGACCCCGCCCCGTAGAGCGCGACGATCCGCCCGGCCTGCGACACGGGGAGCCCTCGGCCGGCGGTCAGGTAGAGCATCAGGAACGGGAAGACGAACCCACCCATCCGATTGACGAGCAGCCCCACCCACAGGAACCAGAAGGTCCGAGGCAGGCCGGCCACCAGGTCGCGGAGGGAGCGCACGCCCGCCCCTGTAACCGGCAAAGGACGGTCCTTCAACCCCGGCACCCACGGCTCCGCCCGACTGGACTAGGGTTCGTCTCGACATGAAGGTCCGCTACCAGGCCATCGCGCCGCTCCTCGCCGGGGAGGGCTCGCGCGCCTTCCTCGGGCTGGAGATCAACGAAGCCCAGAAGGCCAGACCGGTCGTGCTGATCTGGGCTCCCGAAGAGTCCGCCTCCGACGAGGTCCTCAAGGAGCGCCTGCTCCGCGAGACCCAGCGCGCCGCCAACCTCCAGCACCCGAACATCATCCGCGTCTACGGATTGGCGGCGATGGAGGAGGGGCTGGCTCGCATCGTCGAGTTCGCCGACGGCGAGTCGCTCAAGAAGATCCTCGAGGTGACCAAGGTCCTGCCGCCCGACTACGCGGCCCTGGTCGCCGCCGAGGCCGCCTCCGGCATCCACTTCGCCCACCTCACCGTCGACGAGACCGGCGCGCCGTGGGTGCACGGCGACATCCGGCCCGAGACGGTGATGCTCACCTTCAACGGCGCGGTGAAGGTCACCGGCTACGGCGCGCTCGCCATGGCCCCCAAGGAGCTCTACGGCAAGCGCACCCCGGGCCGCCGCCAGCACTCCGCGCCGGAGCAGGTGCTCGCCGGCCGGCACATGGCCACGGTGGAGACCGACGTCTACCTGCTGGGCATCCTCCTCTACGAGTGCCTCACCGGGCAGGTCCCGTTCGCCGGCGAGAAGGACTTCGACCAGGCGGTGGTGAGCCAGCCGCTCCCGCACGCCAACTACGGGAGCATCCCCGTCAGCCTGGTGGAGGTCATCCAGCACGCCACCGCGAAGAAGGCCGTGGAGCGGTACCCCTCCGCGCTCGCGTTCCGCCAGGCGGTGGAGCACGCGATGGGGATCCTCCCCTCCACTGACGAGCTGGGCCGCTACATCCGCTCCCACTTCCCGGAGGGCGAGCAGACCCGGGCCGCCCGCCGCCACGCCGTGGACGCCGCCATCGCCGAGTTCGCGCGGCAGCAGTGGGAGCAGGTCGAGAGCGCCCCCGCGCCGACGCCTGCCCCCGCCGACGTGCAGGAACTGGTGGCCGCGGAGGCCGGTGAACAACCCAGCCTCGCCCAGCTCGCGAGCGTCCAGGAGCAGGTGAAGGCGATCACCGGCGCCGCCCCGGCGGCCCCCGAGGTGCTGGGGATGCCGGTGGACCCGCCCGCGGAGGCGCCCGCCTCCGTCACCGTGGATGTCCCCCAGCCCACTCCGGCCGCACCCGCCCCCGCGCACGCGGCGCCGGCGGCCGTCGCCGCCGCCCCGGTGGCCACGTCCGCCCGGGCGACCGCACCCGCGCCCGCACCGGCCGCCGCGCCGCCGCGCGCGCCCGAGCCTCCTGCTCAGCAGAAATCTCGTTGGTGGATCCCCGCCGTGCTCGCCGCCTCCCTCGCCTTCGGGATCAGCGGCGTCAGCTTCGGGCTGCTGAGGCGTTCGGAGCCGACGCCCGCGCCGAAGGACCCGACGCCCGTGGCGGTCGCGACGACTCCCCCGACCACGACTCCCCCGGCCACGACCCCCACGACCACGACCGAGGCGACGCCGCCGCAGACGAACCCTCAGCCGGCGACCACCACCACGCCCGCGGTGGTGAAGGGCACTCCCCCCACGACCGTCCCGGCCACCGGCCCTGGTCCCGGCAAGGAGCGCCTGGCCTCGCTCGTCCCCAACGCCCCCATCTCCAACGAGCCCGGCGAGATCGTCCTCAAGGTCGATCCCCCCGTGGACGTGACGATGGACGGCGAGCACCTCGGCAAGACGCCGCTGGACGCGCCCGCGCCGAACGGCAAGCACACCCTCAAGCTGGTGAACGCCGACCTGGGCATCTCGGTGACCAGGTCCATCAACGTGGTGGGCAAGACGAAGCAGGAATTCACCATCGGCAAGGGGAGCGTGATGGTGAGCGCGCCCGACGGCGCGACGGTCATCCTGGACGGCCGGACGGTGGGGAAGGCCCCGGTGAAGGAGATCCCCGCTTACGAGGGCCAGCACCGGATCCAGGTGACGCTGGGGAAGGCGAAGTACGCCCAGCCCTTCGCCCTCCGCGCCACCGAGACGATGTACATCACCGTGGAGCTCGCCCCGCAGGAGTAAGCTGGGGGCGTGATCGCCGCCCCCGCGCTCGCGGCCGCGCTCCTGAGCACGGGGGCGCTGTCCGTCAAGCTGACGCCTGCCCGGGCGCTGGCGGCCAGCGGCGAACCCGTCCTCCTCGACGTGACGGCGGACGCGCCCGTTCGCGCCACGACCAACGTCGGCTCGCTCGGCGCGCCGCGCGCGGCCGGCCCGAACCACTTCCGCCTCGCGTTCACGCCGCCGAAGGAGCGCTACCCGCAGGTCGCGCTGATCCGCCTCGAGAGCTCCACCGAATCCACCTGGGTGGCGCTCCCGGTGGACGGCTCCGAGACGCTCACCCTGGAGAGCACCAAGCCCCGCGCCAAGGTGGAGGTGACCATTGGCGAGCGCACCTTCGGGCCGGTGGTGGCGGGCGCCAAGGGGGAGGTGGAGATCAAGGTGGTGGTGCCGCCGGGCATCGACTCCGCGCGCGTGCGTTCGGTGGACCGGCTGGGGAACCAGAAGGTGAAGACGGTGGACCTGACGCCGCCGCCGTTCCCGCTGGCGCGCCTGGCAATTCCCACCGGCGCCGTTGCGAGCTGGGCGGACGCGCAGCCGCTCGCCGTGGAGGTCTTCGCGGTCGACGTCAGCGGGGCCCCGGCCTCCGCGCCTCCTGCTCTGAAGGTCGACCACGGTGCGGTCGGCACGCCCGTTTCTCCCTCCGTGCCCGTTTCCGTGGCCACGCCTGGCGCGGTGCCGGGACTCTTCATCGCGACCTTCCGGGCGCCGGAGCAGCTCCCTCCCAACCGCCTCGCCACCGTCACCGCCGCCGCCGCGGGCGCTGAGCCGCTCGTGGTGCCGCTGCGGGCCGGCCCACCCGCGCACATCGCGGTCGCCGTCCAGCCCTCCCGCTACATCGCCGGCTCGCGCCAGAAGATCGCCGTCTCCGCCCGCGCCGAGGACGCGCGCGGCAACGCCGCCGACTCGACCACCGCCGTCCGTTTCACCGCCGACCTGGGCGCGCTCGAGACCTCGGGCGCGCAAGCCTCGCTCTCCCTCCCGGACGCCTTCGGCGGGCGCGACGCGGCCGAGGTGACGGCCACCGCCGGCGACGCGCAGGGGAAAGCCCAGGTCGAGCTGCGCGCCGGCCCGCCCGCCTCGGCGAAGGCGGAGCTGGCGCAGGCCATGGCGCGCGCGGGCGACCCACCCTTCGGCGGGACGCTGGTGCTGCGGGACGCCTTCGGCAATCCCCTGCGCGGGGCCTCGCCCGCCGTCTCGTGCACCGTGGGCCGCGTGGAGCTCACGAAGGAGCTGGGGCAGGGCGCGTACCAGCTCCGCTTCGGCGCCGGCGAGGGCGACCGCACCGGCCCCGGCAAGCTGCTCGCGAGCGCCGGAGGCGGGCCGGAGCTCCCCGCCGGCGACGTGCTGGTGCTCCCGGCCCCCGCCGACTTCGGCGTGTCGCTGGGGATCCGGGCGGGCGCGCAGAGCAACCTCGCCAAGCTGCACGGCGGCGGCGGGCTGGCGGAGATCGCGGTGCGCCCGGTGGGGCGGTGGCCGCTGGAGGTGATGGTGGAGGCGGGGGGGGCGCTGCTCGTCCCGGTGGACCAGGGGTACCCCGAGGCCGGCCCGAACGCCCGGATCTCCACCGACCTGCACTGGGCGACGGGCGCGCTGGGGGCGAGGGCTTCCTTCGGGCTCAACCCGGCGCTCGCGGTCTACGGCGCGGTCTCCGGCGGCGCGCAGTACACCTGGGCCACGTACCACGTGAGCGGTGGGGGCGCGCCCACCCTCTCTCTCAGCGACGCCGGGTTGGCCCCGTTCGCGCGAGCGGCGGCCGGCGTCACCTACCGGGCCGGGCCGGGCCGGGTGCTCGGAGAGTTGCAGGTGACGTACGCCCCGCCGCCCTCCGCCACCGCCCTGGGTGGGAACCTGGGGCAGTTGACGGCCATGGCCGGCTACCTGGTGGAGGTCCGATGAGCCCGAACACGCCGCGCCTCCTCTTCGTGCTGGCTGCAGCGCTGGCGTTCCCGGCCGGCGCGCAGACGGCGGGCTCCCTCCGCGCCGACTTCCAGAACGGGGCGTACCCGGCCTCCGGTTACTCCGGGACCACCGACGTCACCATCACCGTCCAGAAGGAGAATGACGGGGACGAGAACGGCAACTACCACTCGAACACGGAGGTGGCGGCGGGTGGCTTCCCCGCCCGGCAGAGCACGCTGATGCGTTTCGCGTTGGACGGCGGCCAGGTCCCGGCTGGCGTGACCATCACCGCCGCGGAGCTCGAGCTCTACGTCACCGACGAGTCGTGGACCGGCTTCTCCGTCTACGAGGTGCTGCGGCCCTGGGACGGCAAGGAGGCGACGTTCCTGAACGCCACGAGCAACCAGGCCTGGGATGTCCCCGGCGCGGCGGGCGTGGGCGTGGATCGCAGCGCCGTCCCGTTCTCCACCTTCGGCCACCTCGACGGTGGCTACGCGCTGGCCCCCCTCACCGACGCGGGCGTGGACCTCGTCCGCCGCTGGTTCAACGGCGGCGCCCCGAACAACGGCGTGATCGTCCAGGACTACGACTCGTGGGACAAGATGGCCTGGGCCTCCTCGGACGACACGACGAGGCCGCTGCCGCCGAACCTTGTCGTGCACTACGGCGTCTCGTCATTTGCGCAAGTTCCCGTCACCGACGACACGACGATCGCCTACCAGCCGAAGGGCAACTTCGACGGCTGGGGGCTGGGCTGCTCTGGCCACGACGGCGGCTCCACCTCGTCGCTCATCCGCTGGGACGTGAGCGCCATCCCGCCCGGCGTGAAGGTCACCAACGCCGGCATCCTGTTCACGGTGGACCGGCTGCCGGCCAAGGCCGACGCGGGGCCGGTGAGCATCTACCCGGCGCTGGTGCCGTGGACCGAACAGGCCAACTGGCAGACCTACGACGGCACCAACTCGTGGGCCGTCCCGGGCGCGCAGGGCCTCGACACCGACCACGCCGCCAAGGTGGGCGCCTTCCCGCCGACGTGCACCGCGGCGAACAGCATCTGCGCCGTCACTCCGACGGGGCTGATCGGCGTGGTCCAGAAGTGGGTGGACGACCCGTCCACCAACCACGGCCTCTCCCTCCAGAACTACGTCAACGACGACGACCTCCAGCTCATCGACAGCGAAGCACCGGTGCCGGGGATCCGCCCGAAGTTGACGGTGCAGTTCAGCTGGGACGCGGGGAGCCCTCTGAAGGTGTACCCCGCCTACGCCGAGGTGAACCCGACCGAGCGCGTGTCGATGAAGGCGCTCGGCGGCACCTCGCCGTACCGGTACTCCGTCTCCGGGATCTCCGGCGGCGCCAACATCGACGATGCGGGCGTCTACACGGCGGGGCTGTTCGCCGGCCAGGACCAGGTCCACGTGGTGGACGAGGGAGGTGCGGAGGCGTTCGCCACCATCCTGGTGGTGGCCAACTCGACGGCCGACGGCGGCTCCCCCATCACCATCTCCTTCCCGAACCCGTCGCCGCCGGTGGCGCCCCAGCGCAACTTCGCGGTGACCGCGCTCATCTCCAGCCGCGCGGCGTCGCCGGTGTCCGGGCTGGTGCTCGACATCGGCGTCGAGGCGCTCAACCTCGATACCGCCACGCTCGTCGGCAGCGGGCGCCTGACCGGGAACTCGGACGCGGGCTTCCTGCTCCCGGTACTCGAGACCGGCGCCAGCTTCCAGGTCAGCATCTCCGGCGTGATGAACGCGGTGCCGCAGGACAACCCGTCGGTCACCGCGGCGGTGCGGTCGGGCCCGCTGGTGCTGGCCAAGGCCACGACGCCGGTGCCGCTGGGCGTGCCGCCGGCCATCGGGACCGGCTGCAGCTGCGGCCCCACCTCGGGCGGGATGGGCGCGGTGTTGCTCGCAGGGATTTTACAAACCATGGCCCGGCGGCGCGCTTCGAGGCGCGGCCGGTGACCGGAGACTCCATCGTTCTCAGGGGTTGAGATGGAAGTGCCAAGAAGCTTGCTATGACGGCGAGCTGCTGGGGCCGATAACCCTACATGGCCGACCCCACCGTCACCCGCGCCGCTCCCGCGCGGACCTCCCCCCAGAGCCAGTCCACTCCTCCGGCGACCCCGAAGACCGCGAAGGCGGCGCCGGCCCCCAAGCCCGCGCCCGCGCCCGCCCCACTGGCCTCCGTGGCCCCGTGGCTGGACACGTTCGACGCGCAGCCCAAGCCGAGCATGCTCTCGCGCGCGGCGCCGAGCGTGCTGGGCGCGGGCGAGAACGCGGCGTTCTCGTTCCACCTCCCGAACCTGCCGATCCCGAAGTCGATCAACCTTCCGAACCCGTGGCACATCTTCGGGAAGAACGATCGCGAGAAGCTGATCGACAGCACCAAGGACCTGCGCGACACCGCGGCGCAGGGCCGGTCCATCCAGTCGCAGCTGGACCGCACCCCGAGGACCGACCCCAACTACGCCAAGCTCCAGCAGCAGCTGGCGGGCGTGGACCAGAAGCTGTCGAAGTACGGCTACTCCACCGCCACCGCGCCGAAGCCGGGCACCCTGTTCATCGACCCTCAGTTCGAGGGCAAGCAGCTCCCGGACGGGAAGGTCACCTCGGGCCAGTTCCCGACCAGGGCGCCGGTCACCCAGCCGCCGTCCGCCATCGACGCGCTGTTCGGCGACGGCAAGCCGGTGCAGACCATCGGCGATGACGGGAAGGTGCTCACCTTCAACACCCCGGCCGAGTACAAGGCGTTCGTCGCCCAGAACCGGAAGCAGAACGGCATGCCGCGCACCGACGGCGAGCCCATCGCCGCGGACTTCGTGTTCGAGGGCGGCGGCGGCAAGGGCAAGCGCTACGGCCCGGTGGTGAAGGAGATGGTGAACAACGGCGTGGTGCCGGCCTCCGCCGCGGGCAGCTCCGCCGGCGCGATCGCCGCGGCCTTCGTCGCCGCGGGCGCGGACCCGGCCACCATGCAGCGCCTGGTGACGGACCCCAAGCTCTCCAAGCTGATGGACGTGGACCTGGGCGACATCCACGGCGGGCTGATGGACGGCAACGCCCTCTACGACCACGTGGACCAGGTGCTGCGCGAGCTGACCGGCATCAAGGACCGGCCGGTGACCTTCGCGGACCTGAAGATCCCGCTGAAGATCAACACCACCAAGATGTACGACTCCGACTCGCACGACCCGATGACCACGGTGGACAGCCGCCGGTTCGTGTTCAGCCAGGAGACCACGCCCAACACGCCGGTGGCGCTGGCGGTGCGCGCCTCCGCCGCCATCCCGGGCGTGTTCGACCCGGTGCAGATGGTGGACCCGATGACCGGCCGCCAGCTGATGCTCACCGACGGCGGCGTGATCGACAACCTGCCGATGAAGCTGGCGGGCGACAGCAAGATCCCGGTGGTGGGCGTGTCGCTGGAGGGGGAGAACGGGAACCACCCGAAGGACGGCGGCAACACCGCCACGCCGAAGCCGCTGCCCTCCGGCAACATCGACGTGGGCAACATCTTCGTGAACGCCTACTACGGCAAGAAGATGAACGACGACGCGGCCGGCGGCGCCGACGACTTCCGCGACCGCAGCCAGCCCAAGCCGGGCCAGTTCATGATCGGCGTGCCGACCTGGGACCTGAACGACCCGACCAAGGGCGACTCCACCCTGAAGTTCGGCTACGACCCGAAGATCGACCCCATCCTCGACCAGCAGAGCACCCAGGTGACGCGCAACTTCCTCCGCAACGTCCTGGGCGACATGGGCAAGCCGGGCGCCAGCGGCACCAACGCGTACACCAACGTGCCGGCGCACCTGTCCTTCAACCGGGACGTGAAGATCGATGGGAAGACCTACGTCGCCAGCTACACCGGCGGCGACTCCGTCAGCTTCAAGCAGAAGGGCGGGAGCGACGCGTTCAGCACCAGGATCGGCCAGCAGCAGATCGAGGCCATGTGGCTGGACGACGAGGCGTACAACGATCTCCCCGGCAAGCTCCGCCAGGCGGCGGGCCGGCACCAGTAGCGGAAAGGGCTCAGCTCGCCGCGGAACCGCCCGCCAGCGCCTGCTTGAGCGCGAGCGTCCGCAACACCGCGCCCACGTGATGGGCGAGCGGCTGGAGGTCCGCCGGGGCCTTGAGCGCGAACATCAGCTCCGAGACGAACGCCTTCGCCTTGGCGGGTGCCTGGCACTCGTCCAGCGCTTCCCGGACGGCGTCGTCCCACGCCCCGCCCGGGCCCGGTGGCGGCGCGGCGAGGGCCTTGGCCGCCACGCCCGCGGCCGGCTCGAAGTCCCTGGCCGTGACGCCCTTCGCGAGCAGCTGCTCCGCCGCGGCCAGCGCCCACAGCGCGGTCAGCTCCGCGCGCTCCTCCCCGCGCTCGTCGCGGAAGCCGCCCGCCAGGTAGCGCCCCGGCGTCAGGGCCAGCAGTTGCTCGGTGGTGGCGGCGGCGCCGATCTTCAAGGTCTGCTCGATGGGGTTGGAGCCGGAGCTCACCGCGCGGCGACCTCGGTCGCTCCGGCCGGGGGCGGGAGCTGCTCCTGGGCGACCGCCACTCCCGACAGCCCGTACTTGGAGCCGACCCAGTCCGGGAAGGCGGGCGCGCCGTACATCAGGTGCTTGCGCGTGAGCCACGCCGTGTCGCCGCTGTCCGGGTCGTGCACCAGGAACTTCTGCTCGTCCCCGGTCCCCTGCACCGCGATGGCGAGCGCCTCGTGCGCGCGCGTCCTGTCCGGGGTGCGCACCTGGATCGGGGTCGGGATGCCCTGCTCCAGCTGGCTGGCCATCTGATCGAACAGCTTCACCTGGCCGTCCGAGCCGCGGCCGGCGTCGTCCTTGCCCAGCTCCGCCTGGTGGTAGTGCACCCCGGTGAATTGCGAGACGCTGTTGAGGACGTCGTCGACCTTCTTGGGCTGCGTGGGCTGGGCGCCCGCGGCCGTGGTTCCGTTCGGGCGGAACGGGACCGCCTTGCCGCCTCCAGTCCCCTCCAGCAACTGCTTCTCCGCCTTCCGGAGCGGGTCGTTCTTCACGTCCGGGGCGTTGAGGTGGACGTCGTCGTTCTGGGCGCGGACGTTCTTCGCGTAGATCGGATCCGCGTCGCCCCGGATCGTCTCCGCCACGGAGGGGACGCAGGAGGTCGAGAACTGCTGCTCGAGCCCCGGGGTCTCCTTCCCCAGCGGGCCGGACAGCGTGTAGTCCTTCAGCAGCGCCTGGTCCGACAGCCCGCGGATCTGCCCCGCGAAGTCCACCACCTCCGACACCGGGTGGCCCGCCGACAGCGCCTTGTAGATGAACGCCTTCTGGGTGTCGGTCGCGGCGCCGTCCACCGCCTGCTGGAACTGGGCGCGCTGGTCCGGCGGGAGCGCCTGCGCCACGCGCGCGGCCCGGATGGCCTGCGCCTCGCCGATGACGCCCGGACGGGCGGCCTGCTCGGCCAGCACCGCGGCGTCCTTCTCCGGCATCTTCCCGGCGGCCACGTCCGTCGAGAGGCGGCGGAAGGTGTCCTGGGCGACGGCCGGCCTGGGCGCGGCCGGGGCCGCCGGAGTCGCGGTCGCCGGAGCCGCCGGCGCGGTGGTCGTCCCGGCGTTCGGATTGGTGGGCACGCGCGCGGGGCGCGAGATGTCAGGAGATCCGGATCCCATAGGGACCCGGTGCATACCCCAAACTCACCCTGGAGGTGAAACCGCGGGTGGGCTGATGTCCTCCAGGCGGTCGATCTTCCGCAGCTCGGGGAACAGCAGCGTCCACAGCGCCACCACCACCAGCGTGCCCACGCCGCCCACCACCACCGCCGGCACCGCGCCCATCCAGGCGGCGGTGACGCCGGACTCGAACTCGCCCAGCTCGTTGGAGGCGCCGATGAACACGCTGTTCACCGCGCTCACCCGCCCGCGCATCGAGGGCGGCGTCCCCAGCTGCACCATGGTGATCCGCACCACCACGCTCACCATGTCCGCGGCGCCGATGACGGCCAGGGCCAGCACCGACAGCCAGATCGCCCGCGACAGCCCGAAGGCGATGGTCCCCGCCCCGAACACCGCCACGCACCCCAGCATCAGCGGCCCGGCCTTCCGCTGCAGCGGCCGCGCCCCCAGCACCACCGCCACCGTCCCGGCGCCCACCGCGGGCGCGCTGCGGAGCAGGCCCAGCCCCCACGGGCCGGCGCGGAGGATGTCGCGCGCGTACACGGGCAACAGCGCCACCGCGCCGCCCAGCAGCACCGCGAAGAGGTCCATGGAGATCGCCCCCAGGATCATCCTCTGCCGCCGCACGTAGCGGATGCCCTCCAGGAGCAGCTGGCCCGAAGCGGCGCGCGTCTCCATCCGCCCCGAGCGCGCGCGGATGGCCGCCAGGCAGCCCGTCGCCAGCAGGATGGAGCCGGCGGCGATCCCGAACACCGGAGCGGCGCTCTCCGACAGGCCGTAGAGCGCGCCGCCCAGCGACGGGCCCGCGATCTGCGCCACCTGGAACACGGACGCGTTCCACGCCACGCCGCGCGCCAGGTGGCCCTCCGGCACCAGGTGGGGGAGGAAGGACTGCGCGGCCGGGCCGGAGAAGGCGCGCGCGGCGCCCACCAGCGCCAGCACCGCGTACACCGCCCCCACCGAGTGGTTCCCGCCGCGGGCGAGGGCGAAGAAGATCCCGGCGCACGCGCCCAGGGCGGCGAAGCAGAGGACGAGGATGCGGTGGCGCTCGAAGCGGTCGGCGACGTGGCCGGTGACCAGCGCCAGCGAGGCGGCGGGGAGGAACTGCGCCAGCCCCACGAACCCCAGGTCGAGCGGGCGATGGGTGAGGTCGTAGACGTACCAGGCCATCGCGGTGGACTGCATCTGCACGCCCAGCGTGAGCAGCAGGCGCGCCGCCTGGTAGAGCAGGAAGTCGCGCGAGCGCAGCGGCGACCAGGTCGTCCCCGGCGCGGTCATCCGATGCGCAGCTCGAGGCCCTCGCGCGCGCCGAATACGATCGCCTTGCTCTTGTGGCGCGCCGCGCGCTCCCGGCAGAGCTCGATCTTCCGGTCCACGTCCTTGTCGGATTGCATCGGGTCGTGGTGGAAGACCGCCAGCTGCCGGCAGTCGGCGGCCACCGCCAGGTCCACCAGCGTGGTGGCCCGCGAGTGCCCCCAGCCCACGTGGGTGGGGTACTCCTCGTCGGTGTACTGGCCGTCGCCGATGAGCAGGTCCGCCCCGCGGGCGAACTCCACCAGCGGCTCCGGAAAGGCGCGGAGCGTGTGCGGGTCGCGGGTGGGCTGGTCCGTGTCGGCCAGCACCAGGTCCAGCTCGTTGTCGGTGGCGTAGACCACCTTCTTCCCCTCCTTCTCGAAGGAGAAGGCGAAGGAGCGGCCGGGGTGCTTCACCTCGATGCAGCGGACGGAGAAGCCCTCCACGTGCGCGTGGCCGTCGCCCAGGTCGGCGGGGGCGATGCGGCTGCGCAGCTCGGAGAACTCCACCGGGAAGTACTCCGACCGCATCTGGCCGGAGAGGAGGTCGAAGGTGCGGCCGTCCCCGCGCGAGGTGCCGTAGACGAGGAACTCGTTGCGCGGGTCGTAGGCGGGGGTGAAGAAGGGGAAGCCCTGGATGTGGTCCCAGTGGGTGTGGCTGAAGAGGAAGTGGCCGCGGATGGGCTCGCCCTTCTTGCGCTTGAGCAGGTCCAGCCCCAGCTCGCGCAGGCCGGTGCCGCCGTCGCAGATCAACAGCGCCTGGTCGGCGTGGATCTCCACGCAGGACGTGTTGCCGCCGTACTTCCTGGACTGCGGCCCCGGCGCCGGGATGGACCCGCGCGTCCCCCAGAACTTCACGAACCAGCTCATTCGCGCCCTTCGTGGTAGACGAGCACCACCGAGCCGAGCTGCAAATTGTCTCCCTCGTGCAGCACCGCGGAGTGGATCTTCACGCCGTTGAGGTAGATGCCGTTCCGGCTGTCGAGGTCGTGCACGGTGTATTGGCCGTGCTCGCGGCGGAGGGCGATGTGCTTGCGGGAGAGGTCGGTGGAGTCGACCTGGATGTCGGCCTCGCTGGAGCGGCCCAGCACCACCTCCTCGCGGGCGAGGGTGAAGTTGCGCGGGGAGCCGGGGCCCTGCACCAGGCGGAGGGAGAAGGGTGTGGGAGTGGTGGTGAAGGGGGTGATCTTCACCGAGATCTCCCGGGTCCCGCCGTGGATTTCTGGATCCTCGCGATCGGGGCTTTGCGGCATGGGGCCGCCCAGCATATGCCCGAACCGGGGCGTGGTCAGAGCGTCTTCAGGAATTCGAGCAAGGCACGTTTCTCTTCCGGCGGCAGGTCCGTCCCGTAGGGATGGCCGCCGTTGCCTCGCCCCGGCGCCTTGGTGTCGTAGCGGAAGAGATTGGGGCGCGCGGGCGCGCAGGTGAAGCGGCCCCCCTCGTCGGCGCGGGTGCAGCGGTCGCCCAGGGCGGACGGGTCGTAGGGAACGCCCACGCCGGTGAAGAAGACGGCGGGGCGGGAGGCGGGGGGATCCAGGAGGAGGGCGAGGTTGGGGACGGAGCCGTTGTGGAGAAGCGGCGCGCGCGCCCAGGCGCCGTCCAGGTTGGGAGCGAGGTAGGCGCCGCGCGCGGAGGCGGTAGCGCCCCGGAGGGAGGAGGTGAGCGCGCGGGCGCAGGAGGCGGAGACGGCGGCGGCGCGGGCGCCGTCGGTCCCGGTCTCGGAGGGCGGGAAGAAGCGCTCCTGGTAGTCGCCGCGGGCGTTGGTGCCGTGGCAGGAGGCGCAGTGGGAGGCGAAGGCGGCCTCGCCGCGCTTGGCCAGCTTGGGGTCCACGGCGCCGGGGAAGGCGGGCGGGGCGGCGTCCTTCATCCAGGCCGCGATGGCGGAGACGGAGGCGGCGGCGCGGGCGCGGCCGTCGGGGTTGCCGTGGACGAGGGTGGCCACGCCCCAGAGGAGGTCGGGGAGGTCGCCCTCCATCTCGCCGCCCGCGCCGAGGGTGCGGCGCTCACCGAAGGACCAGACCGGAGGGAGCTTCACCGGGGCGGCGGCGCCTTCGCTCCCGGCGCGAGCGCAGGCGATGCGGGCGGCGTGGAGGAGGCCGGGGCCGGCGGGGTCGTCGGAGGTGGCGGAGGCCGTGGACTTGAGGGCGGCCACCTCGGCGGTGAGGGCGAAGGTGTCGGTGAGGTGCCAGATCTCGTGGCGGCGGCGGGCCTCCTCGTGGGCGGCGTCCACCGCGGCGCCGGCGGTGAAGCGGGGCTCGCGGGCGGCGGCGCGGACGTCGCGGAAGAGGCGGTCGAGGTCGAGCTCGCGGTTGCCGGCGCCGAGCAGGGTTTGGTCCGCGACGCGGCCGACGTGGCAGAGGGCGCAGGTGACCTGCAGCTTGGGAATGCCCAGCCAGTCGCGGTGGGCGGTGAGGCCGTAGGGGAGGTGGTCCTCGGAGTCGGGGTCGGGGATGAAGCCGTAGCGGGCGAAGAAGGCCTGTTCGGAGTCGCCGAGGAGGTCCGGGGCGACGCCGATCAGCGCCCAGAGAAGGTGGCGGTCGAAGGCGCCCTTTCCGCCGCCCAGGTCGGAATGGACGAAGGCGTCGAGGCCGGCGTCAGCGTCGACCTCGGGGCCGGCGGCCAGGGTGGAGAGGGGGAGGGCGGCCAAGAGGGCTGCGGCGAGCGCGCGCATCACTTCACCTCGTAGCGCGTCACAGCGCCGGTATCGATGGCGGAACGCAGGTCTTCCAGGACGAGCTCCAGCAGGTGGAGAATCGTCTTGGCCGTGGCGCGGTCAGCTCTGAGCGTTGCATAGGCGGCTTTGAATGGATGGATCAGGTCCCGGTATTCCTTCAGATGCCTGGCGCTCTCGACGACCAAGGGTTGAAGGAGCCCCTCAGCTTTGGCGATGTTGATGAGCTCCTGTAGCCCAACATCCCTGGGCCATGTCTTCTTGCCAGACAGGTGGCTCTGCGCCAGTCCCGCGTTGCGGTTCAGGAAGTCCAAGAGGACCAACTCGGTCATGCTACCCGCGAGGAGTAAGACCGACTTCCAGGCGTGAGCCGTCACCACTCCCTGGAGCTCGTCCGAGTCGCGCGCGACGAGCCGGGCGAGCTTTTCGTCCTTGAGCGAGCCACGGATCTTCTCCAGTCCCCCGATGAGACTGGTAATGGATAGGTCCTCGCGCTCCTCCGTAGGCTCCGAGGAGAGAAGGGTTCCAACCACTCGCTCTCGGCTCGCTCGTTCCTGGTCTCGGCCTCCTCCGTGCCAGTACGCGAAATACGCCTCGAACGAGGCGGTCCGCTCCGCGCGGTTGGCGAGGGCCTCCTCGGAAGGTCGAAGTGTCCACGTTTCAGGTGTCCTCGACAAATCGGATGAATGCCACGGCTCATGCTCGAGCAGGCGGAATGCGACTACCACATCCGCCGCAGTCAGGCTCAGGGTGGCGGCAAGCTCAGGCACGGTGATCGCCTCGGTGGGCCGGGTCCGATATCGCTCTCGAAAGAGCGAAGCAACTCTAAGTACGACTTGTTGGTAGTGGCCCGATCGGTCGACGAAGAGCAAACTCCGGGGCTTCAGGCAAATCTGGTCGCGTTGCAGGCGGCCAAAGTCACCTCGGACAAAGTTGGGCGAGAGGTCTTGCATGAGTTGAGGGACGAAACCGATCCCGCGGTTCTCGACGGCGAACGTCACGCAGGTTGGCCAGTCCTGCCGTTGCACCAGGCGCTGAAACACCAGCTCTAGAAATGCCAGGTGTCGTCCCGTGGGGTACTGCTCGACCCGGTTCCCGCCTCGCTCGGACCGCACCTCGAGCAACTCGTCGAGCGACGAGACCTTCTCGTAGCGCAGGTTTTCGAGGGTGGGCTGGAAGTACTCTCTCGACCCTACTCGCTCGGCGTTGCCGATGAAAGGCAGGTGCTCGTTGCCCAGAAGTTCGAGTACCTTCTGGCCTTCCTCCTGGTTGGGCCAAAGCGCGGTCAACTCCGGCGCATCGATCTGTGGTCGCTCGCCAGCGTCGTTGAAGTAGGGCTTCTGTATGAAGCTTTGGGCCGTCAGCCGCGCCACGGCGGCCAGGGGTTCCAGCAACGGTCGGATCTCCCCCTCGAGCCCGACGATGGCGTCGAAACGCGGCCGAACGACTGGGACAGAGTTTCCTTCCTCTCGAATGTAGACGAGATGTCCGGCCCAGGAAGATATCTTGATATCCATTCCATGGTCGTCAGCCCAGATGACGACGCTCTGTTTCGAGGGCCAGGATCCGTGCTCGAGAAAGTGAGCCCAAAGGAACGCCGTCAACTTGCGTTGATCTGTGGTGAGATCGAACAAGGCGCTACTTCAACCTCGCTCGTTCTAGCTGGTCGAGCGCCGTGAATTCCACGTTCGTCACCTTCGCCTTCTCGAAGGCCCGCTTCACTGCTTCCACTACGAAGACCCATGCCTGGGGGCCCGAGGTCATGAACAGGTCTGAGCCATCCCAGGTCGCCGGGTCGAAGAAGAGGCCGTACCATCTAGGGAAGATGCCACTTGGGAGGATCTTGTCGCGCTTCACGGACCGGCTGTCGTCCAGAGGACCGCACCGGCCGTGCACTGCCAGACCGTGATAGCCGCGGATTCGGACGCCGTCCTTGCCGAACAGGCGGATCAGGTAGGTCTGCCATCCGGTGAACCCCTCGCCTTTGAGGATACCTACGACTCGATCGGAAATGATGACTGGCGTGGCGAGCGTGGTGAAGATCAAGTCCGAAGGCTTGCTGCGCCCCATCGAATATCGAACCTCCACCGGTTCGGATGGCACCTTTTCCGCGCGAAGCACCCTCCATGCATCGTCACGAGACATCGAATAATCGCCTCGGAAGGTCTTGAAGCTCCCCTCGCCGAGCTCGTAGGTGCTCGAGAAGCCGGGGAAGGCCTCAGAAGTCGACGTGGAGACCATACTCTGCCGCCATCTCCCGGCCGAATTGAAGGATCTGCTCGGCCGAAGGCGAAGGGTTGTTTCTGAAGAACTTCCGCCACTCATTGTTGTAGGCGGAACTTGCCTGCTGGTGGGCTGTCCTCTCCCACCATGCACCGTAGCGCGGATCGTCAATATTGATCCCCGCTCGCCTGCACTGTGAGCGGAACTCCTGCGGAAGCACGTGGTGCGCGTCCGTGCCCTCCGGGACGTGGCCGGTCAGCCGACCGAGATTCTCGCGGAAGTTATCCTCCGTGAAACCGCGCAGCTTTGGTGGCGTCGGCGCGCTGGAGCCGGAACCTGGACCGTGGCCTGCCATGGCGAAGGTCACAGCGCCCATCGCCGGGCTGTCGACCGTTATCGCCACTCCGCCCGCGGTCACGCGCACGCCCTTGACCTGGCCGGTCATCTCCAGCCCGACGCCGCCCGTCTCGGTCGCCAGCGCAGCCGAGGCTTCGGACGCGCGCGGGAGCTTCATCAGCCGGGCGATCAGCCCTCCCTCGGCGATAGCGGCAGTCGCCAGTAGGATGAGGATGCGCGCGGTCTGAACGCCGATCTTCTCCCCGTAGCGCACGCCTGCGGCCCGGACCTGGTCGAACGACGCAGCGGCATCGAGCTCTCCAACCATCCGGATCCATCCGAAGATGAGATCGCAGATGGCTTGGGCGCCGATCCACGCGGTAAGGATGGCGGTTGCTACCGCCGCCGGTATCTTCGACGCCAGCTCCGGGAACGCGATACTGGCCATGAAGATGACCATCCCGGTGAGGAGGACGGTCCGAATGGTCCCTGGGTCGATCGTACTCTTCACCTCCTTGACGAAACCGTCCCACTGAGAGCCGAGCGCGAAGTCGAACGCAATCTCGTAGACGTCCGAGTTGGTCAGCGTTCGAGCGATGCACTCGGACTGTTTGGAATGGCTGCACCAGTCCCGGTACCCGCGGGTGACTGCTTCCAAGTTCGAGGGGCCGGAGCCCCAGCTCGCAAGGACCACTTGGAGCTCTTCAGGGCGGTGGCCGTGGAATCGGGGATCCGCCAACAGCCGTGTCAGCTTGGCCTGGGTTGCCTCCACGTTCACGTACGGAAGAAGCTCCTCGATCGCTCTCCGTAGCTCTGCTCCTTCCACGACAGGTGAAGCCACCCCTCTGGGAGCGCGCGGGAGGAAGAAGAGCTCCTCATTGGCGTCCGGTCGAAGGACGTCTGGCATCGTCCCACACGACGCGGAGAGGAGTCCGACCAGCACTGAAGCGAGCACCCGCGGAGCGACGGTTCTCATGGGCCACCCTCCTGGTCGATGACCGGTGCGGTGTCGGGAATCACGAGGTCCACGGCCTGGTCCCGCTCGCCCGTCACCGTCACCGGCACGGTGACCACCTGGATCTTGGAGATGTCCTCATCGAAGGCTGCGGCGACGACGGTGAATGCTCCGGCCGGAACCAGCTTGAACTCGCGGAGGTCCCCGACCCGCGCCGGGCGAAGGCCCGCCTGGAGGAGGCGGTTTAGCTCTGTCATCGTAGAGGGAGACTTCACCGCCCCCGCCACGAGCACCATCGCCAGCGACCGCCCCGTGTCATCCTTCTGAACACTGACCCGCAGCGTGGCTCCAGCGGTGCGCTCCACTAGCACCACATGCGCCTCGCCATGCTCCGGTACCACCACCGACACCGGCAAGAATACCGCCTGTCCTTCTCCGGCGACGCGCACCGTATAGCGGCCGGCGCCGAGCCCGGACACGACGTAGCGGCCGCGCGAGTCCTGGATGCCCGGCAGGGACAGCCCCGACTCGGCATACGCGGTGACGGACACGCGCTCCTTCGACTGCTTTTGGACCTCAACGACGATCCGGGTCTCGTGCCACAGGCGCACCTCAGGGTTCGTGGCGCCGCCGAGCGGGATCGACGTACGTCCATATTCGTCGTGCCACGCGAAAAGCGTCGGGGCCCCGTCGTCCACGTGGGGAAGCGCGAAGGAGCCGCCCCGCTCGGTCAGCGTCATGTTTTCGCCCGTCATTCCGTAGCGGCCCATCGGGTCGTGCTCGTCGGCTGCGTACACCGTGGCGCCAGCGATCCCTTCTCCGGTCTGGGCGTCGACGACCCGGCCCGTCACGGTCCGGCCGTTCCCGAGGACGAGGTCACCGAGCGAGACGTCGGTCGTCCCGGCGGGAACGCGCCGCCAGATCGGTGCCAGGTCAGACCCGGCGTTGATCGAGACGGTGTTCTCCGAGCTCTCCAGGCGGGGGATGGCGAACTTGCCGCCGGGGTCCTCGACCCGCGACCAGTTGACCTGGAATGCCACCAACGGCTCGCCGGAGGCGGTCAGCACGCGGCCCCGGATCATCGGTGCACGCTTGAGCGTCAGCGTCACGCCACGATCACCGGCCCTCGCCTGCGCCACTACCTCCCTGTAGCCGTCCGCCACGGCAGCCACCCCATACTCGCCCGGCGGCAGGTCGGTGAGCTCGAACGCACCCAGTCCATTGGTCGTCGCGCTGGCGCGGCGAAACGCCGCTGCCGCGTCGAGCTCGATGTCACCTTCCGGCACCCTGGCGAAGACGAACACGCCCGCGAGCGGTAGGCCGGAGGCGTCGGTCACCGTGCCGTAGATCGTCCCTCCCGGGGTCAGTTCGAGCATCACCGGCTCTTGGGTCGGAACTTCAACCACCTGTGAGCTCAGCGGGCCACGAAGCTCGCGCCAGAGATGCTCGGAGGGCGCCGCCGCCAACGTGACCGGGCCTGACGGGAGGCCCCTCAAGTGGAAGACGCCCGTCGGATCCGTTTGTCCTTTGCGCTGCACCAGCGTCTCACCGCCAAGCAGGATCTGGCGTTGGGTGAGCCGACCGCTGAAGGCCAGCACCAAAGCCCCTTCGACCGGCGCTCCAGAGCTGGTCGCTACCCGGCCTTCCACGGTCATTCCGGTTCCAAGCTGCAACACGAGTCCCGAAGCGGGCGCCGTCGCTTTCTCCACTGCCGCCGCCTGCGCTTCTTGCGTGGCCACCAGCACGACTGGGCCCGGAGCGAGCCCATCCAGCACAAAGCGCCCGAGCTCGTCGGTGGTGGCTGCCGCTGGCTGCTCACGTCCCCCTTGCGTGGCGACACGAGCCCCGACGAGCGGAGCGCCATCTGGGCCCAAGACCATACCCTCCACCCGCGCGGCGGGCTCCATCACCAACTGCATCTGTGTCACACCGCCCGGGTAAACGATGGCCGGTTGTTGTCCGGTCGTCTGGAATCCCTTTGCCGAAGCGCGCACTCTGAAACGGCCAGGCGCCAGTGCCTCTGCCCGGAACGTCCCATCCGCTGCGACCGCAACCTTCGTTTCCCCCCAGCCGTCCCAAGATCCAATGTGCACGGCGCCGTCGGCAATGGGCGTGCCCGCTTCGCTCCGGAGCGAACCGGTCAAGGTTCCTCCACGCTCGAAGTTCAGCATCAACTCCGGTGGATCGGCCAGCTTCGGCACGGTGACCTGGCGCTCAGCCTGAAGCGTTCCCTGCCTCGCGCTCACCTTGTACAGACCGGGCTGGAGGCGTCCGAGCTCGAAGCAGCCATTCTCGCCGGTGACCACTTTCTCCTTTTGGTACGCTCCCTCGAGCGACACCTGCACGCCGGCTGCGGGGGCATCGCCAGCCATCACTCGGCCGCGCAGGCGCTTCGGCGCGTGGAGGGTGAGCTTGACGAGGCTGCGGTCTCCCTGCTGGACGAGCGCATGATCGGGAAGCAGCGCGCCCATCACCGCAACTACGGAGTACCTTCCGGACGGGAGCGGATCGAAGGCGAACGTCCCGTCCTCGGCGCTCAGCGTGTCGAAGAACCGGGGATGACCTGCCGGAACGGCGGTGATCACCGCGCCGTGGAGGGGCCGCCCACCCGCGTCGACGACCACTCCCCGGAGGGTTTGGGGGCGCGAGATGTGGATCTCGACATCGATCGAGCCGGCGGCGACGCCGTCCGCCACTCCGATGCCTGCGGCCGCATCTGCCCATAGGCCGTACAAGCCACCGGCCAGCCTGTCTAACGCGAAACGACCCTCTGCGTCGGAGGTGGCGCGCGTCAGGGGCTGAGCTTCCCCTCGCCGCTCCACGACCATCTCCATCATTTGGCGCGACGCCTCCTCGCAGTCGAGCTCAAGCAGTGATCGGCCGCACCCGTCGGAGCAAGGGCAAGGGAGGTCGGACATCACGTCGCCGCGCTCGGCGCGGGTGGCAGTGACCGTAGCGGACGCGATCGGTCCGTCCGGACCCACCACGCGCCCGTGGATCTCCAGGGCACCCGTTGATTCGCGGAGCGGAGCCGAGAGCGTGGAGTTGAGCTGTCCGCGGGTCCTCTCGAACCGCTCTTGTGCGCGCGCGTCTGCCTGCTCGAAGCCTTCCTGATCCGGCCCTTTCAACCCGCCAGCCACCCACCAGATTGCAGCCAAGAGCGCTGCCGCCGCAGCCACCCTTTTCGCATTTCGACGATGAAGATGTGGGCGGGGTCCGGGAGCAGCCACGGATAGCACCTTATACGCCCGCACGACCGAATGGCTTCCCTTTCGTCCGCTATAGCGAACTTGCGCTCACCGCTCGGGCAGCGCGGAGGGTGCGGGGCCGGGCGGTCAGCAGGATCGCAGCGGCGAGGAGATGCATCCGGACCGCATAAGTCCGCGAAATCCGGGGCAGGTCGCGGACCTTCCACAAATGTGGAATTTCCACGGCGCGGGGACCCACGCAAGCTCCCTCCCTCTCAGGAGGGGTCTGGATCCATGAATCGCCGCACGGTGCTCAAGGCCGGAATGGGTGGTCTCGTCGGGGTGGCGGCCATGGAGTCCGGGTGCGCCACGGCGCCCGCGCGCCTGGACCACGCTCCGGTGGATCCCGAAGCGGCCGAGGCGGCCATCGCCCGCATCGACGCGCGCATGGCGAGCTTCGCCCATCTCGACTTCGACATCCCCAAGGACGTGCCACACCACGTGCGAGCCACCCTGGAGACCAAGGCGGAGCTGGCGCGGAAGACCTTCCGCGCGCTCTACCTCGCGGGCGCGTTCCAGCAACTCGACGAATCGCTGCAGTACCACCCCGGCGTGCAGGAGCGGGTCCGCCGGATGCAAGGGGAGATGGACGCGACGGTCCACCACGTCACCGAGCACCTGGCGTCCCTCTCACCCGCGGAGCGGAAGCAGATCCAGCAACAGCTGGCCGCCCATCCGGAGATGGGGCCGTCGCTGTCGGAGCACATCCAGGACGCGACGAAGGAGGACGGCTTCCGCCTCGGCCAGCGCGCCCAGCTCCGCTACGCGTTCTCGGACCTCGAGCGCCGGATGCGGACGCAGAGCGCCTCCGCGGTCATCGACCGGTCGGTGGAGCGTTCCCGCGCCGCGCGCGCCCGACCGGACCGCATGGGCGAGGGCTTCTGGGCCGCGCAGATGGGCGAGGTGGCGTTCCGCGACCTCAAGCAGCGCGCGTTCGCCCACGCCGCCCGCTGGGAGCACGTCTACGCCGCGCGGCCCCGGTTCGACCTCGCCCGGATCAATGACGTGTACCCCGACGACGGCGGAGGCGCCGGGGTCCCGAGCCGGGAGGACTTCGAGGGGGAGCGGACGAAGAGGACCCCGGCCCCGGCCCCAGCCCCGGCTCCGGCTCCGGCTGGCCACGATTCCGAGCAGAGCTGGGCCCAGGACTCTCCCAATTCCACCGCGAACGGGGGGCGCTCCGTGCTCGCGGTCGGCGGCGTGATGCTGGGCATCGGCGGGATCATCGAGGTCGGCGGCCTGCTCCTCTACTTCGGGGTCGGGTCCGCCAACAGCTCGCTCATGTTCCTGGGCGGGCTCATGTGCATCTACATCGGCCCGCTGCTGCTCGCCGCGGGGCTCCTGGTCACCCTCATCGGCTTCATCGCGACGCTGGCCGCCGGTCCCAGCTCCACGCCCGGGAAGGGGCGGTCCCCGGACGCGGCGCCGCCCGCGCCGCCCGCGCCGCAAATCTGACGGCCCGATGGACCGTCCGGAGATCTGCATCAGCGGCGCCGGGGCGATCAGCGCCGTCGGCGACGGGTGCGCCGCGCTCACCAGCGCGATGTCCGGCGGCCGCGATGGGATCCGCGAGATCCGCCGCTTCGACGTGGACGGGTTCTCCACCCGGCTGGCGGCGCTCTACCCGAGGTGGGACGAGGGCGGGCCGGTGTCGGCGATCTGGCTCGCGGTGGCCGCGGCCCGGGAGGCCTGGGCGGACGCCCGCCTCGGGTCCGCGGCACCCGCGCCGGAGCGGATCGCCGTGGTGCTGGGGACCTGCTTCGGGGAGAAGTTCGAGGGCTTCAGCGAGCTGACCGAGGCGGTGGCCGGCGCGGTCGGCGCCCGCGGGCCCTGCATCACCGTCTCCACCGCGTGCTCGTCCTCCACCTCGGCGGTCGGGATCGCGCGCGATCTGGTCGAGGGGGGCGACGCGGACGTGGCGCTGGCGGGCGGCGCGGACGTCCTGACCCGGGAGGTGTTCGCCGGCTTCCAGGCGCTGGGCGCGCTCAGCACCGGGAAGTGCGCGCCGTTCGGCGAGCCCCCCGGCACCACGCTGGGCGAGGGCGCCGGGTTCGTGGTGATCGAGCCTGCTTCGGGCGCGCGCGCGCGGGGCCTCTCGCCGCTCGCGCTGGTCCTGGGCTACGGCGTGTCCGGCGACGCGTTCCACGAGGCCGCGCCGGATCCGTCCGGCTCGGGGCTGGCGCGGGCGATCCGGGCGGCGCTGGACGACGCGGAGCTGCGGCCGGAGGAGCTCGATCACGTCAGCGCGCACGGGACCGGGACGGAGAGCAACGACCGGGCGGAGTCGCGCGCGCTGCGCACCGCGCTCGGCCCGCGGGCGGACGCCATCCCGGTCAGCGCCGCGAAGAGCTTCCTCGGGCACGCGCAGGGCGCCGCGGGCGTGCTGGAGTTGATCTGCTCCCTGTTGTGCATGCGCGGCGGCGCGGTGCCGCCGACGCTGCGCTGCGGCGTGCGGCGTCCGGGTATGGTCGCGGACCCCGTCGCCGCCGAGCGGCCCCGGCCGCACCCCGTGGAGCGGATGCTGAAGGTCAGCGCCGCCTTCGGGGGGGCCAACGCCGCGCTCGTGGTGGGCCGGCGCCCGACCCCGCGGCCCTCCGCCGCCCGGCGCGAGGTCTACGTCGCCGGAGTGGGGGCGGTCAGCCCCGCCGGCGCCGGGCTCGATGCGCTCCTCGGCGCCTCGAGCGCGGCGTCACCGCCGACGGCACAGGCCGGAACCGGGATCGATGCGCTCCTTGGCGTCTCGAGCGCGGCGTCGCCGCCGGCGGCACAGACCGGAACCGGGATCGATGCGCTCCTCGGCGCACGGAACAAGCAGGTCCGGCTCACCGGCGCGGCGGGCGCGTTCGACCTCGCGCTCGCGGTACGCGCGGCGCCGCCCAGGGACCTCGACCCCTCCTCCCGCCTGCTGGCCGCCGCCGCGGGGCTGGCCCTGGCGGACGCCGGGATCTCCGTGCGCGGGGCGGCGCGAGATCGCTCCGGGTTGTTCACCGGCATCTCGCGCGTCCCCTGGTACAGCCTGGAGGAGACCCGCCGCAGCATCGATCGCCGCGGGATCGCCGGCGTGGCGGTCGGCCCGTTCTGCGGCATCGTGCTCAACGCCCCCGCCGGGCGCTGCGCCAGGCTGTTCTCCCTCCGCGGCCCGCTGCTGGCGCTCTCGGCCGGCCGCGGGAGCGGACTGCTCTCCATCCTCTGGGCCGCCGAGCACCTCTCGCGGCGCCGCGACGCCGACCTGCTCCTCGCCGCCGGCGTGGACGAGCTGCCCGAGCGCGGCGCTCGACCCGGGCAGGCGGAGGGCGCCGGCGTCGCCGCCCTCACCGCGGGCCCGCCGGAGCGGGGCGGAGTCCACCTCGAACGCTGGGCCATCGCCGGCCCCGGCGCCGTGGCCCGGGCCGCCGCCCAGGCGCTGGATGGCCGCCCCGCGGACGGCGCGCTGGTGGACGGCGATCCGGACCTCGATCTCCCGGCGCTCGCCCTCGAGCCGGCGGGCCCGGCGCCGTTCGGGACGTGGGACGTGCGCCAGCTCCTCGACGCCGAGTCGGCCGCCTCGGCGATCGCGTTCGCCCTGGCGGCGATGGCCATCCGGCGCGGCCTCGCCCGCCGGTTGCTGGTGGTGGCGGCCGGCAACTCGCTGTCGTGCGCGGCGGTGCTCGCCGCCCGGGGATGATCGTGACCGATCCAGAGGCAGACCCAGCGCAGATCGCCCGCTACGTGGAGCGGCGCAAGGAGGTGCTGCACCGCGTGCGGCGGATGCTCCAGGTGAGCCTCGGGCTGTCGCGAGAGCTGGACGAGATCGACCCGGACACGTCGCTGTTCGGCACCGGGCTCGGGATCGACTCCATCGACGCGGTGGAGGTGGTCATCGCGCTGGAGTCGGAGATGCACGTCCGCATCGAGGACCCCCTGGAGCGGAAGCTGGCGCTCCGGAGCGTCAACTCGCTGGTGGACCGGATCCTCGCCGCCGGAGCGCCCCATGGTCCCTGAACCGGAGCTGCGCGCCCTCCGCGGCGCGGCGGGACTGTCGAAGCTGGACCACGTCCGCCCCATCCGCTTCCGGGGAGACGGGGCCTTCGACCTCCTGGACGCGCTCGTCTCCTCGCGGCTCTTCGTGCGCGAGAACGAGATGGTCCAGACGCTCCTGCTGGATCCCGAGGGCCTGCCGTTCGCCGACGCGGTGATCGCCCAGGAGGAGGACGCGCTCCTGCTGCTGGCGGAAGGCCCGTCCATGGAGGCGCTGCTCGCCCACGTCCGGCGGGTGAAGGAGGAGCGCTGCCCGTCCGCGGCGGTGGAGATCGAGGACCTCTCCACCGGACACGCGCTGTTCGGCGTCGACGGCCCCTACGCGTGGGAGGTGGCCGCCGAGGCGCTGGGCCCGGACGTCCTGGGCGCCCCGTACCTCTCCTTCGTCCGCCTCCTGGACGCGGTGCTCTTCCGCGCCGGCAAGACGGGCGAGTACGGCTACCTCGTCCTCGCTCCGTCCGGCGCGGCGGGGGAGATCTGGTCGCGGCTCCGGACGATCGGCGCCGCCCAGGGCGCGGTCGAGGTCAGCCTGGCCGCGCTGGACCACTGCGCGCTGGAGAACTGGCACTTCTCCATGCGCCTCTACGAGCCCGTCGCCCGGGGCCTCCACCTCACGCCCCTGGAGCTCCAGCTGCAGTGGCGGGTGGACCGGCAGAAGGACTTCGTGGGCGCGCCCGCGCTGAAGGCCCGGCGAGACGCGGGGCTGGCCGGGCGGGTGACGTGCTTCACCGCCGGCTCGGAGGTGCGCGCCGGCCAACCCGTGCACCTGGGCGACGCGCGCCAGGGGACCGTGCTGGAGGCGGCGTGGTCGCCCTTCCGCGAGGAGTGGATCGGCTGGGCGTACCTGGACCTCGCCGTCGCCTGGCCCGGCCTCTCGGCGCTGAAGGTGGCCGGCGCGGGCGGCCCGGTGGCCGTCACCACGCGCTCGCCGCCGCTGCTCAGCAACCGGAGCCTGCACGTCGACCCACACCGCCACAGCCACCAGACGCGCGACCAGGACGAATTCCCGCCGCTGGTGCCGAGGTGACCGCCCGCTTCGCCGGCAAGACGGTGGTGGTCACCGGGGCCTCGCGCGGGCTGGGCCGGGCGCTGGCGCTGGCCTTCGCCGGCGAGGGCGCCTGGGTGCTGGTGGGGTACCAGCGCCGGGCCGAGGACGCGGCGGCGACGGTGAGGCTCCTGGGCGAATCGGGCGGCGCCGGCGAAGCGGCGGCCTTCGACGTCACGCGGCCGGGCGAGGTCCAGGCCGCGCTCCAGAAGGTCGCCGACCGCCGGGGCGAGCTGCACGTGCTGGTGAACAACGCCGGGCGACTGCGCGACGTCCCGTTCGCCCTGATGACCGGCGAGGACTGGCGCGACGTGCTGGACACCAACCTGGACGGCGCCTTCCACTGCATCCGCGCCGCGCTCCCGGCGCTGATGAAGACCAGGAACGCCGCGGTGGTGAACGTGGCCAGCGTGTCCGGCCTCCGCGCCAGCCCCGGACAGGCCAGCTACGCCGCGTCCAAGGGCGGGCTCCTGGCGCTCACCCGCACGCTGGCGGCGGAGCTGGGGCCCCGCGGCATCCGGGTCAACGCGGTGGTGCCGGGCATGCTCGACACCGGGATGGCGAAGCACGTGGACCGGCGGCTGGTGGAGCGCTACCGCGCCGCGCTGCCGTCGGGGCGGCTGGGGACCGGCGAGGAGGTCGCGCGCGCGGCGCTGTTCCTGGCCTCCGACGACGCCAGCTACGTCTTCGGCCAGGCCCTGGTGGTGGATGGAGGCTTCAGCCTGTGAGCCCGGGCGCCGCCTTCCTCTTTCCAGGACAGGGCTCCGAATCGCCGGGCATGGGCGCGGCGCTGCTCCGCCGGTCCGCGCGGACGCGCGCGCTGCTGGCCCGGGCGTCGCGCGCGCTGGACCTGGACCTGGAGGCGGCCGTCGCCCGCGGTCACCCGCTGCTGCGGAGGACCGAGGCGCTGCAGCCGGTGCTGCTCGCCATCGGGCTGGGGCTGGCGGAGGAGTTGGAGCGGAGCGGGACGACGGCGTCGGCGGTGGCGGGGCACTCGGTGGGGGAGATGGCCGCGGTCTGCGCCGCCGGGTACCTGGCGGCGGAGGAGGCGATGGACGCGGTCGTGGAGCGGGGCCGGCTGATGGCGGAGGCGGCTCGGCTCCACCCGGGTGGAATGGCGGCGCTGCGCGCCCGCGCCCAGGGCGAGGTCTCCGCGGCGCTGGAGGTGGGCCTGGCGGCGGGGCCGGTCGGCGTGGCGGCCCACAACGGTCCAACCCAGTGGGTGCTGTCGGGGTCGGCGCGCGCGCTGGCCGCCGTCGCGTCGCGCTTCCCCACGGTCCCGTTGCCGGTGTCCGGGCCGTGGCACAGCGAGCTGATGGCGGACGCCGAGCGGCGGTGGCTCCCGTTCCTGCGGCAGTTGCAGTGGCGCCCGCCGCGGTTGGCGCTGGTGGCCGGTCAGACGGGGCAGGTGGTGGAAGACGGGGACGATCTCCCGGCGCTGCTCGCGGCGCAGCTCACCCGGCCGGTGCGGTGGGCGGAGGCGCTCCGCACGCTGGCGGATGCGGGCGTCGAGGCGTGGCACGTGCTGGGGCCGGGCCGGACGCTCCGGGGCCTGTGCCGGGAGAACCTGGGCCTCCAGGTCCAGGTCCAGATCCTGGACGGCGCGGAGGCCCGCGCATGATCGACCCGCGCGCCCTCAAGCCGATGCGGGCCGGGAGCGCCGCCGTGCGCCGCCTCCTGCCACACCGGCCGCCGCTGCTCCTGGTGGACGCGGTGACGGGCTTCTCGGCGGAGCCCGCCGCGCTCCGGGCCGCGAAGCTCGTCTCCAGCGCGGAGCCCGTCTTCGCCGGCCACTTCCCCGACCTGTGGATCTGGCCTGGCGTCTACACCATCGAGGGGCTGGCGCAGGCGTGCGCGCTGCTGGGCGCCCTCGGGCGCGCGGAGAAGGTCCTGGGCGCGCGGCTCCCGGCCACCCTGGCCGCGCTGGACGCGTGGTCGCCCGGCGGCGCGCCGCTCCCCGAGGAGTTGGCGGCGGTCGCGGGCAAGGCCGGGCTCCTAGCGGCGGTGGAGGTGAAGCTGCTCCGCCCCGTCTTCGCCGGGCAGCGGCTGGACTACCTGGTCGTCCGCACGCACGTGGTGGGGCCCATGCAGCGCTTCAGCGCGGAGGCGGCGGTGGACGGCCACCGCGTCGCGAGCGGGGAGCTCACCGTGGCGGGCCCGCTCGACGGGGGAGGAGACCCCGCATGAGAGGAGATCGGCTCGTGGTCGCCGGTGCGGGCGTCGCCGGTGCGGGCGGAGGGGAGTCCGGGGACGATTCTCGTCATACGGGCGGCGTTCCCGCTCCTGGCGCCGCGGACTTACGAGACGTGCGGCTCCCTGGATGCGACCCTCTGCGTGCTGGTGGCGCTCTGGCTACCGGAGCCGCGGACCCGCACAACGCGCGGATCCATGGGAACGGTCCTCCGCGCGCGAGCGGCGCCCTGGGGGTGCGCGCCGAGGTGTGCATCCGGTGCGCCGCCTGCGCCAGCGTCGCGCCCGGACTGTTCGCCGTGGACCGCGGCCCCGCGCGCGTGCTGCGCGCGCCCGAGACGGAGGCGGAGCGCCTGGCCGCCCGTGCCGCCGCCGTCCTCTGCCCCACCGGCGCGGTGCGCGGCCTGGAGGAGCGCGATGGGCGCTGACGACCAAGGTTCGCTCCACCGCCAGGTGCTTGGGACCGTGCAGGGCGCGACCTCCCCGGCGCGCGCCGCGCCGCTGGACTCCTCGCTCTACCGCCAGTTGCTGGAGACGGCGGAGGGAGCGCGGTGGCGGACCAGCGACGTCGCCTGGAGCTCGTTCCGCCCCGAGCTGACCTCGCCGGCCCTCTGCGCGGCGGTGCGGGAGATGGCCTTCCACGAGCAGGCCACCTTCTCCGCCACCCAGCGCTTCATGCAGGCCTTCAGCGACGACCCGGACTTCACCCAGTGGGTGTCGGTCTGGTTCTACGAGGAGACGCGCCACCCGCAGGCGCTGATGCGCTGGGCCGAGATGGCGGGGGTGACGTTCGACGCGTCGTTCGTGGCGCGCGGGCGCGTGTCGACCCCGTTCATGCGGTCCAGGATGGGCACGCTGGTGACCAACGTGATCAGCGAGGTCACCGCTGCCCTCGCGTACCTCAACCTGGCGCGCGCCTCGCCGGAGCCGCTGCTGTCCGGCCTCTGCCGTCGCATCGCCGCGGACGAGGCGCGCCACTCGGCCAGCTTCTTCACCTATGCCCGCAGGAGGCTGGAGAGCGCCGCGGATCCGGAGCGCGAGCGGCTGGACGCCGTCAAGGTGCTGCACTTCTGGCTGAACGAGAACGGCAGCGTCACCCACCCGGTCAACCGGACCATGGAGCGCCTGCGCGGCCTGGACGGGATCGACCCCGCCGTCCTGCAGGGCCTGGACACGGTGAGGGCCCGCGCGTGCGCGGCGGTGGGGCTGCTCACGGGCGAGCCGATCCGGACGCCGGCCGACGTCGAGCCCATCCTGACCGCGCTGGTCGCGAGGGCGCATGCTCCCGGCTGAGCGGCGCGAGGACGAGGCCCGCCCGGTCCGCCCCTGGGGACCGGCGTCTCCCGACCGCCGGTGGGACGCGATCGTCATCGGCGCGGGCATGGGCGGGCTCGTCGCGGCCGGGATCCTGGCGCGCCTGGGGCGCCGCGTGCTGGTGCTGGAGCAACACCGCGTCCCCGGCGGCCTGATGCAGTCGTTCCGCCGCGGGCCGTGGGCGTGGGACGTGGGGCTGCACGTGGTCGGCGAGATGGGGGCCGCCGGCATCGGCGGGCGCCTGCTCTCGGCGCTGGCCGGAAGGCCCGTGGGCTTCACCCGGATCGAGGGCCCGTACGACCTGATCGTGTTCGAGGACGGCGACCGGATCGAGCTCCCCGCCGGGCTGGGGCGGTTCCGCGACTCGCTCGCGCGGAAGTTCCCGGCGGAGCGGGAGGGCATCGACCGGTACTTCGCGCTCCAGCGTCGCGCCGCGGCGGCGATGCGGGACCTCTTCCTCGCGCGGCCCATCTCCTCGGGCCGGCGCGGCGCGGACCCGGACGGAGCGCGGGCGCGGCTGGCGCTGGCGCCCACCGCGGAGGTGCTGGACTCCGCCATCTCCGATCCCAGGCTCCGCGCCGCCCTGAGCGTCCAGTGGCGGTTCTACGGGAGCCCGCCGCGCGAGTCCGCGTTCGGCGTCCACGCCATGCTCCAGCGCCACTTCCGGTCGGGCGCGTTCTACCCCGAGGGCGGGTCGATGAGCCTGCCGCGCGCGCTGGCCGCCGGGCTGGTGGAGGCGGGCGGCTGGACGCGCACCGGCGCGGACGTGGCGGAGATCCTGGTGGAGCGCTCGGCGGTCCGGGGCGTCCGGCTGGCCTCGGGCGAGGAGCTCCGCGCCCGGGTGGTGATCTCCGCCGCGGGCGCGCTCAACACGGTGCGCCTCCTCTCCCCCGAGGAGCGGGACCGCGAGTGGGCCCGGTCCATCGGCGCGCTGCGGCCCTCGCTGGCCCACCTGGCGCTGAACGTGGGCTTCCGCGGAGACATCGCCGCCGCGGGCGCGTCGCGCTGCAACCTGTGGCTGGCCGGGCGCGACCCGGACCAGGAGGTGTGGTCCATGGAAGAGCCGCCGGACGCCGCGTACGCCAGCTTCCCGTCGCTGAAGGACGGTGAAGCCCGGCCCGCGGACGGCGCGCACACCGCCGAGGTCCTCACCCTGGTCCGCTGGGAGACCTTCCGGCGGTGGGCGGACACGCGGTGGCGCCGCCGCCCCGCCGACTACGAGGCGATGAAGCGGACGGTGGCGGAGCAGCTCCTGGAGGTGCTCCTGCGGCGACTGCCGCGGCTGCGCCCCCTGGTCGCCCACCTGGACCTCTCCACGCCGCTGTCCATGACCCACTTCGTGAGGGCGGTGGACGGGGCGACGTACGGCCTGGCCTCCACGCCGGAGCGCTACCGGAACCCGTGGCTGCGCCCGCGGACGCCGGTGCGCGGGCTGTACCTGGCGGGGAGCGACGTGGCCCTGGTCGGGATGATGGGCGCCCTCGCCGGCGGGGTCGGCGCGGCGCTGTCGGTGGACCCGGCGCGGGTGATGCCCTGGCTCCGGGCGACCGTGCGAGGCGCGTAGGGCCGGCGCTCGAAGTGCGTATGCTCGCGACACGAGGCTCGAGGCCTCGACACCCCAGCGGGGAGTCATGGAGTGGTGAACCAACCGTGGTTCGCACCGGAGTCGATGCGAGCCCTCCGGGTGCTGATCGAGCGGTTGCTGCGCGACCAGGGCGTGGAGGTGATCTGCTGGATCTCCGGGGCGGAGGTGATACGGACCCGCGGCGCCACCGCGCTGCTGCAGCGATGGTTCCCCGCGGGGGCCTGGCGGCACGGGCTCCCCGACGAGCTGGCCGACCTGATGGCGCGCCTGGCGAGCGCGCCGCCCGGCGCGAGGGAGAGCCGCTGGATGCGGAAGGGCGGAGAGACGGTGCTGGGGGTCCGCTTCTTCCGGGTGGGCAACTGCCGCGCGGCGGTGGTGAAGGAGGTGCCGCTGGTGCCGCCGCCTCCCGCGAGCTGGACGGAGGTCCTCACCCTGCGCGAGCTGGAGGTCGCCGCGCGGGCGCTGCAGGGGATGGACTACGGCTCCATCGCCGAGCGGCTGGGCGTCAAGCCCGGGACGGTGATGAAGCACATGCAGCACGTGTTCGACAAGCTGGGCGTGCCGACCCGCGCCAAGCTCCACTCCCTGGCGGACGAGGCGCGCGCCACCGCCAGCGCGATCTCCGGGCGCTGAGTCACGGCGCCGCCGCCGGCAGGACCCGGTACACGTGGCAGATGCTCTCGCCCCACTCCATCGGCACCGGGGCGTCGAACGCCGTCTCCAGCGCCGAGTGCAGCAGCGGCTGCCCGACGGTGATGATCCGGGAGCCCGGCTTCAACCGCGCGCACGCCGCCGCCAGCGTGGCCAACCCCTCGTCGTCGAAGGTGGTGCAGTGGCTGAACAGCACGTCCGCGTCGCCCAGGTCCACCGCCTCGTACCGCCCGGACAGGAGCTGGATCTCCTGCCGCCGCTTCTCCTCCGGGAGATGGGGGAGCACCTCGCGGCGGTAGCGCTCGAGCCGGAGCTCCGCCTCCGCGTGGAGCGGCGCCAGCACCTCCACCCCGCGGCAGCGCGCGAAGGGGAACAGCATCGCCGCCAGCAGCACCGGCTTCCCCGTGCCCGCCCCCACGTCCCAGAAGCACTCCCCCGGCGCCACGCCCACCCGGTCCAGCAGCTCGCCGAACCCCCGCGGGTCGATCTCCCCGTACACCAGCGCCCGGTCCTCGTTCCCCAGCCGCTTCCGCTCCCCGTGCGAGAGCCGGTACCCGTCCGCGCCGGCGAACAGCGCCCCGAACAGCTCCAGCGCGCGCTCGCGGTCGGCGCTCACTTCTTCATCATGAACCGCAGCGCGCGCGGGAGCCGCCGCCGCCACGCCGATTCGTTGTGGCCGGCCCGCTCGTCGTACCGGTACAGCAGCTGCGGCTTCTCGTACCCGCGCGCCTCCAGCTGCTCCGCCATCCGCTTCACGCCGTTCGACATCCGGCCGCCCGCCTCCCGCCCGCCCACGTCGAGGTAGACGCGGGAGATCCCCGGGCGGTCGCGCTCGGAGACGAACGAGTAGATCTTCCCCCGCCCCACGAACAGGGACGGGGACATGGCGATGGCCCCGCCGAACACGTCCGGGTGCCGGTAGTGCGCGTAGAGCGCGGCCAGCCCGCCCAGCGACGACCCGGCGATGGCCGCGCCCACCGGCCCGTCCTGCGCGGGGAGCTCCCGCTGCACCAGCGGGACCACCGTCCCCACCACCCAGTCCAGGAACTTGTCCGCCATCCCGCCGCCCATCCGCCCCATGCTCCAGGGCGTCAGCTCGTCCATCCGCCGCCCGCCGCCGTGCTCGATGGCGACCACGATGGGGACGTGGTGCCGCCGCCCGTCCAGCTTCCGCACCGCCTCGTGGGCGTGCCAGCCGCCGGCGAACGAGCCCTCGTCCCCGAAGACGTTCTGCCCGTCGAACATGTAGAGGACCGGACGGCGCTGGCTGCGCCTGCCGCCCGCCGGGATGAACGCCCGCACCACCCTCGAGGGGAACCCGTCCGGCAGGTGCAACGGGCCGAACGTCCGCCATGAGCCGCCGTCAGCCATACCCGATCCGCCCTCCGCCGATAGTTGCTGCCATCCCTCCATCCCCGATGGATAGTGACCAACCTCCACCGAAACAAGGAGAAGATATGCCTCGCGCGTTTCGTCTCTCGGCGGTGCTGGTGGTCATCCTCGCGGTCCAGGCCCTCCCCGCGTGGGCCCAGTTGGAGGGAAAGCCCTTCGAACAGGGGATGCGGGCCCCGGACGCGCTCCTGGACGGGAGCGCGCACGACCGCCACACGCAGATCGCCGCCTTCGGCAACTACAGCTGGTACCTGGGCGTGGGGGCCGGCCTGCGCTACTCGTTGCCCATCCTCAAGGACGGCTTCATCCCGGAGCTGAACGACTCCGTGGAGGTGGAGGCGGGCGGCAACTTCCTCCTCGGCCTGTTCGGCGGCGGCCCGTCGGTGATCATCGCCGCGCTCGAGCCCAAGTGGACCTTCCACTTCACGCCCCAGCTCGATGCGTACGCCAAGCTGGGCATCGGCTTCTTCATCTGGTTGGGACAGACCAACTTCACCCCGGTGAACGTGATGGCCTGGGCCGGCGTGGCCTACAAGTTCTCCCCGAACTTCTGGGTCAGGCTCGAGGGCGGCGTCCTGGGGGCCGCGCTGGGCGCGGGACTGGACTTCTAGCGCCGCTCCGCCCCACGATGGCGGAGGTGATCCCAGGCTGCCTGATGGCGCTGGCGCTGGCGGCGGGCGCCGCGGCCCCGGTGGACGAACGCGCGCTGGCGGCCCAGGAGGCCACCTCCCGCGCCGCCCACCGCGACACCGCCCAGCGCGACGCCGACAAGATGGGCGGCCACCCCGCCTGGGCGGACGAGGACCGCCGCGCCGCCGGCGGCAAGGACCCGGAGCACGCCGCCGTCGAGAAGCGCCACGCCGCCGCCATCAAGCGCCTGCAGAAGGAGGAGGCCGCCCACCGGAAGGTCGAGGCCCGCCACGCCGCGCTGGAGAAGAAGCACCAGAAGAGCGCCCGCGGCGCCGCCGCAGACCACAAGAAGATGGCGGCCGACCACGAACGCCTGATCGCCGACCACGAGCGCGTCCGCAAGGAGCTGGACGAGATCGTCACCGAGCACGAGTCGATGCTGAAGTCCCACGGGAAGGCCCAGATCCCGTAGGTCCCCAGCAGCGCCTCCTCGGCGGGCGCCTACCGCACCGTCCACACCGCCGGCGCCACGTAGCGCCGCTCGCCGCCCTCCAGCGCGATGCTGGAGGCGCTGGCGTGCAGCGTCCCCTGCAGCGTGGGGATGACCCGGTACGCGGCGCGGAAGGGCTGGCCCGGCGTCAGCTGGGGCGTGTGGAGCACCAGCTCGCCGTCGCGCGACTCGAAGGCGGTGATGGCGCCGCCGTCCTTGAGCGCCTGGACGCTGGTGGTGTCCACCTGCACGCCCGCGGGGAGCGCGTGGTGGATCTCCATCGGCGCGCCCGCAGCGGAGGACGCCAGCACCGAGACCGCCACCGCCTCGCCGGCCTTCACCGCGGTGGGCGCCTGCAGCTGCAGCTCCAGCCCGCCGGTGGTGGGGTCCGTCTTCCAGGGGACGGAGGACGCCAGCTGGAGCGAGAAGCCCAGGCCGGGGACGGCGGGCGTGGCCTGCACCGTCCACCGGTGCGACCCGGCGGCGCCGGGCGCGGGCGCCTCCACCGCCAGCACCTCCTTCGACTTGGCGGCGTCCAGCGTGCCCTCCGCCACGATCTGGTCGTCCAGCTTCAGCACCACGCTCACCCGGTCCGGCACCTTGTCCTTGAACAGCCGCGCCACCGCGTCCAGCGCGACCAGGTTCGCCCGGCCGTCGCCCCAGCCGTAGGCCGGCGAGTAGCTGCCCAGCAGCGTCGCCCCCAGGTCGGCCACCGGCACCTGCGCGTCGCCCTGGAGCGCCAGCACGGCGTAGGCGGTGGCCTCGGCCTCGGAGGGCGCGGCGCCGTCGGACCGCTGCACGTCCTTGGGCACCGCCACGTATTTCGACCCGTCCTCGCGGGACTTGATGGCGGCGCGCACCTTGGCGCGGAGCGGCTCCACCGCCTCCTTGGGAACGGCGCCCGAGGCGAGCGCCGCCGCCGCGGTGTACGGGTCGTCGATGCGGGGCAGGGCGCGCTCGTAGGCGCCGCTGGCGCGCACGGTGGCCAGCGCCGCGCGGGCCTTCACGTTCGGGCGGGCGGCGGCGGCGCGGATGGCGCGCAGGCACTCCGCGGTGGCCACCAGCAGCCGCTGCTCGGTCCAGCCGGTCTCGCCCTGGCAGGTGCCGTCCGGGCTCTGGGCGGTCGCCAGCTGGAGCGCCAGGCGTTCGCCCAGGGCGGAGAGGCTGCGGTCGTCCGGGAAGCCCAGCGCCGCCTCCGTCAGCAGCGCCATGGTGTCCGGCGTGGGCGCGCGGCCGTGGCTCACCGCCCGCTGGGAGAGGACGATCTTCAGCTCCTTGATCGCCGCCGGGTCCGGCTCCTCGCCCAGCGCGCGCAGCAGCGCCGGGGCGCGGGAGACCAGCGCCAGGGCGTAGGCGTCGTCCGCCACCCGCGGCCGGTGGCGCGCCACCGCCAGCTCCGACCGCACCAGCGCCAGCGAGCCCGGGTAGACCAGGAGGCGGGCGCGCTCGCTGTGGGGGAGCGAGTCCACCGGCAGCGACAGCGACAGCTCGCGCGGGGCGGCCAGCGTCCCGCCCCTGGTCACCCGCACCGGCCGGCCGGCGGGGAGCACGTCCAGCGCGCGCACCACCTGGTCCGCGCCGCCGAGCGAGGCGCGCACGGAGAGGTGCCCCGGCTCGCGCGCGGTGAGCGAGGCGTACTGCACCACGCTCCCTTGCGCGGGGACGCTCACCGTCCACGCGCCGCCGCCCACCGCCAGGTCTCCCTCCGGCCTCACCTCCAGCGGCTTGCTCACCGGCTGGCCGGTGGTGTTCACCACCTGCACCGGGATGCGGACCTCGTCGCCCGCGGTGAGGAACGGCGGCAGCACCGGGTCCACGTAGGTGGGGAGGGTGGAGGCGAAGCTGGCCACCGCGCCGCCCTGGCCGCCCGAGCGCGAGTGCGCCAGCGCCAGCACCCGCCACGAGGTCAGCCGGTCCGGCACCTTCACCGGGACGGACGCCTCGCCCTTGTCGGAGGTCGTCACCAGCGGCTCGAAGAGGAAGGTCTCCGGGAACCAGGCCCGGGTCGGCGCCGCGGCCTCCAGCTTCCCGCCGCCCTTGCCGGCGACCTCGCCGCCCAGCACCCCGCCCACCCCGCCGCCGGCCACTCCGCCGCCCACCGCCTCGAACAGGTTCTCGACGCCGTCCTGGTCCTCGTCCGCCTCCTCCTTCGCCTTCATGTCGTGGGGGGCGTTCTTCTTCTTGGGCTTGAGGTGGAGGGCGCGCGTCCGCTCGGGGGCCGGCGCGGCCATCTCCATCTCCGGCGCCGCCCCCGCGGGGGCCGGCGACATGACCTCCACCGGGGCGGGGTCCTCGCGCGAGGCGAGGGCTTGCGCGGACTTGCGCCCGCCCACCAGGGTGACGGCGAAGGCCAGCAGCAGCACCATCGTGATGGCCATCCCCAGGGCCATCCACTGGATCGGGCGCTTCATGGCATCTCCTTGGCGACCCAGGCGGTCCAGTTCTCCACGTCCTCGGACAGCCGCGTGCCGGTGAGGACCACCGCGCGCGGGTCGGTGAGCGCGAGCAGGTCCGGGGGCAGGCGCGACAGCCGCAGCGGGCGGCCGTACGCGTCGGTGACGTCCTCGCCGCGCTTCTTGCACTCCGACATCGCGCGGTCCCACATCCTGGCCATCGTCTCCGGCGTCATCCGCTCCGCCTCCGGCGCCTTCTCCTCCCAGGCGCGGACCTGCGCGTGCAGCTCGGCGAGCGCGACGTAGAAGTGGTCGGTGAGGGGGCCCACCGGGTCGAACGAGGAGGCGGACTGGGCGGCCACCGGGTGGTCGTCCACATCCTCCGGCGGGAGCTGGTTCACCCGCAGGATGGTGGCGGCGGCGGCGTTGGCCCCGCGGATCCGCCCCATGGCCAGCGCCTCGCCGTCGAGGACGCCGAAGGCCGGCGCGCTGACCGTGGCCGCGGGCTTGAGCTTGCCCATGGCGTCCGGGCCGGGGAGCGGGGCCAGCTGGGAGAGGCTCTGGTCCACGCCGAACAGGCCCACCGCGGCGGCGCCGGGCTGGCCGTCCACGGTGGTGCGGACCGAGAGTTGGGCCACGTCGCCGGGCGCGTACCGCGGCTTCTCCGGCTGGAGCTGCACCTCCAGCGCGGCCCTGGGCGGGACGTAGACCAGCGCCCGAGCGCCCATCACCTGGACGTCGATCCACCCGTCCATGGGGTTCGGCACGGCGAAGCGGGCGGTGCGGGCCTTGGCGTCCACCGGCACCTCCAGCCGCTTCTTGCCGGCCACGAACGTCAGCTTCTGCGGCAGGGCGCCGGAGAAGCCGGGCCCGCGGATCAGCTCCAGCGCCACCTCCTGGCCGGGCTGGGCGATCACCGGCGTGGCGCGCAGCCGCAGCGGCGGCACCTCGCCGGGCTGGAAGAGGACGCGGGTCTGACCCAGGTCCTTGCCGTTCAGCTTCGCGGAGACCTTCAGCTCGTAGCCGCGCATGACGGTATCGCGCGGCTGGCTCTGCTCCTCCTCCTCGGCGCCGCTGATGCTGAGCCGCGCTACGCCCATGTCCTCGCCGGAGGCGGAGGCGGGGATGGGAGTGCCGTCCTCTTCGTCGTCCTCGCTCTCCTCTTCTTCGCCGGGCTGCGTCCTGGGCAGCTCCACCTTGCCGAAGCGCGACTGCACGCAGGAGAGGACGTCCTGGGCCAGGCGGCCGCCGGAGGCCGGGACCCAGGAGAGGGAGACCTCGCGGCTGCCGTGGCGGGTGCGCCAGACGATGGCGCGCGGGAGCGTCACCCCGCGGGCGTCGCGCGGGAGGCAGGTGCGGGCCCCGAGCGCCGCGGCCTGGAGCGCGGTCTCGACCGGGGAGGAGCTCCGGCGGATGCCCTCCGCGCTGACCGCGAGCTGCGGCCGGCCGCCGTCGTCGAAGTCGAAGCTGGCGGCGTAGACGCGGTCGCGGCCGGCCGCCAGCGAGCGCCCTTGCAGCACCTCCGCCACGCAGCGGCCCAGCGGCGTGCCGTTGGTGGTCACCCCGCTGATCGCCCCCCGCGGCTCGACCTTCAGGCCGACGGTGGCGCTGGCGGAGCCCTGGGCCCAGGTGGCGCAGCGCAGGAGCGGCTCGTTCAGCTTGTCCAGCGCCAGCTCGTCGGAGAGCAGCACCGGTGACTCCTCGTCGCCCTCGCCGTCGCCGCCGCCGCCCATCAGCAGGTCGCGCAGCTCGGTGCGCGACACCGAAGGCTTGCGCACCGGGACGCGCACCGGCATGGCCGGGATGATCACGTTCACCGGCGGGCCGGGGTCCAGCTGGAGGGCGGCCACGCCGTCCTCGTCGGTGGTCGCCTTCACGCCGCGGTCCTTGGGGTCCCAGGCGCGCTTGATCTCCAGCTCGGCGCCGCGGAGGACGCCGCCGCCCACCGAGGAGGCGCGGAGGTAGACGCGGTTGTTGAAGCCGCCCACCAGGCCGTCGCCCAGCTCGGTGACGGCGGTGACCCCGATGGGGTCCTGGGAGAGGAGCACCTCGGCGGTGGACTCCACCCGGTCGCCCGCCGGGTCGGCGGCGGAGATCTGCGCGGTGAGGGTGCAGGTCTTCTTGAGGTTGGTGGGGACCTGCGGGAGCTCCAGCGTGAAGCGGCCGTTGGTCCCGGCGGTTGCCCGCTTGGGGAGGAGCGCGTCCATCCACTCCAGGGGCGGAGGCCATTCGCCCCCGGCGGTCCACTCCACGGAGATCTTGGCGTTGGGGACCGGGGCGCCGGAGCTGTAGACGACCTCGCCCTTGATCACCGGGCGGTCGCCGGCGCCGTAGAAGGGGGCGGAGGGCTCGGCGTCGACGCGGAAGCGGGGGAGGGTGAAGGGCTGGACCTGGAACCGGGCCTCGCCGGAGGCGTCGCCGGAGCGCCAGGCGACCGTCCAGGTGCCGGCGGTGGCGGCGCGGTCCAGCGGGAAGCTGCCGGCGGCGACGCCCCAGGGGCCGGCGGGCGCCAGCTCGTCCAGGAACGTCTCGCCGGAGGGGTCGGTGACGACGAAGCGGCCGGGCCGGCCGTCCAGCGGCGAGAGGTCGCGGGCGCGGAGGACGAGGGCGCGGAACTTCACCTGCTGGCCCGGCTCGTAGAGCGGCCGGTCGGTGAGGGTGTGGATCTTGGCGGCGGCGTAGAGGGGGACGATCACCTCCTGGGTGGCGTCCTCCACGGGCGACTTCACCTTGACGATGAGGCGGTAGTCGCCGTCCGGGACCTGAGGGACGGTGACCTGGGCGACCTGGGTGTAATCGTCGCTGGTGAGCCAGCCGTGCAGCGGCTGCAGCGGGAGCTCCTTGCCGTCCGGTCCGGTGAGGGAGAGCGCCGCGGTGAAGCGGCGCACCGGGGTGCTCTCGGAGCGGTCGGCGGCGGAGGTGGTGTAGCGGGCGAGGACGGAGACGGCGACCCGGCCGGGCTTGCCGCGGATCCACCCGCCGGTGGCGACGGTCACCTCCTGGCGCGGGCGGCCGTCCG
>Ga0134122_10000134_pt1 | contig 41951 bp, 36 predicted proteins | sample KB302_FD_96461 | JGI IMG/M metagenome (GOLD analysis project Ga0134122, IMG submission 96461) | Terrestrial soil microbial communities without Nitrogen fertilizer from Kellogg Biological Station, Michigan, USA - KB3-0-2 | ecosystem: Environmental > Terrestrial > Soil > Unclassified ... | reverse complement strand
CGCGCCTTTGGCGAAGCCCAGCAGGTCGCCCATGCTGGCGACCACCACATGTGTGACGCTCGTCTTGGCAATGACCTGCTGCAGCGTCCTGGCAAAGTTCTCCAAAACGATGATCGCCCGCGCACCGGAATCCTTCAGCTGATGCTCGAGTTCCCGGGGTGTGTAGAGGGGATTGACGTTCACCACGACGTAACCGGCCCGCAGGATACCGGTGATGCACACGGGGTTCTGCAGGATATTGGGCAGCATGACGGCAACGCGTTCACCCGCTGCTAGTCCCTTGCTTTGCAACCAAGCTCCCAGGGCACGCGAGAGCATATCGAAATTGCCGTAGGTCAACCGCTTGTCCATGCAAGCGTAGGCATCTCTGTCTTGGTACTTGGCAAAACTTTCTTCAAACAGCGACACCAGCGAAGGGTATTGCCCAGCATCGATGTCGGCCGGCACACCGGGTGGATAGTTCTTCAGCCAGATACGATCCATTGCACGCCTCCCTGTCTCAATTTCCCGCCAGCTAATCGCAACGCAATGGCCTTGCTGCATATCTTTTACGAAGAGGGCCGCTGACCTCCGCAAAGAAAGCCGCCGCTGAGCCAACGGGCTTCTAGAGCATCCTCACTGGGGCGAGCAGAAATTCACAACCCACCATGGCCGGACGGAGGCTCAAGGCTGCCCCTACTTCGACCCGGCCGCAAGATCCACGGGTCCCATAGCCCGCCTGGGGCTTCGATCAAAAGGATCAGCGCCGGCCTGACGCCCAGTGGGGTGGCATTTTCTTCAGCGCCCCAGCGTTCAGGCCGCGTAAGTCCATTGTCACCGCGACAGGCGCGTCAGCTCTTGGGGCGTATGCTCTGCGTTGCCTCCATCATCAGGCGGCCGAGCTCCTGGGCCTGCAGCGTGTAATTTTGCATTTGCGTTTGGGCATGGCGGCTTTGGATGCCGATCACGTCGGTTACGTCCTTGGCGTTGGCCAGCTCGCTTGCGAGATTGAAACAAGCCTCCGCGTTCTGTTTGGCAAACTTGACGGCGCGATCCTGCACCACCTGGAAGCTGGAGGTCACCGCATTCGCCGGCGTGGCGCTGGTCCACACGCCCATGGCCTGGGCCACCGCGTCCATGAACTGCCCGTAGGCCGCCCGCGCCGTTTCCACGTTCTTCTCGGCCAATTCACGAAGCTGCTGAGGTATTTCGAACGGCTGGGGCTGAGCCATGACTTTTCTCCGCGCGTGTCCAGGGGGTCGGGACGTCATTGTAACGCGCAGCAGCTCCGAATCCCACCGCTTGCTTGCGGTCTGCCCACGAGCGGACCGCGGCCGATGCCATCCGGCATCTGGGTGCACCGGTCTTTGTCTCAGTAAATCAATAGTTAACAGAGTTGGCGAGGCTCGGCCGGTGGGCGCGACAGATCCCCTGATCATACCGCTCGTTCTTGGCCTAAAGTCATTCCGAGCCCACCCCGGCGTCGGTCGCCGGCCCGCGGCCCCGCCCTTTGCGGCTGTAGCTACCCTTGCCTTGCCCTGGCTTTACGACGCGCGGTGCCGTCACCGGCAAACGCAAGGCTGCCCGCGACCGGATTGACCCTGCGCGTTTGCGTCTTGGCCTTTTTCACCATAGCGAGCGACTAGCCGTGGTTTTGCCGACGCGGGTCGGCCACGTCCTCGATCACCAACTCGCGCCGGTTGCGGCCATTCCAAGTGTCGCGCCGCAAATAGCCGGCCACGTGCAGCGGCAATCCTGCCGTATCGAGCAGAGCCTCCCCCAGCGGTTGGCCCGCAGCGCGAAAGGCGACGGCATCGAGCCGTGAGCCATCGCCCGCTTCGAGCGCGCAGCGTACATGCACCTCCCCGATCCTTTTTGCAAACTTCACGCGGTGCGCCGGGAAGGCAAAGCGCGGCTGGGGATTGCCCTGGCCGAACGGACCAGCCTTGTCGATCAGCGCCATCAGGTCGTCCGTCACGCTGCTTGGCGTCAGAGCACCATCGACCAACAGGGCGGCTGCCGCCCGCGCCGCGCGCGCGCCCGAGACAAGTCTTGCCTCGAAGAAAGCCGCGAGCCTATCAAAGTTGCTCCGGGTCACGGTTAGCCCCGCGGCCATGGCATGCCCGCCGCCCTTGCTCAGGATCTTGGCCGCCACGGCCTCCCGCACGGTGGCGCCGATATCGAGGCCGGCGACGGAGCGCAGCGAACCCGTACCCTCGTCGCGGGCATTCCAGGCGATGACGCAGGCCGGTCGCCCGAAGCGCTCCACAAGCCGACTAGCGACCAGGCCAACCACACCCTTGTGGAACTGATCGCTGCCGATCAGCAGCATCGGCAGATCTTGGTTCTGCTCGATCTGACGCTCGGCAACCACGAGCGCCTCCTCGAGCATGGCCGCCTCAATGGCCTTGCGTTCCCGGTTCAGTTTATCCAGCAACACTGCCACGCGCGCGGCTTCCGCCTCGTCGACGCCGGCCAGCAAGCGCGCCCCGAGTGCGGCATCGCCGATGCGCCCCCCGGCATTGATGCGCGGACCGAGCACAAACCCCAGATGATAGGGGGTAGGCGCAACGGCCAGTCCGGCCGCATCGCTTAGCGCGCGCAGGCCGAGGTTGCCGCGCAGCCGCATGACCTGCAGGCCCTTGCTAACGTAGGCCCGATTGAGCCCCGTCAGAGGCACCACATCGCAAACCGTGGCGAGGGCCACCAGGTCAAGCATACCGAGCAAGTTGGGGACGTCGCCGCCAGGCATGCCGCGTTGGCGCAGCTCGCGCGCGACGGCGACCAGCAGCATGAAGGTCACGCCAGCGGCGCAGAGCTGACCTAACCCGGAAAGATCATCCTGCCGGTTGGCATTGATCAGAGCATAGACCTCTGGCAGCCGCTCGTCGGCCTGATGGTGGTCGATGACCACGACGTCGACGCCCTGTTCCCGGGCTGCCAGCAACTGCACATGGCTGGTGGTGCCGCAGTCGACCGTCACGATCAACCCTGCGCCCTCCTTGATGAGGGCCTCGATGGCCTCGCGGTTGGGGCCGTAGCCCTCGGTCATCCGATCTGGAATATAAATGCGCGCCTCGACCCCGAGCGCTGCCAGGAAACGCTTGAGCAATGCCGAGGAGCAGGCGCCGTCGACATCATAGTCGCCAAAGATCGCCACCTGCTCCTTACGGGCAATAGCATCGGCCAGCCGCGCCGCGGCTTTGTCCATGTCGCGCAAAGTGCTGGGATCCGGCATCAAGGCCTTGATGCTCGGATCGAGCACGTTTGGCACCTCCTCGAGACCTATTGCGCGGGCCGCCAGCACGCGGCCGAGCAGTTCCGGCAACGCGTAGCGTTGGCTAATGGCGATGGCCGTATTGATCGCGGGGCCCTCGAGCCGTTCGCGCCATTGCAGGCCGCGGACGGAACGCTCAACGCCAAGGAAAGCGCCGTGAGCGACCTCCTCGCCTATGCTTTTGCTGCGAACCGCCCGCATGTTCCCCATCTGGCCGTGCCGTGGCGACTGTAGGCGGAACGGACAAGCGCAACAGTGATTCGCTGCATCACTCCACAGTTTCGTGCGCTTCGCAGCTGGCCTCAGCCGCACCGGATCGTCTGGCGTCGGCGCCTGTTGCGGGCGTCTGGCCCGAGGGAGGCAACTAAGCTCGGGCGACATCATCGGTTTGACCTCCTGTGGGTGCGCGTCGGCATGGCCCATCGAGATCTTGGCGCAATTGCGCGCGCCGTGGCGATCGACGAATATTTGCCTGGGTCGTTAGCCTGCAAGGCGTCTGGGAGTTTGCATGCAGCGCAAGGTTGTTCTCGTCGCGGGCGCCTCAGGCCTGGTCGGCTATGCCGCCATGAAGCATTTTGCCAGCGAGCCCGCTTGCGAAGTGATCGCCGTGTCGCGCCGGCGGCCCGATACGACCTTCGGGGCGCGCTGCCTCGCCGTCGACCTCACCGACACGCAGGACTGTGCCCGCGCGTTCAGCGCCTTGGCCCACGTGACCCATGTGATCTATGCCGCGCTCTATGAACGGCCGGATCTTATCGCCGGCTGGCGCGATAGCGAACAGATCACGCTCAACGACCGGATGCTGCGTAATCTGATGGACCCGCTCGAGCAGGCGGCGCGCAATCTTCAGCATGTCTCGCTGCTGCAGGGAACCAAAGCCTATGGCGTGCACGTGCGGCCGATGAAAATTCCGGCGCGAGAAGGGCGCTCGGACCGGCGCGACGTGCCGAACTTCTATTGGAACCAGGAGGCTTTCCTGCGCGAAAAGCAACGCGGCAAGAGCTGGTATTTCTCGATCTTCCGGCCGGTGCTCATCGTTGGCTACTCGCAAGGCAGTGCCATGAACGTCATTCCCGCCCTTGGCACCTACGCGGCGATCCTTAAGGCCGGTCAGCCGCTCCACTATCCTGGCGGCCCGCCTCGGCTGGGCCAAGCGGTCGATGCGGACCTGCTGGCACGCTGCATGGCCTGGGCCGCCGAGGCGACAGCGGCACGCAACGAGACATTCAACGTCGCCAATGGCGATGTCTATTGTTGGCAGAATATTTGGCCGGCCATCGCCGATGCGCTTGGGATGGTGCCGGGCGATTGTCTACCATTGAGCCTGGAGGCCGACATTCTCCCGCGCGAGACCGATTGGAAGCGCATTAGGGACGCACACGACCTCCTCGCTCCGGATCTGAAGTCCTTTGTCGGCCTGTCGTTTCAATATGCCGACTACCAAATGGGGTTTGGGCGCACGCAACCCTTGCCGCCCTCCTTCTCCTCAACCATCAAGCTCATGCAGTCTGGTTTTCACGAGGTGATGGATACGGAGGCGATGTTTGCCAAGTGGCTGCGTGTCTTCCAGGACAAGCGGCTGCTGCCGCGGCCTTGACGGGCCTGCCGCCAGGCACTCAGGAGCAACCGCGCGAGGATCGCTGCCAAACCTCCCTCGCGCGGGCACGAGCCCTAGTTTCGCCCAATTGTCACGGAAGGTTCAGGTCCATGGTGGGGTGGCAAGGCCCGATGGGCCCTCATCTAGTCCAGCGGCTGCTTTGGAGCTTTGGCAGAGCGCTTTTGCCGATAGCTCCCCCAAGGGAGCGGCGGACCTGACCTGAGGGCCTTGCCCCTGCCTGCTGTCGCAGGCGCCCAAGGCCCGTGCGCGCCCGAAGACGGAACACCCCAGCAGATAATGGGTCCGCTTCGCCGCAGGCATCCTCGCCGCAGGCATCAACCAGACACAAAACATCATTGGAAGCGGTAGCGCACCGGCCGACCGCTGATCCCCTCGGCCGCGGCAAGGATTGCGTTCACGTCGAGACCGTAGTGGCCGTAGAGCTCACCGATCGATCCCGATTGTCCGAAGTGTTCGACACCGAGGGCCCGCACGCGGTGGCCGCAGACCCCGCCCAGCCAGGAAAGGGTCTCGGGGTAACCGTCCGTCACGGTGACGAGGGCGGCGTCGCGCGATAGCACGCAAAGCAGATCCTCAACGCGCGATCGCACGCCACGATCCCCCTGCTCTCGCGCCCGCTGCGCTGCGTGCCAACCCGCCGACAGGCGATCGGCCGAGGTCACGGCCAGGACACCCACGCCGCGCCGATCCTCGCACAAAAACCCGGCGGCCTCGATCGCTTCGGGTGCGACCGCGCCGCAATAGACGATCGCTAGCTCGGCCGCAGGGTCGGGCTGCCGCAACCAATAGCCCCCATCGATGATCGCTTGCCGCAGATCCGGCGTGGTCGTCCGCAGCGGCTGCTCGAGCGGCCGCGTCGACAAGCGCAGATAGACGGAGCCGCCCTTCTCGTCGCGATGCCAACGTCGCTCGGCATCCTCTGCCGCCTCGCGCTGAATGTAGTCAAAAGCCCACTCCATGATCACGGTCAGCTCGTCGGCATAGGCCGGCTCGAAGGCGGCTAGGCCGTCCTGCGCCATGCCGATCAGGGGCGTGCTGATCGACTGATGCGCGCCTCCCTCCGGCGCCAGCGTCAGGCCGGAAGGCGTGCCCGCGACGATGAAGCGCGCATCCTGATAGCAGGCATAGTTCAAGGCATCGAGCCCCCGGCAGATGAAGGGATCATAGAGCGTCCCGACCGGCAGCAGGCGCTCTCCGAACAGCGAATGCGATAAGCCCAGAGCCGACAGCAACAAGAACAGGTTCATTTCGGCAATGCCAAGCTCGACGTGCTGGCCTTTCGGGCTCAAGGCCCAGCGCTGCGGCGACATCAGCCCACGCTCGCGGAACAGGTCTTCCTGGCTCGCCAGTGAAAACAAGCCGCGACGATTGACCCATGGCCCGAGGTTGGTGGAGACCGTCACATCGGGTGACGTGGTGACGATGCGCTCGGCCAACGGCCCATTGACCCTGGCGATCTCGTCGAGCACACGGCCAAACCCGGTTTGCGTCGCGACCTGCCCCTTCCACTCGAGCCTGGGAAAAGGTTCGAGCGGAATGCGCGCACCCTGCAGCCGCCGGCGCCCTTTTTGCCTGAAGGGCACGCGCGCCAAAAAGTCCTCGATCTGCGCCACCGGAAGGCGCAACCCCGACAGCCTGTCCCACTCCTCGCCTTGGTTGATGCCTTCGCGCAGGCGCAGTGCCTCGATCTGGGCTTTCGTCATCAGGCCGGCATGATTGTCTTTGTGGCCCTGGAACGGCAAACCGAAGCCTTTGATGGTATAGGCGATAAAGCACACGGGCTGATCGCCCGGCGCACCCTCGAAGGCCTCGATGATGGCCTCCAGATCATGCCCGCCGAGATTGGTCATCAGGTTGGCGAGAGCGGTGTCGTCGTGGCGACGCAAGATCGCCAGGGTATCGGGGTGGATGGCGAGATCCTGCTCGAGTTGCCGACGCCAAGCGGCCCCGCCCTGAAACACGAGGGCGGAGTAGAGCATGTTCGGACAGTCGTCGATCCACTCCTTGAGGCGCTGGCCGCCGGGTTCGGCAAATGCCCGTTGCAGGAGCTTGCCGTACTTGATGAGGACGACCTTCCAACCCAGGTTCTCGAATAGAGCCGCCAGCTTCATGAACAGGCGGTCCGACACCACCGAGTCGAGGCTTTGCCGGTTGTAGTCGATCACCCACCAGCAGTTCTTGAGACCGTGCTTCCAATATTCGAGCAGCGCCTCGTGAATGTTGCCCTCGTCGAGCTCCGCATCGCCCATCAGCGATATCATGCGGCCCTTGGGCCACTCTTTGCTCCAGCCCTTGGCATGAACGTAATCCTGCACCAAGCTGGCAAAGCCGGTGACCGCCACGCCCAAGCCGACGGAACCGGTGGAAAAGTCGACGTCGTCCTTGTCCTTGGTGCGCGAGGGATACGATTGCGTGCCGCCGAAGCCACGGAAGTTTTGCAGCTGGTCGAGGCTCTGCTGCCCGAGAAGGTATTGGATGGCGTGGAAAACCGGGCTCGCGTGCGGTTTCACGGCCACCCGGTCCTGCGGTCGCAAGATGCGAAAATAAAGGGCCGTCATCAGTGTGACGAGCGAGGCCGACGAGGCCTGATGCCCACCCACCTTGAGGCCGTCGCCGCGATCCACCTCGTGGTTGGCGTGATGGATCATAAAACTGGAAATCCACAAGACCTTGCGCTCCAGCTCGCGCAGCATGGCGAGACTTGCTGCCTCGTCCACCGGGATCATGCGGGCGCCTTCCATCACCGCGCTCCTCCTGGATTGGTGCGAACTTCGACCTCGAAGGCCGCCGTCTTCAACTTCGCCACCGTCTCTTCCAAATGCGATCGATCGCGCGTTTCGATCACCACCTCCAACAGCGCGCCTTTCGCCGGCAGATCGGAAAATACGCGCTGGTGGTAAACTTCGACGATATTGGCGCCCGCTTCGCCCAAGATGTTGGCCACCTTGGCGAGCTGGCCCGGGCGATCGGCAAGATCGATGGCGAGTTGGGTCAGTCGCCCATCGCGGGCGAGCTCGCGCGCCAGCACGCTGGCCAGCAGGCGGGTGTCGATGTTGCCCCCGCACAGGACGAGACCGACGGTCTTGCCACGGAAGCGCTCGCGGTTCGACAGCACCGCCGCCAGTCCGGCGGCGCCCGCCCCTTCCACTACGGTCTTTTCGATGCTGATGAGCAGACTGACGGCGTGCTCCAGTTCCGCCTCCGACACCAGCACGATCTCCTCGACCAGATCGCGCACCAGCGCCTGCGTGATGCGCCCCGGCGCCTTGACGGCGATGCCTTCGGCCAGCGTATCTCCGCGCATGGGCAGCGCGGTGCCTTTGATGGCATTGTACATCGAGGGGTAAAGCTCCGCCTGCACGCCGATCACCTGCAGATCGGGCCGCAGGGCTTTGGCGGCCGTGGCGATACCGCTAATCAGGCCGCCGCCCCCGATCGGTACCACCAGGGTGTCGATTTCCGGGGCCGAACCCAACATCTCGAGCGCCAGTGTGCCCTGTCCGGCGATGATCAGGGGATCGTCATAGGGATGGATGAAGGTGAGGCCGTTTGCCTCGCCATGCCGGTGTGCGAAGGTCGCCGCCTCCTCGACCGTCTCGCCGGTCAAGATCACCTCGGCGCCGTGGCGACGGGTGTTGACGACCTTGACCGTCGGCGTGCTCACCGGCATGACGATGGTGGCGGGTACGCCCAGCCGCTGGGCATGATAGGCGACGCCCTGGGCGTGATTGCCGGCCGACATGGCGATGACACCCGCCTTGCGCTCGGCAACCGACAGGGCAGAGAGCCGGTTCAGCGCCCCGCGCTCCTTGAAGGAGGCGGTGAACTGCTGGTTTTCGAACTTGAGCCAGATCTTGCAGCCGAGGATGGCCGAGAGCGTCCGGCTCCAGTCGCAATCGGTCTCGATGATGGCCCCGGCCAGGCGCCGGCGCGCCGCCTCGATATCCTCGAGCGTGACCGGTGCGGCCTGCGAGGCGTTAGGCGCGGCCGTCGCGCGGCGTTGAGGCATGGCTCTCCATCTCAAGCGAGCTTGCTGGGCAATCGATCACAACTTAGGCGACCACGGCATTCCTGTCGTCGAAGAATTGAGTTGACAGGCCCCGCGGAGCTGGTGCTCAAAGCCCTGCAATCGGCGAAAAGTCGCCCTCGGCGTCGACTTTCAGCCGCACCAGCCGAGCCCCCGTCACCCACGCGCAACCGCGGCATAGCGTTTGCATGGCTGGCGTTGCAAGAGACGGTATCGATGAGCATCAGGACAGCCCTTCTCGCCCTTTCCGGCGCTGCCGCCCTGCTTGCGGCCGCCTCGATCGGGGTACCCTCCAGCTTCGACGCGATGGACGAGGTCGTGGCGTTTGCCATCCGCGCCGCCAATTGAATGCCCGCCGCCTGAACCCTGAGGGCGCGTTTCGTGCGCTGACAACAGGTCATGCTTCCGATAATAGTCGCCCCCGGTGCAGGCATGAGGAGGCGTGGCAATGGCGAAAGTGGCTTGGATCGGTCTCGGTGTGATGGGCTACCCCATGGCGGGGCATATTCGTCGCAAAGGCGGCCACGATCTCACGGTCTACAATCGCAATAGCGCCAAGGCGGAGGCTTGGAGCAAGGAATTTGGCGGCACCAGCGCGCCGACGCCGCAAGACGCCGCCAAGGATGCCGATTTTGTCTTCTGCTGCGTCGGCAACGACAACGACCTGCGCGAGGTGACGCTCGGCCCCAAGGGCGCCTTCAACGGCGTGCGCACGGGCGCCGTCTTCATCGACAACACCACCGCGTCGGCCAATATTGCCCGTGAGTTGTATGCCGCCGCCAAGGGCAAGGGCTTCGACTTCCTCGATGCACCGGTCTCAGGCGGTCAAGCCGGTGCCCAGAATGGTGCGCTGACGGTGATGATCGGTGGCGACCAGGCGCCGTTCGACAAGGCAAAGCCGATCATCGACAACTATGCCCGCATGGCCACGCTGATCGGCCCGGCCGGTGCCGGCCAGCTCACCAAGATGGTCAACCAGATCATCGTCGCCATCACCGTGCAAGGTGTCTCTGAAGGCTTGGCTTTTGCACAGCGGGCCGGACTCGATATCCCCAAGGTCATGGAGACGATCGCCAAGGGCGCGGCCCAGTCCTGGCAGATGGACAACCGCTGGAAGACCATGAACGAAAACAAATTCGACTTTGGCTTCGCCGTCGACTGGATGCGCAAGGATCTCGGCATCATCATGGACGAGGCCAAGCGCAATGGCGCCATCGTCGAGATCGCCAAGATCATCGACGGCTACTACGCCGAAGTGCAGAAGATGGGCGGCAAGCGCTGGGATACCTCGGCTTTGATCGCACGGCTGAGCAAAAAGGCCTAATCGCAGCTCGACCCTGGCGCCGCCCGGATGGCGCCAAGCACGCGCTCCGGCGTCATCGGCATGCGACCGACCCGTACGCCGACCGCGCGCGCGATGGCGTTGGCGACGGCGGCTGCCGGCGGCACGATCGGCACCTCGCCGACGCCACGCACGCCATAAGGTACATTCGGCACCGGGGTCTCGACGATCACGGTTTCGATGCGCGGCACGTCGAGTGCGGTCGGCATGCGGTAGTCGAGCAAGCTGGCGTTGCGCAGGCGACCGTCGGCGCCATAGTCGAAGCCTTCCAGCAACGCCCACCCAAGCCCCTGCACAACGCTGCCCTCGATCTGGCCCTCGACCGCCATCGGATTGAGTGCCAGGCCAACGTCCTGAAAGGCGGTATAGCGCAGGACGGTGACAAGCCCGCTATCGGTGTCGACCTCTACATCACACACATGCGCGCCGATCTCGACGCCGAGCGGCAGCTTGCTCGAAACACCGCGCCCGACCACGGCACCATCGGTCAAGGTGGCCTGCATCAGCTCCGCCAAGGAGATTGCCGCGCCGCTCGGCTGTGGTGAGCGAAAGACGCCATCGGCATAGTGCAGCAGTTCCGGGGCACTCTGCAGCTTCTCGGCCGCCCTGCTCCTGAGCTGGCGCAGCGCATCCCCGCACGCCTCCACCAGGGCAGCGGTCATGGTGCGGGCAACGCGGCTGCCGGCAGCGCCGTCACTGTAGCCGACCGACTTGGAATCGCCGGTCTGCACGTGCACGTCCTCGATGGCCAGACCGAACTCCTCGGCCACGACCTGCGCCATCGTCGAGCGGGTACCGGACAGATCGACGGCACCCATCGTCACCATGGGTCGGCCATCGCCGGCAATGGTGATATGCGCCGCCGACGTCATCGACGTACCACGCCAGTAGCCAAGCGCCAGCCCACGACCGCGTGGGTAGGCGCCCGGCGGCAACGGATCGGTCCAGCACGGATGCCGGCCGACCGCCTCGAGGATGGTGTCGAGCCCGATGGCGGGAAATGGTGTGCCGATCGGCATCAGGCTCCCGGTCACCGAAGCGTTGCGTTTGCGGAATTCCAGGGGATCCATGCCGAGCCTTTGGCACAGCATGTCCATGGCCTGCTCCACGGCAAAAGCCGCCTGGATGCCGCCCGGCCCACGGTAGGCTTCGGTCCGCGGCTTATTGGTGACGACGTCGAAACCTTCGAGGTTGAGATTGGGGCACTGGTAGAGCGCCGCCGAGGCCTGCATCAACAGCGATGGGCTCATGCCGGGTAGGCCGCCCGCATCCATGCGATAGGTCCCCGCAATGGCGCGGAGGCCGCCGTCCTTTTGCGCGGCAACGGCGACGTCGATCAGGGCGCCGGCCGCCGGGCCGCTGCCACCTTGCAATACCTCCTCGCGCGTCAGCACCAGCTTGACGGGCCGTTGGCACTTCTGCGCCAGGCGTACGGCGACGGCTTCGCCATGAATGGCGATCTTGCCGCCGAAGCCACCGCCGATCTCAAGCGGCACGACCTTCAGTTTCGAAGCGGGCAGGTCCAGCATGCGCGCGATCATCAGCTCGGCGGTAAACTGGCCCTGGGTGGAGGCCCACACCGTCGCAAAGCCGTTAGCATCGACCTGCGCCACCGCGACCTGCGGCTCCAGATAGCCCTGATGCGCGGTGTCGACCTTGACACGGAGCCGGGCGCTTGCGTGCGCGTCGGCGAGCGCCGCGGAGGGATCGCCCCGGCTAATGACGACGCGCGAACAGACGTTACTCGGCGCCCGCGGACGCGGTTCGATGCCTTTGGTAAAGACGTGCTCATGCAGTACCGGTGCCTCCGGCGCCATGGCGGCGAGGATACCGAGCACGGGCTCTAGGGGCTCGTATTCGACATCGATCAGCGCCAGCGCGGCGGCGGCGGTGTGAAGGTCGACGGCGGCGACGGCGGCGACCGGCTGTCCGATCCAATGGACCTTGTCGCGGGCCATGTTGATGGCGGCCACCATCCACATGTCGTAGCCGGTCTCACCCATGGGGATCGTGGATCCGACCGGCATGGCCGGAAAGTCCGCGGCCGTGACGACGGCAACGACGCCCTTCATGGCTTGCGCACGCGTGGTATCGATGCCGCCAATGCGCGCATGCGCCAGTGGACTGCGCAGGATCTTGGCGTGCACCATGCCGGGCAACGACAAATCGGCAGGATAGATCGCTTGGCCGGTGACGCGCTCCTTGGCGTCCACGCGTGCCAGGCGCTTGCCGATGACTTTGAGCCTGGCTATCGGCGCCTCGACCGGATCGGGGTTCATGCCTCAGCCTTCCCGCATGCGCGTCGCGGCGATGGCGATGGCATCGACGATCTTGCCGTAGCCGGTGCAGCGACACAGGTTACCGGCGATGGCGTGCCGGATATCGTCTTCGCTCGGGGCCGCATTGGCATCGAGCAAAGCCTTGGCCGCCAGCACGATGCCAGGGGTGCAAAAGCCGCATTGGGTGCCGCCCGCCTCGACCAGGGCGCTTTGAATCGGGTGCAGCTCACCTGCCCTCGCCACCCCTTCGATGGTCACGACGTCGCGCCCGGCGACCTCCAACGCCAGCACCAGACAGGCATTGACGGGAGCGCCGTCCAGCAGGACCGTACAGGTTCCGCAGTTGCCATTGCCGCAGCCTTCCTTACTGCCGGTCAAGCCGATGCGCTCGCGCAGCAGCTCGAGCAGCGTATCGCGCGGATCAACGAGCACGGTGTGCTCTTGGGCATTGATTGTACAGCCGAGCAGCATCTTCATGTGAGGTCCAAGGCAATATTGAGCGTGCGCGCACAGGCGGCCAGAGCACGCCGCGTCAGGACCTCAACCAGGCAGCGGCGATAGTCGGCCGACGCCCGCGTGTCGGAGATCGGTCGCGCATCATCATTGGCGGCAGCGCCGGCTGCCGCCAATGACAAATCGCGGTCCAGCGGCTTGCCCAAAAGCAAGCGTTCGGCCGACATGGCCCGCAGCGGGGTGGGTCCCACCGAAGCCAGGGCGATGCGGGCAAGCGCGATCGAGCGGTCCTCGGCAAGATCGATGCGCACCGCCACGCCCGCGATGGCGATATCCATCTCCCGTCGCGGCGTGAAGCGCAGGTAGGTGGTGGCCGACCGCTGCCGCACGGGCGCGAGCGCGAGGGCCGTCAACATCTCATCGGCTTGCAGCACGGTCCGGCCCGGTCCGGCAAAAAGCTTCTCCAGCGGCGTCCGGCGGCCGCCGCTGGCGCCGGCAATGTGGGCATACGCCTGGTGGCAGATGAGGGCCGGCACGACGTCGGCGGACGGCGCCGCATTGCACACATTGCCGCCGAGGCTGGCGCGGTTCTGCACCTGCACGCTTCCCAGCAACCGGGCAGATGCGGCGATCGCCGGGTAGCGGGCAGCGATCACGTCGTGGCGTGCAACGTTCGTTGCACTCGCCGCAGCGCCGATTGCAACGCCGCCGTCCGGCAGCGGGCGAATGGCGCTCAGCTCAGCGATGCGCTTGAGGTCGACGATGCGATCGGCGTTGCGGCGCCCCTCGCGCAATTGCGGCAGCAAATCGGTGCCGCCCGCCAGCGGACGTGCCTCGCCCCGACGCAACTCGCCGATGGCATCCTCGATCGACGGCGGAGCCACATAGATGAAGTTGCGCACAAGCACAGCTCCCGGTAGGCGGTGCGGCAATGAAGCGCCATCGCTAGCACGTCGAGCACCCGTGCGAAACACGCTCTCGGCCGCAGGGGTGCGGCGGCTTGGCCGCACCCAACGGGCGTCAGCCGCCCGGCGTTCCCTGGGTGTTGACATACAGTGAATAGAGCGAATGACTGGCCGCCATAAACAGCCGGTTGCGCTTGACGCCGCCGAAACAGACGTTTGCGCAGCGCTCGGGCAGCGCAATGAAGCCGATCGGCTTGCCCGTAGCATCGAAGATCTTCACCCCATCCTGCTTCTCGTTACCCATGCCCCAACCGCACCACAGGTTGCCGTCGACGTCGAGGCGAAAGCCATCGGGCGTGCCGCCGGCCTCGGCGGTGATGAAGGGGCGTCCGTTCGCAAGTTTGCTGCCATTGTCGACGACGTCGTAGACCTTGATGACCCGCGGAGTGACGGCGGCCTCAACCACATACAGCTTCGATTCGTCGGGCGAGAACGCGAGCCCGTTCGGGCGATTGATGTCGCCGGCCGCGACCGTGGCGCGCCCGCTGGCAGGGTCGAGCCGATAAACGTTGGTTGGGAGTTCGGGCGTGGCCACGTGGCCCTCGTAATTGCCAAGAATGCCAAAGGGGGGATCGGTGAACCAAATCGTGTCATCCGATTTGACCACGACGTCGTTGGGTGAATTGAGCGGCTTGCCGTCGAACTTGTCGATCAGGGTGGTAACGGTGCCGTCGAACTCAGTGCGCGTCAGGCGCCGGGTGTCGTGCTCGCAGGTGACAAGTCGGCCCTGGCGGTCTCGAGTGTTGCCGTTGGCATTGTTGGACGGCTGGCGAAAGACGCTGACGCCACCGGTCTCTTCCTGCCAGCGCATGATGCGGTTGTTGGGAATATCGCTCCAGAGCAGATACCGGCCGGCCCCGAACCAGGCCGGACCTTCGCTCCAGCGCATGCCGGTGGCAAGGCGCTCGACGCTTGCCAATGCCAGACGATACTTGCCAAAGCTCGGGTCCAAAATCTCCACGGCTGGATCCGGGTAGCGTTCGCTCGGACGCCATTGGGCAAAAGCTGGCGGGGTTACTGCCGTGGCCGCCAGCGCGGCGGCGCCGGTGGCCATGAAGTGTCGTCGCGTCGTCATTTGCTGCCCCTCCTGTGCGCCCGCGCGCGGCGCCGAGTTCACAAGACCTGCGCGGGCGCAATTCTTCTCTGGCGTGTCGGCAGCGACAAGCAAAAAGAAAGGCCAGCCCACCCTGGGGTGAGCGTCTTTGCCACGACGGCCTCGGCGGCATCTCGCGCAGCGCTTGCCGGGGAGGCAGCGCGCGCGGGCGCTTTTTTCGCGACCGTGCGGCAGGGAAGCTTTCATGCCCGGGAGGCGCCGCAGGGGCTTGCCAGCGCCTTGGGTAACGCCCCGCCAATACGTCTCCCTCTAGAAGTCCGTGTCCTCTTCGAGCCTGCGCTGCTGGTGGCGCAGGTGTTGCCAGATCGCCAGGACCACGGAAAGCGCCGCGGCCAACAGAAGCCCGCCGGAAATCGGCCGCGTGAAGAAAAGCCAGGGATCGTTGTCGGTCATGATGGCACGGATCAGATTGAGTTCGATCTGGTCCCCGAGAATCAGGCCCAGAATCAGGGGTGCCAAGGGCATACCGACCTTGACCATGGCATAGCCGACCACGCCAAAGATCATCAGCACGTACACGCTTTGCATGGTGTTGTTGAGGGCGTAGGCGCCGAGCACGCAAAGCACCATGACGATCGGCGCCAGCACGGCCAGGCGCACGCTGGTGACGCGGATCATGATCGGCATAAACACCCAGCAAATGGCCAACATCAGCGGGTGGGCGAGAATGTAGGCGGCGTAGATGCCATAGGACAGCTGCGGCTGTTGCGAAATGAACAACGGTCCAGATTGGATGCCATGGATGGTCATGGCGCCCAGCATCACCGCGGTGACGGCATCACCGGGGATGCCGAAGGCCATGATCGTCATCAGCGAGCCGCTGACGTTGGCATTGTTGGAGGCTTCCGAGGCGATGATGCCCTCATGATGCCCCTTGCCGAAGCGCTCCGGTGTCTTGGAAAATTTCTTGGCCTGATCGTAGGCCATCACGCTCGAAGCGCTGCCACCGATCGCCGGCAGAATGCCGATGATGAGACCGACGACCGTCGCCCACAGCAACAGAAAGGGCTGCCGAAATATCTCCCAATTGACCTTCAGGTGGGAGAATTTCTCGAATCTTGCCTGCGCCAGCGTACTGCCCGCCTTCGGCGCCTGCGGCAGCTTCTCGATGTCGGTCATGATCTGGGCGAAGGCGAAGATGCCGATCAGCACGGGCAAGAATGGAAAGCCGCCGCCGATAAATTCCGAGCCGAAGGTAAAGCGGGGCACGCTGGCGATCGGATCCGTGCCGATCACCGTGACCAACAGGCCGATGGCCGTCGACAGCAAGCCTTTGACCAGCGAGGCCTCGGTCAGGCCCGCCACCATGGCCATCGCCAGCACGAACAGGGAGAAGTACTCCCACGGGCCGAATTCGAGCGCGATCGCCGCCAGCGGGCCGGTGACCAGCACCAGACAAAGGGCGCCGAGCAAGCCACCCCACACCGAGGCCCAGACGCCGAGCCAAATCGCCCGGCCCGGCTGGCCGTTGCGGGCCATGGGGAAGCCATCGAATGTGGTGGCAATGGAGGATGGCGAGCCCGGGATGCCGAGCAGACAACAGGTGATAAGGCCACCCGTGGAACCGCCAACATAGACGCCGGTCATGGCGGCGAGCCCGGCCAGCGGATCGAGACCGTAGGTGAAGGGCAGGATGACGATCACGGTCATGGTAATCGTCACGCCCGGCAGCGAGCCGCCCACCACGCCCACCAGCGTCCCCATGAACAGGGGCAGCAGATATTTCCATTGCAGGATGTCGATGATGCCGCCGGCCAACAGGTCGAACATGGCTACCAGCCCGTCCAGCTGCCGCGCGGCAGGAGCACCGCCAGGTATTCATTGAACACGAGATAGGTGACGGCCACCGTACCAAAGGCAACCGCCGCCTGGCGCAGCAGCGTCAAGGACGAGCCGGGCCGCTCCAACACCATTTGGAAAACGAACACGAAGAGGACGGTGGACATCCGAAACCCAAGCAGCGGTAAAAGACCGATATAGACGGCAATGGTCACGAAGGAGGTGGCGACGAGCCCATAGGCGCGCGTCGGGGCGAGCGCCGCCACGTCTGGCTCGGGTGTCGCGGCCTCGGGCGGCGGCGCTTGCCGCCGCTGCGCTAACAGGTCCTGCAGCACCAGCACGGCGCTCGTCAGCGCCATAAAGGTCAAGACGATGGCGGGATAGAAGCCCGGCCCGATCGGGACAATGGGCAGCCTTGGCAAACCGAACGCGTGGGGTAGCAACGCAAGACTGATCGCCAGACAGACGAGCCCAGCGATCCCATCCCGCCCCAGCCTCATTTCTTGAGCAACCCGAGATCGCCCATGATCGCCTTGTTCTCGGCATCGATCTTGTCGAGAAAAGCGCCATAGGCCTTGGGCTCGAGGTAAGCCACCACGGTGCCCTGCAACTTCATGGCGTCGGCAAAGGCCGGGTCTGCCGTTGCCCGCTTGCACGCCTCTGCCAGCTTGGCGCCTACGGGCTCGGGCGTACCCTTGGGCACCATCAAGCCGCGCACGACTTCATAGACGATATCGAGGCCAACTTGCTTGAGGGTCGGCACGTCAGGCATTTCCGGATTGCGCTGCTCGCTGGCGATGGCGAGAAACTTCAACTGCCCGGCCTCGACCTTGCCCTTCTGCGTCAGGTTGGAATCGGTAAGATCGACGTGGCCGCCCAGGATTGCATTCATGCGCGGCGCCAGGCCATCATAGGAGACGTACTTGAGCTTGATCCCCGCCGCCTTTTCGATCGAGGCGGGGAAGATGTGGCTGGTCGATCCGAGCGTGGCGCCGACCGAAATTTGGCCCGGCCGCTGCTTGGCGTCAGCGACAAATTCTTGCCAATTCTTCCAGGGCGTCTTGGGGCTCGCCGTCAGCACCGAAGATGTCGCCGATACGCGGCAGATCGGCTCGAAGTCCCGATAGGTGATGTCGGTAAGTCCGGCATAGTGCACGAGGTGGATGTAGTCGTGCACGGCATAGATGGTGTAGCCGTCGGCCGGCGAGCCTTTGGCTTCGCGCGCCCCGACCGTACCGGAGGCCCCACCGACGTTGGCAATCACCACCGGTTGTGCGAGCTGCTTTTGCAACAGCTGCGCCAGCGGGCGAAAGATGTTGTCGGTGTCACCTCCCGCGGCCCATGGCACGATCATCTTGACGGCGCGATCGGGGAACTCTGCACGCGCCGTGGCGGCTGCGCTCGCAAGCAGCAGGGCGGCGAGCAGGGAAACTGCGGCCTTCTTCACCTTGGGCTCTCCCTCTTGGACATTTTTTTTACCGGGTTGACTCAAGCGACACTAGCGCGCCCTTTCGCGACTAGGCAATGAGACCCTGTTTCGCAGACGCGGCTGCAGCTGGCGCGCCGTCATCGCCCGGGCCGCAAACGGCATGAATGCCACGGTCCCAGCGCGAGTGTGGCATCACGGGTTGACGTCGCAGGCATCTGGGCTGAGATTTGCAGGCGCAAGGCCCGAAGCTCGGCCGAGTCGGGGGCTATCGTGCGGGCGGTATCTTCTTCAGCGACGGCAGGGGCCATTCCTTCGCGGCTCAACTTTGCCCTGTGTGCGGGCTCGATCATGGTCTTGCTCGCACTGTTCCTGGTGCCGGCCGTGGCGCCGGCCCTGTTGCGGGCCGAGCACTGGGCCGCCGACTGGCGCACGGCCTTTCTATCGGATCGCTTGCCCGGTTCGCATGCGCGCGTGGCCATTATCCCGGTGACCGAGGATAGCCTGGCGGGGCTGCCCTACATTCTGCCGATCAATCGCGGCTATCTTGCCGACCTCGTCGCCGCCTTGGATCAGGCCGGGGCACTGGCGATCGGATTGGACTTCTACTTCGCCCGTGACACCGAACAGCCCTACGACGAGAAACTGACGGCTACCCTGAGGAGCACCAGAGCCAAAGTTGTGCTTGGCGCCTTCGAGGATGCCAGCCGCCCGGCACAACTTGCCAACCAGCTTCGCTTCATTGCCGAGAGTGGGGCGGCCGCCGGTTACATCGATCTCATACCCGAGGCCGATCACGTGGTGCGCTATCGCGCCCGCGCCCCCGGGACGCACGCGCGCTACCGGGACAGCTTCTCCACCGTGCTGGCGAGGGCGGCCGGTTGGGCGGGAACCACGCCGCCGGATCGCATTTCCTGGCTGCTGCCGCCCGGCGACGGGCGCAGCACCTTCGAAGAAATTCCCGCGCATCAATTCCTGGGCGCTGGGCCCGCGCAAAGAGCGGCGCTGACGAAGGATCGCATCATCATCATTGGCGGCAAGTTGTTCTCGCTCGATCGGCATTGGACGCCGCTGTCCTTGCGTACGGGCGAGGGCATGAGCGGCGTCGATATTCACGCCCAGATGGCCGCGGAGCTGCTCGACGGCAATCGCTCCTATGCTGAGCTCGACCGCTCGAGCGCCCAGATATTTTTGGGCATGCTCGCCGCGCTCGCCATTGTGCTGGGCGCCCGGTTCCAGGCGCGCGGTTACGATTTTCTCGATTGGCGGGTCGCGAGTTTCCTCGTCATTGCCCTCGACCTCGTCGTCTTTAGGTATTTCCATCTCATGCTGCCGTTCACCTTGGCCGCCGTGGCCTGGATCGCCGGCGTGACGGCGGGCACCCAGCTGCGCCGGGCAGTCGATTGGGCGCGTGCACAATGGCTCGGTGGCACATGACCCTCGGCCCTAGCAAACTTGGCTTGCTCGCCCTGGCCTGCGCTTCGCTTTTGCAGCCGCAAGCCGCCGCCGATGGGCTGGCGCGATCGGGCGCGCGTCTCGCGCAGCGCCTGAACCCGGCGCCCGTTCCCGGCGGATTGCCGGGGGTGGCGCCGACGCCGCTGCCCGCCCCGGCGCCGCTGCAGCCGCCGAGTGTGCCGTTGCCGCCACCACCCCTTGAGGTCGTGCCGCCCCCAGCGTCGCCGGCGCCCAAGGCACCGGAGGCGGGTGGCGCGGAGGGCTGCGACTGCCGCGTTGAGGTTGAGGTTCCCGTCTACGAGATGGGTCGCATCGTGCGCTGGCAGCGCGAGCCGCGGCTCCTCGGGCGTGATCCAAAATGTTGTCGAAAGTAACGAGCGTATCAATGTCCCATCGTTGCGAGGTAACCATGCGTCCCGCTTTGTTGTCTGTCTGCGTGCTGGCGGCTGCCGGCGCGGCGCCGGCAGCCGCGCTCGCCGCCGGCATGGATCCCGTGCCGCGCACGGCCCCATCGTTGTGGCACGAACCCGGGCTGCTGGCGCAGCGCCAACCGGGCGGTCTGCCGGGGAGGAGCGATAGCGACGAGGAGGGTCGCCCTGGCGCCAAACAGCTGCCCGGGGGGGCGCCGGACCGGGCCCAGCAACCTGCCGCGCCTGTCACACGCTCGTTGCAAAATCCCAAGCCAAGGGGGCGCTCCGACACCGGCCCGGAACCGACCGACGGCACCGACAAGAAGGCACCGCGGCGCTCGAAGAACGCGCCGGATAAAGGCAACTGAATCCAGCCACGCCACCGATCTTGCTTAGGGTTAACGAATACACTAGGGTTCGGGCGTTTATCCGCCATCTGCATTTTGCACGCCACGGGGGACGTCATGATGCTGCCGGTTAAGCCTATCGCTGTGTTTCCACTCAGCTTCGCCCTGGTTGCCGCGCTGCTTGCGCAGGCGCCAGCGGTCGAGGCCAAGACCCGCAACACCATTGGGACGATCATCGGTGTCGGCGCCGCTGGCGCCCTGCTGAACGAAGCCGCCAAGGCCATGGGGCAAAAGCCGACCAGGCCGGGACCGTCGGCACCCGGAGGGGCGAGCAATAGCGAGACGGGGAAGCGAAACGAAGACCCCGACGCCGGCGGGCGTGCCGCGCGCCAGCTTGCCGCCATCGAGGAGAACGCCGAGATCGAGCGGGCCAAGAAGATGGAGCTGGAGCGCAACGTCGATCTGGCAATCAAAGCCTTCATCGACAAGCTGATCGAATGGCACAACGCCATCAACACGGGCGACCGGGTGCGCTCGACGCGCGGCGAGCTCAACCAAGTTACCGCCGGACAGGTCAAGGCCTCCGTCGAAGAGGCCTATGACAAGGCCAACTTGCGCGAATTCGAAAAGTACAGCGGCGAGTTATGGACGCGCGACCGCTTGCTGGTACGCATCATGCGTTATGCCACCAAAAACCTTAGGCCCTACTACGAAGGCGTCGGTGCCAAGGGGCCGGGCATGGATGATCTCAAAGACCTGTTTCATAAGTCGGCACGCGAGGCCTTCTCGAAGGCCCTGGAAACGGGGGAGATCATCGGCGTTAGCAAGAGCTTCGACCGATTCATTCGCACCATCTACGAACATACAGACAATGCGAGCGAGAACCTCGCCACCCGCGGCATGGACGGTCAATACGAGCGGCTCACCAGCGTGGCAATCGACGTTGTCTGGCGCAACGACTTCGCCGACAGCGGCTCGACGTCGGTGGCCGACAGTGACGGCCTCGACCGCCAATTTCTCTTTCGCTATCGTTCGCGCCGCGCGCTCTACGATTGCCTGTCCGTGACCTATCCGCAGCTCATGCGCGGTGGCAGCGGCACCACAACCGCCGCCTTCACGAGCACGTCGCCGGCCCCGGCGGTGCAGCGCGGCAAGTTGAGCCCTGGGCCGCGCGCGCTCACGCAATCCGAGCAGGAATTGCTGGCCGGCAAGGTCCGCACGCACGTTGCCAACGTCTGTCAGGCAAGTGTGCCGACGATCCTGGCCAAGGCCAAGAGCGGCAATATCGGGCCGGTCTCTTCGCGCGAGGTTGGCATGCCGACCGGCGCCATCCCGGTCGGTGACCGGCGCTGAGGCCATTCGGCGGCCGTGAGCACAGTTTTTTCTCGGCGAAGCCAACAGCGCCATTGGGTGGGTTTGGTGTCTGGCCCTTGCGAGTTTGAGCGGCATGCGGGGACGGCATTATGTGCGCCGTTGCCGCCGCGCCAGAGCTTGGCGGTTCGAATGAGGCAGTCATGAACGGGGAGTTGCGTTTTTGGCGTTCACTCGGCGCCGTCTTGGGACTGGCGTTCGGCACGCTTCTCATGGCCACGGCAATGCCGGCACTGGCGGCGCGCCATGCCCTGCTTGTGGGGGTCGGCGACTACGACCAGAAAAACAACGGCATGGCGACGCTGAGCGCGCCGGCCTACGACGCCGAGGCACTGGCGCGCGTGCTGGGGCGGAGCACCTTCGGATTTCAGGTCGATGTGCTGGTCGACCAAGCCGCCAAGGACAAAGCCACGTTCGAGGCGGCGCTGCAAAAATTCCTAGCCCGCGTCAAACCGGGCGATGAAGTGCTGTTCTATTTTTCCGGCCACGGGGTCAATCTCGCCGACAGGGGCAACTTTTTCATCCTCCTCGATGCCAAGGACCAGGACGCCTACATCCGCGAGCAGCGCCGCAAGCCCGGCAGCGGCCGCGAACTCGATACTCAGGACAAGGAGAACAAGCGCTACGAACAGTACCTGACGGAGGCGGCACTGTCCGAGGTCGAGATTGAAAAGGCCATTAAGAACGCCGGGGCCGACGTCGTCATTATTGTTGCCGACGCCTGCCGTGTGCAGCTCGCCGGCGCCAAGGGGCTAATCCCCGTCAACGGGCTGCGGTTGCCGCCGGAACCAGCCAAGGGCACCTTCCGGTTCTATGCTTCCCGGCGCGGCCAGGTCTCCTACGACAGCCCGGAAAAGCCCGAACAGAAGAAGCCCGATCGTCCTGCACAAGCGGCAAAGAAGGACGACAGGAAGGAGCGTAAGGCTGTCAATTCCTTGTTTACCGACGTGCTGCTGGCGCAGCTGAGCGTGCCGCGGCAGGAGATCAACGTGCTCTTCTCGCGGGTCAAACTCGATGTACGCGATCTCGCCAAATCGCTCTACGGCAAAGAGCAGGTCCCTGACTATGATGACTCGCTCTCGACCCGCTTTTACTTCTGGAAGGGCGAGGATGTGCGCGACATCGAAGCGCTTTGCAGTACCGCTGACACGGAGCTCGATCGTCTGCGCCGCGGGGTAGCGGCGGGCAGCGTGTTTGCCGAGGACATCGAGCGCACGCGCAATGCGCTGGCACCCTGCAGCAGCGACAGCAAGAACTACATCGCAGAGATCAATGGCATCCTCAGGTTGCACGAGCAGGGCGGCGGCGGCTCGCTGTCCGGCCCGTCGCGCGACGGCACGCTCCCCGTCGACCTGAATGACCCGCTGCAGCGATGCGATGCGCTGGCCGCCTCCCCGCTCGATCAGAACCGGCCGCAGGGCTTCGCCGGCGTCGACCTACAAGCCGTGGCGATCGATGGACGCGCCAGCGAGGAACGGCGCCTGCCTGCGGTCGATCGGATCAGCCGGGCGATTGAGGCCTGCGACGTCGCGGTCAAAGAGCGCGGCCGCGTCGCCCGATACAAGTTCAATCTGGCCAGCGCGCATTACGCCATGGCGACGCTCGCCGACGGGCTGGCCAACAAAACCGAATCGCTGGTGCAGGCCTCGCGGCTTTTTCAGGACGCCGTCGACCTCGGTTATGCCGCTGCCTACAACGGCCTCGCCCTGATGATCGAGCATGGCGAATACCATGATCCGGCGGCCGGCAAGCAAATGCCGCGCAATCGCCAGAAGGCGCGTGAGCTTTTCCAACGCGGCGCCGACCTTGGCCACGTGCTCGCGCTCTATCACTTGGGTCTTGCCTACAAGAATGGTGGCCTCGGCCTTGACGACGAACTCAACGCCGAGACCATCGCGCTGCCCTACCGCGGCGCCGGCAAGGCCTTCCAGTACCTTTCCAAGGCCGCCGAATCCGGCTTCGTCCCGGCCATGATCGAGACGGCGCTCGCGTTGCGGGGTCAATGGGGGAACATTCCGCAGAACCCCAAGCGCGCCATCGAGCTGCTCGAGCTGGCCGCGGGCCGCGGCTCGTGGGAAGCCATGTATCAGCTCGGCAAATGCTACGACGAGGTGCCCGCGGTTCAGGACGCCAATGACGCAATCATCTGGTACGCGCGGGCCGCCGAGGCCGGTGACCGCCGTTCGCAGGAGCGCCTCGCCGAGATGTTGAATTCAGGGGAGGGCCTGCCCGCCGCGCAACGCGAGGCGGCGGGCCGCTACTGGCGCCTGGCCGCCGAGGGTGGGTCCACGGAAGCACAAATGCAGCTCGCCAACCTGCTTCGCGACGGCAAGCTGCCGTTCCGGCCCAAGCAGCACGGTCGGCCGGACAGCGGCGCGGAGGAAATTCGTCTCCTGTATGAAAGCGCCTTCGCGCGCGGCAAATCCTATGCGGGCTACGAACTGGCGCGGCTCTATCGTGCGGGATTTCCCAAGGATCGAGCATCCGAGGCGATCCCGAAGGACACCGAGGTCGCCGTCAATCTGCTATGGGAGACCATGGACCGGGTGCGTCAGGCGCGCCTCGACACGGCTGAGGCCTACCCCATGGTCGAGGTCTTTTCGGCCTTCGAACTCCTCAATATGCACGAGGCCGGCGAGGATAAGCGCAGCGACCGTAGCCAGCTCCTCAACGACGACCAAGTGGCCCAGCTCGCCACCGACTACGGCGATCACGCCACCCTGAAATGGCTGAACTTCAGAACCGCCGTCCTGCTGGCCAACGCCGACGCCGACATTTACTGCAACCGCGATGCCTTCAACCGGAACCTGGCGTTTTGGAGCTGGAAGCGCTCGATCCCACCGACCGAGCCGCAGTTCGACTGGTTCGAGCGCTTCTACCGCTGTCACGAGGTCGACCGAAGCAAAAAGGGCAGCACGCCGGCCGCGGCGGGCGAATTCCAAGGCCTCAAGCGAGTCCGCGAGTTCTATCGCAAGCAATACGAGGCCTGGTTGAAGGACGGCGAGGCGGCGGAACGCGGCAAGGGCAAGGCCAAGGAAAAGATCCAGTCCTTCACGGACAAGATCTCGCAATTGCTCGTCGATGGCGACAACCGGCGCAAGCGTTGAACGGCCGGGCGCGAGCGGCTTGGCCCGGGCGGGCGCGCCGCCCGGTTGGCCGAGCGGGCAGCAGCGTGCGGCCGGCGGCTGCCGCACGGGGTGGGCGCGCTGCGGTTAGATGCGACTTTGAGGAGCTGGCATGATTGTTGACGTGCGCACCTACACGCTGATCCCGCGCAAAATGCCAAAGTACCTTGAGCTTTTCGAGGCCCATGCCCTCCCGGTGATGCGACGGCACAACCTCGAGCTGATGGGCTACTACGTCAGCCAGATCGGTCCCCTAAACCAAGTCGTCCACCTATGGCGCTACGCCAGCCTTGCCGACCTGGAACAAAAGCGCGCCGCACGCGACGCCGATCCCGACTGGGCTGCTTTCTTGGCCCGCACCGAGGGCATGGTGCTGGTGCAAGACAACAAGATCATGCGCCCGGCCACGTTCTCGCCACCGCACTGACTTTGCTTGCAACCGGCGCCGGAGCAGCCTGCCCACCAGCCGTGGCTAGCGCGGTGTACCGTTGGCGTAGGGTTTGAGGGCCGCGTACATCACCTCGAAGGTGGGCGTCGGCACGCCCAACTCGCGCCCCAGCGCCACGACCTTGCCGGCAAGCCAGGGCAATTCGAGCCTGTTGCCGCGCATAAGATCCACGGCCATTGAGGGCAACATTTCCGCGGGAAAATTGCGCGTTGCCTGCAAGGCCTTGGCCTCGAGCTCCGGCGGCAACGCAATGCCGCGTGCGCGACCCACGGCGGCAACCTCGGCCACTCCCTTTTCGAACAGGGCAAAGACCTCCGGATCATCGCGCAGTTTGCCGAACGGCAGGCGCGTGAGCGCCACCACCGAACTATTGGTTGCAAGCAGGACGAACTTCTCCCACAGGGCGGTCAGAACGCTATTGCTGTTCACCGCTTCGAATTTGGCGGCTTCGCACAGCGACTGGAAGGTAGCGCCGCGCTGGCTGGGTCGGCCGTCGAGCTCGCCGAACACCAGGCGCATGAAGGTACCGGTCTGCCGGATCACGCCGGGTTCGGCAATGGTGGCGCTGATCTGCGCCACCCCGCCCATCACCGCCTCCTTGCCAAGAATGGGAATGAGCCGGTCACTGGCGTCGATGCCGTTCTGCAGCGGGATGACGGCCGTGTTCGGACCCACGATCGGGCGGATGGCGGCGCCGGCGCTTTCCACGTCCCACAACTTGACGCAGAACAGCACGAAATCCACCGCACCGATGCTCGCCGGGACATCGGTGGCGCTGACGGGGTTAAGATGCAGATCCCCGCGCGGGCTCACCAACGTGAGGCCACGCCGGTGCATCGCCGCCAAGTGGTCGCCGCGCGCCACGAAAGTCACATCACTTCCCGCCTTGGCCAGGGCTGCCCCGAAGGCAGCGCCAACGGCACCGGCACCAATCACTGCGATCCGCATGGAACCAATAGCCCTCCTTGAAAACCCCAGCCTGAAAGAATCCTGCCGACCGGAGCGGCTGCTGGCGACGCCCTGGTGGGGCAGGCCTGTGATTGCCGTCCTGGCGCCAGCCGGGTCCCGGGCTCAAGCCAGGCGCCAGGTTAGAGGTTGGCAAAAAGCCGCGCCAGCGTCATGACGTCCATGACCTGGCTGCGGCGTCGGCTGAAATGGCGTGGGGGTGGCGAGGGACCGCGGCTTGGGTCAGCTCAGCGAGCGTGCTCGAGGTTCGGCAGGCAGTTGCGATGGCCGGCTTCGAGGCAGGCTTCGATGCGGGCGCTGCTGCGGAGATGATCGATCAGCCAAAAGCCCGCGGCGATCAAGGCAACGATGATGAGGGTGGCGGCAAGGTTTTGCAGGGTGCGCCGGTGCTCGTCCTCATCCTCTAGGCGGCGCAGGGGATCGACGATTTCGGGTGCCTGCTGGCAGGCTTTTGGCTTGCGCGCGAACTGGATGATCTTGGCGCCCGCGGCTATTTGCTCGGCGGCCAACGACGGGTTTTCCTGATCCTTGCGCATGCTCTGCGCCCCAGAGTGTCGCGGCTTGGGCGACGGCCCAGCACCACTATTCCGCTGCCATTTGTCGCTGCGCGGGTTCCTCGACCGCTGGCGCGGGCTTGGCAAAGGCCGCGAGGAAGTTGGAGAAGCGATCGAGATAGACATAGATGACCGGCGTCGTGAAAAGCGTGAGCGCCTGGCTGACCAGCAACCCACCCACCATGGCGTACCCGAGCGGCTGGCGGATTTCGGCACCGTTGCCGGTGCCAAGCATGAGGGGCACGCCGCCCAGGAGGGCGGCAGCCGTCGTCATCATGATCGGACGAAAGCGCAGCAATGCCGCGCGGCGGATGGCTTCGACGGGGGAGATATGTTCACCCCGCTCGGTGGTAAGGGCGACGTCCACCATCATGATGCCGTTCTTCTTGACGATGCCGATCAGCAAGATCACGCCGATCATGGCGACCAAACTAAAGTCGAAACCGAACAGCATCAGGGTGGCGATCGCGCCGGCGCCGGCCGAAGGCAAGGTCGAGAGGATGGTCAGGGGGTGGATATAGCTCTCGTAAAGAATGCCGAGCACCAGGTAGACCACGAACAAGGCGGCAAGGATTAGCATCGGCACCGTGCGTAGCGACGCCTGGAACGCCTGGGCATTGCCTTGAAACGTGCCGATCAGGGAGGCCGGCATGCCCATATCCCTTTCCGCCTTTTGGATGGCGGCGGTGGCCGTCCCCAGGGAGCCGCCTTGTGCCAGGTTGAAGCTGATGGTGACGGCTGGGAACTGGCCCTGATGGCTGATCGACAGCGGTTTGGTTTCGCGCGTGGTCCATCTGGCGAAGCTAGCCAGCGGTACCTGTTGTCCGGTGCTCGGTGACTTGAGGTAAATCTTATCGAGGCTTGCCACCTCACCCTGCAGCTCGGGAAGAATTTCCATCACCACGTGGTAGCTGTTTTGCTGCGTGAAGTATTGGGCGACCTGGCGCTGGCCGAAGGCGTCGTAGAGCGTGTCGTCGATGAGCTGCGGGGTTATGCCGTAGCGCGAGGCCTGGTCGCGATCGATGGTCAAGGACAGCGACGTGCCTGACATCTGCTGATCGGTGGCAACGTCGCGCAGTTCGGGAATGCTCTTCAGCCGGGCCAGCACCTTTGGCGCCCACTGATTGAGTTCATCGATGTTGGCGTCCTGCAGGGTGTATTGGAATTGGGTGCGTGCCAGCCGTCCGCCGATATTGACGTCCTGGGAGGCCTGCAGAAACAGCCTGGCGCCTTCGACCTTTTCCAACTGGGGCCGCAGTCTGGCGATAACTTCTCCGGCGGAGGCATCGCGTTCCCGCCGCGGCTTGAGCGAGATGAAAAAGCGACCGTTGTTCAGGGTCGCGGTCGAGCCCCCGACGCCAAGCGACATAGCGTAGGTGGCGACGGCGGGATCCTTGCTGATGACCTCGCCCAGGGCCTCCTGCCGGCGCATCATTTCTGCGAACGAGACGTCCTGCCCCGCCTCGGAAATGCCGGTGATCATGCCGACATCCTGTTGCGGGAAGAAGCCCTTGGGGATGGCGATGAAGAGGTAGATGGTGCAGGCCAAGGTGCCGAGGAATACGCACAAGGTCACGAATTGGTGGCGCAGGACGGCATCGAGGCAGATCTCGTAGCCGCGCAGCATTTTTGCAAAGCCGCGCTCGGTGAATTGATAGAAGCGACCGTGCCGCTCCTCGCGTTTGCTGCGCAGGAAGCGGGAGGCCATCATCGGCGTCAGCGTGAGGGCAACAAAGGCCGACATGGCGATACACATCGTGGTGGTGACCGCGAATTCGCGGAACAGGCGGCCAATGATGCCGCCCAGAAACAACAATGGAATAAACACCGCGACGAGCGAGATGCTGATGGAAAGAATAGTAAAGGCGATCTCGCCCGCCCCTTTCATGGCGGCCTCATACGGCTTCATGCCCTCCTCGACATGCCGCACAATGTTCTCGAGCATGACGATGGCATCATCGACAATGAAGCCAACCGAGATCGTCAAGGCCATCAGGGAGATATTGTCGAGGCTGTAACCCAGCAAGTACATGAACGCACATGCGCCCAAGAGGGAGAGCGGGACCGTCACGCTGGGGATCATCGTTGCCCAGAAGGTTCGCAGAAAAACGAAGATGACGGCAACGACCAGGCCGATCGTCAGCAGCAAGGTGAACTGCACGTCCTCGACGGAAGCGCGAATTGTCTGGGTACGATCGCTCAAGATATCGACGTTGAGATTTGGTGGCATCGATGCGCGCAGCCGGGGCAGCTCGCTTTTGATGCGATCGACCGTGTCGATGACGTTGGCACCCGGCTGCTTGAAAACGACCAGGAACACCCCGCGTTGCCCCTGCGACCATGCGGCTTTTTTGGCATCCTCCGGCCCCGCGACCGCCCGGCCGATGTCGCGAACGCGCAGGGGCGCGCCGTTGCGATAGGCGATGATGACATCGTTCCAGGCGTCCGCGGCAGTCAACTGATCATTGGCGTAGATGGTATAGCTGCGGACTTGGCCGTCGATGCTCCCCTTCGGCGAATTGACGGTCGAAATCGCGAGTTGTGCACGCACGTCCTCCAGCGACAGGTTTTTCGCCACCAGTTTGGCCGGATCGAGCTGGATACGGATGGCGGGCTTCTGTTCGCCGCCGATGGTAACTTGGCCAACGCCGGAGATTTGACTGATTTGCTGGGCCAGCTTGGTATCGGCGTTGTCGTCGACATCGATCAGCGGCATGGTTTTCGATGTAGCCGACAGGAGCAAGATCGGTGAATCTGCCGGATTCACCTTGCGATAGGTCGGCGGCGACGGCAGGTCTTGCGGCAGCTGACCGCTGGCGGCATTGATGGCGGCCTGAATGTCGTTGGCCGCCGCGTCAATGTTGCGGTCGAGATCGAACTGCACCGTAATGCTGCTCGAACCAAGTCCGCTCGATGAGGTCGTCTGCGTCACGCCGGGGATTTGCGCAAAGGTGCGTTCCAGCGGTTGGGCGACCGAGGACGCCATGGTCTCGGCACTGGCGCCCGGTAGCTGGGCAGACACCTGAATGGTGGGGAAGTCAACCTTGGGGAGGGGGGCGACGGGAAGATTCTGATAGGCGACAACGCCGACGAAGAGAATGCCCACCATGACCAGCGATGTCGCGATGGGATAGCGTATGAATGGTGTCGAGATGCCGCCGTTCATGCCTAGTCGACCTTGTCATCGGCGCGCTTGTCCGCCGTCTGCCGACCTTGGCCGTCGACGATCTCGACCGGACCTCCGGCTTGCACGCGGTAGTGCCCCGAGGTGACGATTCGATCGCCGGCGGCCAGCCCGTCCTCCACCAGGGCTTGTCCGTCTTCGATCCGGTCAACCTTGAGATCTCTGAGCTGGGCCTTGCCGTCGGCGGTGACGACGTAGGCAAAAAGGCCGTTGGGTCCTCGTTGCACCGCGCTATCGGGCACCACAACAACATTTTTGATGGTTTTGATCAGCAATCGGGTGGAGACGGAGAGACCCGGCCAAAGCGCCCCGTTTTTGTTGTCGAAGATGGCCTTCAATTTTATGGTTCCGCTGGCGACGTCCACTTGGTTGTCGATCAGCTTCAGCGTGCCGTCAGCCAACCGCTTGTGCCCATCGGAGCTGAAGGCGGTGACCTGCAGGGCACCGGACTTCAGCGCCTCGGCAATCGCCGGCAAATCCTGTTCGGGTGCGGTGAAGATCACCGTGATCGGCTGCAGTTGGGTAATCGTCAGAATACCGTTCTGGTCGTTGGCATGCACAATGTTGCCGGCATCTACCAAGCGGAAGCCCGCCCGACCGTTAAGCGGGGATTTGATCGTGGTGTAGTCCAACTGAACTTTGGCGCTGGCGATGGCGGCCTGGTCGGCCTGGACCTGTGCCGTCAGACCGGCGACTTGCGCCGTGCGCTGATCGAGGAGCTGCTGGGTGGCGTTGCCCTGCTTGGATAGGATCGAGGTGCGTTGCAGGTCCTGCTTGGCGTTGGTCAGGCTGGCCTCGTCCTGACCGTGCTTGGCAATGGCCTGATCGAGCGCGGTTTGGAAGGGCGCCGGGTCGATCTGCACGAGGAGCTGGCCCTCATTAACCATCTGGCCCTCGTCGAAGGCGACCCGCTCGATTTGCCCGTCCACTCTGGAGCGCACGGTCACCGTATTTGTGGCCTGCACCGTACCCAAACCATTGAGGATCACCGGAAACGACTTGGTCTCGACAATGGCCGTATGCACGGGGGCAGCCTGGGGGGTTGCGCGCGCTCGCGCCTGCGACGGCGTGCCGCTGGCTGGCGCCAGCTGCCACCAGCCCCAGGCGGCCGCGGCCAAGGCCAACAGGAGCAGCAAGGCGAGCCACGCCGAGCGCGTCCTGAGCCGTTGCGTGGCCTGCGCCATTTAGGTTTTGTCCTTTTGCCAAAGCACCTGGTAAGGCGGCGGATGACAGACGGGCAGCAATGCCGCACTGGCGCGAGGGTTTTCTCTCGCTCCGCAGCTGGCCGGTCGATGCAAGACTAACGCTTGGGTTGGCAGTTCCCCGTCGCCGTTGACGGATTTGTGTCCACCGCCCCGCCGCGGTGTGCCGGGCCTATTGCGCCGATGGGAACGAGACCTGGGCGGCTACGCCACCCAGCACGGTTGGGGGAGGCAGCCGCGCTGGCCCCCTATCGGGGCGCATGCGACAAATCCTGCGCGTTTACCTTATGGGGCTCGTGCGCGCACGGCGCGCGCAGGCTTGCCGCGAGGCCGGCGGGCACCGGAAGCGGAAATGAGCCTCTTTACGACGATCATGTGAGCACGCCTTATGCGCGTGTGTCGCGGGGTCCGGTCAGCGGGAACTTTTGCGTGCGATCGGCCATTAAAAACGCGATCGGTCGTTAAAAAAAATTAATCCGACGCGCTCGGTCGCTTGGCCGTTGCCGCGTTCCCCAGGCTCGTGCGCGTTCGCCCATCTGTCTTGCCCAAGCGGCGAGCAACCCAAACTGAGGGCCCCAACTCTGGGCCCAAACTCTGGCCCCAAACTCTGGCCCCAAACTCTGGCCCCAAACTCTGGGCGATCACGTCTTGCAGGGCCAAGGGCGCTTGCAAAGGGACGCGGCAGCGAAATCCGGTTCCTGCTGATCATCACACGGTCACCCCTTATCTGATCGTCCGTGGCGCACCGGGCGTCATAGACTTTCTCCGGCGGGCATTCGACGCAGAGATTACGCATGCGCCCCTCAAGCGCCCCGACGGGACGATCATGCACGCTGAGGTCAAGATCGGTGATTCCCGCGTGATGATCGCCGAGGAGAGCCAGATGGCCAAAGCAGCGCCGGCATCGAACCTCTACGTTCCCGACGTCGATAGCGTATACCGTCAGGCCATCGAGGCCGGCGGTAAGACGATCATGGAGCCGATGGCATGTTTTATGGTGACCGTTCGGGCGGCGTGAAGGATCCCGCGGACAATAGCTGGATGATTGCCACGCACCAGGAAGACGTTGCGCCGCACGAACTCGCCAAGCGCGCCGAGAGCTTCTTCAGGCAGGCCGAGCAAAAAAAGCTGGCGTGAAGGTAGGGGCCAGGCATCTCGACGCCGCTCGCGAGCTTGGGGCGCCCTCCGGCGTGAGCGAACCCCGTTTCGGCGCTGAGGTTTGCGCCGTTCGCTCGAAGCCGAGCCGGTCACCGCTCCGCGCCATCCCACTCCGCCAGGTAGGATCTGGTCAAGGGCACGGTCGAAACGCGCTTGGCGAGCTGCGCCTGAAAGACCATCCAATTCAGCCGCCGATAACCGACCTCGCAGAGCTGGAGATAGAATTCCCACATGCGGCAGAAGCGCTCGTCATACAGCGCGCGTACTTTTTCACGATTGGCTTGGAACCTGCGATGCCATTGCTGGAGCGTTTCAGCATAGTGGAGGCGCAAGATCTCAAGGTCGGTGAGCCAAAGGCTTGCCCGCTCGACTGCCGCCAGGGTTTCTGAGAGCGACGGCACGTAGCCTCCGGGAAAGATGTACTTGATGAGCCAAGGAGAGGTGGCGCCAGGAGGCGCCATACGCCCAATCGAGTGCAGCAGGCAGACGCCATCATCGCTCAAAAGCTCACTCAGTTTGTGGAAGAATTCATCGTAGTGGCTGGCGCCGACATGCTCGAACATGCCGACGGAGACGATGCGATCGAAGCGCCCGCTTTCTTCACGATAGTCGAGCAATTTGAAGGTTGCCTTTTTTTCCAATCCGGCCGCCTTGGCGCGATCCTGAGAGACGCGGCACTGTTCCTCGGACAGGGTAAGGCCAAGGACGTCGACGCCGTGGGCGGTTACCAGATGCAGCGCCAATCCGCCAAAGCCGGACCCGATATCGAGCACACGCATGCCGGGTTCTAGCCGCAGCTTTGCGGCAACGCGCTTCTTTTTGTTCAATTGTGCCTGCTCCAGGCTGTCGCCCGGAGCTATGAAGTAAGCACACGAATATTGCAGGTCGCGGTCGAGAAACAGCTCAAAGAGGCTGCGCTTGAGATCGTAGTGGAAAGCCACATTGGCCTGTGCCTTGCCAACAACGTTGTTTTGATAGGTGCTGGGCAGGACTACCGCGTTGGCATCGTACAAACGCGGCATCAGGTTGCAGGCGAAGAAGTCGAGCACATCGTACAGACACCCGTCCTCGACCAGCAGGGAACCCTCCATATAGGCTTCGCCCAAATAGAGGTCCGGGACCACAAGCATCCGTCGCATGACCCGGTTGTCGGTGACCCTGATGCTAGCTTCCGGCCCCTTCGCCGCACCTTCGAAAACGTGGCGCTGGCCGTCGGGCGCGATAACCTTCAGTCGCCCCTGCCTGATCGTTTCCCTTACCAAGGCCTCCATGGGACTTCTCCTTGCGCGGAAAATCGTTGCTTGGGCCAAAATCGCGCTTTGCTTCCGCTGGCTGCCGCACCCGCCAAGGCACTATTGCAACGAGCTTTAGCGAAGAGATTATGGCGTCGGCTGCCGGCATCCCGTGCCATCCACGATTCCTTTGAGCCCGACCAGGCCCACGCGGCACGAACCGCGAGCGCCGGGGCGCACGGCCGGCATCCTCGCCCGCCCCACTGGCGGGAAAGGATTGGCTTTTTCCTCGCTTCACCCTAGGCGTTCGTGCCGTCCACAACCGCCGCGGCGCTTAGCGGCGCAAGGCGACCTTGGATGCCTTGCCGGAGGTGCTGTCTCCCGCCGTCGCCAAGTTGTCTCGCCAAGAACACGCAACCACTGGCAACACCAGGTGGGCAAGTCGAACGCGCGCGACTGCCGGCTGGGCGCTGGGATGAGGCGGCGAGGCTGCCCAGCATGAGCAACCCGCGCCAGCGTCATTTCAGGCCGTAACGCGCAAACTCCTGCGCGATCTCGAGGCTAATGGCATTGGCGGCGATGATATCGTCGTTGCCGCTCGCGTCGGCTTTCTTGGTCTTGGCCACGCCACGACCGTACAGCGCGTAGGGATTGTGCGGATCTCGTGTCAGGGCGGCGTTGTAGTCGACGATGGCGGCATCGAACTCGCCGGCTTTGAGATGAACGAAGCCGCGCGTTGCCAGGGTGGAGGCGTGATTGGGACGTAATTTGAGAGACTGATCACAATCCTGCAAGGCTTCGTCCACGAGGCCCAGGGTTGCCCGTGTCCAGCAGCGATTGTCTAGGGCCGTAGCGTTGCTGGGGTCCAGGTTGATGACCTGACTGTAGTCTTGAATGGCGCGGCGGTAGTCGCCCTTCCCAAAGAAAGCCGTTCCCCGGCTGGAAAACGCCTTGGCCAGGTTTTGCGGGCTCTCCCGCCCTGACTGAATCACGATCGTGCAGCCACCAATCTGAGCGTCGGCCGAAATGCCTTTTCCACCCGAGCAGCGGATCCAAGCGGGAGAGGACTGCCCGTGGGCAGACCCCGCAAGAAGCACAAGGACGACGGCCGGCACACCGAGCCTTGAAGCCAAGGCCCGCCGCGTCGTTGAGGCCTTCGCGAAATGCCCCGTGCCCCCGCCGGTCGGGCGAGCGGCCAAACCGATCAGTGCATAAGCCGAGGCAAGGAGACATCTGCGCCGACACATCGGCCATCCCGCAGTCCGCACGCGGCAACGATCGCACATCGTTTCAGGGCACCCCACCCCAGATCGGCCATGCTGAAAGGTCGACCCTTTCCCCTTCGGCCTTGCTGCTTGCCAAAGCGGTCGGCCGCTTCACCGGCGCGCCACTCCTCGCGCCGATTATGCCCGAGGCGAGCCAGAAGCGGCCGACACGGCTGGCCGCTTTGGCGCTGGGACCGCGGGCACCGATCGGCTTCCCCGAGCCCCTCTCGGCGCTTGACGCTTGCGGGCCGCTCAACGGGCAGCCGGGGCAACCAACCAGCGCAGCATACGAAAAAATCCGATGATGACCCCCATGTAAATTGGCACCAAGAAGCCGTAGAGCACTTTATCCGCGTCGAGGTGCGTCGGGGGCATGTTGCTCACCAGCGTGCGCAGTGGCGGCATGATCGCCGATACCAGCCAGACGCCGAGCGGATGCAGCGGTTTTAGAATTGTGTCGACGATCCATCCCGCTTCATCGATGTAGCGGGGATCAAGCGCCTTCCACAACAGCACCGTGGCGTGAGCGAGCACCCAAGCGATCGGTAGGGCCGGCGCACGCGCCGCGGACCACTTAAGCCAGGAAATCATCGTGCCAGGCCCTCAAGACGCGAGGCAAGTAGCAGACCTGCAAACATCATCAGCGAGAGCAGGGTGGAGATATTGATATCGCCAAATTCCTTGCTTTTCACGAGGCGCGGGGCGGCCTCCTGGGGCAGCGGGGCGGCGTCGCGGGCCCGGATCCAGCCTAGAAAGAATCCGGCAAACGACCGCGTCCGCCGCCAAATCTCGGCCGGGGCGCGCTGCCAGCCATATTTCAAGAAATAGACAATTATCACCAGCAAGGCGATCTGCAGCAGAGCGGAGACCCAACCGCTAACCAAGAACCAAACGAGCGCGAAGGCAACACCGAGAACAGTCGATATCACCCACCAAAGCCACGCAAGAATATCCATTGGGGCTCTCTAAGCGTTGTGGCAACGACTGGCGTATGGCGCATCCTAGGGCAAACTAGCCAACCCTGTGCCCTTTCGTGCGCGGATAATATTCGCTTCCGTAGTCATAGGTGAGTTCATCGCCGGCCTGGATGCCCTCCACTCCCGCGACGATCCAAACCTCGCCGCGCTCCCTCAGCAAGAAGCAGTTCGGGCGCCGTCGGTCATGATTGATCAAGGCGGCTCCATTGCCTTGATCAAACCCATCTAGATTGAGGCCGTCGCCGAGCTCCATGATGGCGGTCGCACCTTTTGCCACACGCTTTCCCGCCTCCTCGTCGTCAATCAGCGCCCCTTGGTAGCGAATGATCTTAGCGCCCCAGGGGATGTCCTTGACGGCGAAGACACCACGACCGGCAATGCGCGAGGCCTTTACCACCAACGGGTAGCAGGCCCTGAGTTTGGTCCTTCCGCTCCGCAAGGCCGCTCTCGCCGATCGGTGTGGTGGCCAGGCCGGCCGCGGTCAAGCGAGCGCGATCCTCCTGCCGCCGGCGGCGCCGAGCCGCATCGCCGGCGTCAAACCGGGGACCACACGCGCCCGCACCCTCAACTCTTTTTCCCGACGATCTCGTCCCACTTGTCGCCCAGGTCTTTCTTCAGCTGCTCGACCTTTTTTGTTGCTTCCTCTTTCATTTGCACGAACTTGGCGCGCGCGCTGGCATAGTCTGCGTCGCTGAGATCAAACGCCGTCAAAAAAGGGCATCCACCGGCGCTCACCTGCGGAGCGACGTAGCGCACGCGCGTCGTTCCCGGGCTGGCTCCAGCACCCATGCGCGCGATCGTGGCATCCTGATCCATGCGGCAGCTGCCGCCCTGGGGGATATGTTTAAGGTCGATCGCGACATATTTGCCGCCTTCGTTGAGCAAGGTCACCTCGAGGGTTCGCGGCATGAAGGCCAGCTCGGTGCCTTGATCGGTGGCTTGCGCGAGGGAAGGGCCCGCAAGCGCAACCGCGGCGACGGCTAAGACAAAGGCAATAATCCAGTTCGGCATGGGAGAAACTCCTCGATCGGGCGCGATCGGTCCAATAACGGCGATGCTTAGGCTCCTGTTCCCTTTTGGTCCACGCCCCCCTTGTGGGAGGCCCCCGACCGCGCGGGAAAGACATCGACGGGCAAGGATCTTGCGCGCCGCCGCGGCTTTATTTGGGTCTTGGTATTGCCCAAAGGATGCGCATGGAAGGATGCTTCTGGCCGCAACTTTGAGGAGCGCCGAGCAAACATGTCCCAGGCACGCAGCAGGCAGGTGCCGAAATTGCCCGCTGTGGATGAGCGCCCTCGAGACGGCCCCGGCCCGAGCCCGCTCAGGCCAGGAGATGGTGACAGTTTTCGCAGGCTGGTGGTGGCGGCCAGCGCCGGGGGCAGGGTCACCGCTGGAAAGCCTATCGGAGGACTGGGATGAGGCCCCTTGCCGCGATCGGGGAGTGCATGATCGAACTCAGCGAGCACCCGGATGGCCGCATCACGCGTGGCTTCGGCGGCGACACCCTGAATACGGCGGTCTATCTTGCCCGCCTCGGCATGCCGGTCGATTACATCACCGCCCTTGGGGACGACGCCTGGAGCGATGAGATGCTATCGGCGTGGCAAGCCGAGGGCGTGGGAACCGGCTCGGTAATCCGCAGCAAAGGGCGATTGCCGGGTCTATACATCATCCAGACGGACGCGGGCGGCGAGCGGCGCTTTTCTTACTGGCGAGATCGAGCTCCGGCACGCGATCTCTTCTCGTTGCCGGCAACGGCGTCTCTTTGCAACGCGCTCGCCCGCTTTGGCCACATTTACCTATCCGGGATATCCCTTTCACTGTATGGCCCTGACGGCCGCGCCGTGCTGTTGGATGCTCTGGCCAATGCGCAAAAGGCCGGCAGCAAGATCGTCTTCGACACCAACTTCCGTCCGCGCGGCTGGCCCGATCGCGAGGCGGCAATGGCTGCCTACGCCAGCCTGCTGCGCCTGGCCGACGTCGTGTTCGCTTCCGTTGAAGACCTCGGCTTACTGTTCGGAGCGAATGGCCAACGCATCCTGGAGCCGCATTGGCAACGCGCGGAAATTGTGCTGAAGCTGGACTACCCCGCCTGCCGCATCAGGTGCGAGGGAGAAATGATCGAGATCGCGGCGGAAGCGGTCCCCACGGTGGTCGACACGACGGCGGCGGGGGATAGCTTTGCGGCGGCCTATCTCGCGGCGCGTTTGACGGGATATGCTCCCGCTGCGGCCGCCCGAGCCGGGCATATCCTTGCGCGCGCGGTTGTGCAACATCGCGGCGCCATCATACCCCGCGAGGCCTGGCCCCGCAGGGAGTTGTCGGCGGTCGGCCTGAAGACAGGGATGACGGGTGATGTCGCCACGTGAACGCCTCACCGCAATTTTAAGCACCAACTGGTTGCTACCGGTCATTGCCATCGAGGATGCGAGCGCGGCCGTGCCTTTGGCGCAAGCCCTTGTCGCCGGTGGCGTGACGGCCCTTGAGGTGACGCTGCGCACCGACGCGGCGGCCGACGCCATTCGCCAGATCGTGCGGGAGGTGCCACAAGCAACCGTCGGCGTTGGAACGATCCGCTCGGCGGAGGACGTACAGCGCGCAGTGGATCTGGGAGCGAAGTTCGGCGTGTCGCCGGGGACCACGCCCAAGATCTACGCTGCTTGCGCCTCGACGAACCTGCCGCTGCTGCCGGGCACGGCAACGGCCTCGGAGATCCTGCTGGCGCTCGAGCATGGCTGCGAGATTGTCAAATTTTTTCCCGCCGTGCCGGCCGGTGGCATTGCGGCGATCAAGGCCCTGCGCGGACCGTTCCCAACGGTTCAATTCTGCCCGACGGGCGGCATCAACGAAGCCAACCTCTCGGACTGGTTGGACGTACCTGGGGTGGTCGCTGTGGGTGGATCCTGGCTTGCACCGGACGACAAGGTCAGGGCGCGTGATTGGAGCGGCATAACAGAAATTGCCCGCCGCAGCCGCGCCGCGACTGCACGCTAGCCCGCGACGTCCAGGCGGCCGCAGCCGCGCGCGATCGATGCGGGCCACCCGGTGCAGCCGCCCAGCGTCGCAGCAGCGGCCCGCCCTCACGCCTTGCGGCCTCAGCTGCTACTCAAGCCGGCCACGATTGGCATGCGCGCTGCCCGCACGGCGGGAAGCAGACCGCCGACCAACCCGACCACCAACGCCAACAGCACGGCCTGGCCGATCAAAGCCGGGCTGAGGCTGAAGCTAAAGACGACCTGAGTGAAGCTCGCACCGAGCGTGGAAGCACTGAAGCCGTCGAAGACGAGGCTGGTTGCGATGGTGCCGATGATGCCTCCAAGCGCCGCAAGCACCAGCGACTCGACCAGCGTGCCGATGAAGGCGGGAATGCCGCCGAAGCCAATGGCGCGCAAGGTCGCGATCTCCACCGCGCGCGCCGCCACCGAGCTGTACATGGTGTTGAGTGCACCCGCGAGCGCCCCGAGCGCCATGGTAATGGACAAGGGCCAGCCGAGCTTGTGAATGAGGTCGGAAGTCTGCGAGGCTTGCTCGGCAAAGTAGGCAGCCTCGGATTTGACGTCGAGCTTCAGGCGCGGATCCGCCTCCACGAAACGTTGCAATGCCTCGAGCGCAGCGGCCGACTGCAAGCGCGCGCGCACGGTTTGAAAGATATTATTGCGATTGAACAAGCTCTGCACCACCGGGAGATCGGCCCAAATCTCCGACTCGAACACGCTGCCGTTGGCTTCGAACACGCCAACCACCGTCCACCGACTGGTGGCGAAGGCGACGGTCTGGCCGATCTCGAGGCCCTGGAACTCGCGCAAGAGCGCGCGACCGACAACGATCTCGTTGGCCCCCGGGTTGAACATGCGACCCTCGACGATCTTGATGCCCCTGCGCACCGCGGCGCCCTCCTTGCCGATACCGCGCAAGGGCAGGTTCGCCTTGGTCTGGCTCGAACGCTTGAGGCCGTCCACCACCAGGTAGAGTTCGGCTGATACCAACGGTTTGCCATCCGAGCCGCGGCCGATGCCCGGCCCTTCCTCGATCAGGCGCACCTGTTCGCGCGAGACGGTGCTGTTGATCTCGGCCTGCGATCCACCGCGCAAAATGATCGCCACATCATCGGCGCCCGAGCTGGTGAGCGTGTGTTGAAAGCCATTGGCCATTGCCAGGAAGGACAGCAGCACGACAACCACCAGGGCAACGGCGACGACGGTCGAAAGTGAGAGCCAAAAACGCTGCGGAATGCTCTTGAGATTGATGAGCGTGACGGCAGCGACCTGCAGGAAGAAGGGGCGCATGTGCTAGCTCCGACCCAACGCGGTGGCGATCTTGAGGCGCATGCCAGTGATGGCGGGGATCAGCCCGGTGGCGAGGCCGAAGCCAAGCATCAATAAAACTGCATTGAGGGCAATGCCGGGCGTGACCGCAAAGCCCGGAACGAAATTTCCGACACTGGTTTCCATGGCGGCCGCGAACAGGGCTGCAAGGGCAATTCCGGGCAGACCGCCGAGCAACGCTAGCAGCACGGCTTCGCCCAGTATCAGGCGCACGATGCGTCCGCCAGAAAAGCCCAGCGTCTTTAGCACGCCAATTTCGCGGGTGCGCTCGCGCACGGCCATCACCATGGTATTGCCGACGATCATCAGGATGGTGGCGAAGGCGGCCCCGACGACGAGCGCCACGATCAAGGCTATGTTCCCGAGTTGGGCGGCGAACGCCTTATTGAACGCCTTCTCCGTGTCGGTCGAGGTCTCGTAGAGGGAGTTGGCGAACATTTGGTCGATGGCTTTGGCCAGGCGATCGTTTTCCGATGGCGAGGACGTATTGAGCGCCATCCAACCGATCAGGTCGCGTCCCAAATTTTGCGTCTCGTTGAAATATTCATACTGGAGGACCATGAAATTTGTATCGACGTTGGGTTTGCGCGCCAGGAAGGTACCCACGATCGTGAAATCCCAGGTACGCGAGCCGTTCTTTTGCGTGAAGATGTTGCTCATGATCGGCACCCGATCGCCAAGCTTCCACCCCCACTTCTTCAGCATGGCCTCGCCCACCAGGACGCCGGTGCGCTCGCGGCTGAACGCCTGGCGGGCATCGGCTGCGACCTCGATTTGGTCTTGGTAGACCTGCAGGTAGCTGTCTGGCTCAACGGCCATCACGATCAGGAAGTTCTTGGGCTCCTGGTAGTATCCGCCGAACCAGTTGAAATGCGTTACCTGCCGCACGCCGCCGATCGCGCGCACGCGGTTGACGTAGGCGATCGGCAGAGGTTGCGTAAAATTTATCTTGTTGACGACCATGAGGCGGTCGGCCGCAGCAACGTCTTCGCCCGCGTTGAACGCGCGCTCGAATCCCGCCAGCACGCCAAAGATCAAGAAGGCGATCAAGATTGAAAAAAGCATGAGGATGGCGCGCAGCTTCTTGCGGAACAGGTTCTTCCGGATCAGCATGAGGTCGTTCATGCTGCGAGTTCCTTCTCGACGAAGCGACCCTTGTCGAGGTGCAGCGTGCGGCGCGCATACCTGGCCGCCGCGGGGTCGTGCGTGACCATGACAATGGTCTTACCGAGGTCGCGATTGAGCGCCTGCAGGGTGGCGAGGATTTCGTCCGCCGTCGTGCGGTCGAGGTCGCCGGTGGGCTCGTCGCACAACAGCAGGCGGGGATCGGAGACGATGGCCCGCGCGATGGCCACCCGCTGCTGCTGGCCTCCCGACATTTCACGGGGATAGTGCTTCGCCCGGTCGGCAAGCTTGACAATTTCGAGCGCCGTCTCCAGGTGCTGGCGGCGTTGCAACTTGCCCAAGCTGGTCAGCAATAGCGGCAGCTCGACGTTTTGCGCCGCCGTTAGCATCGGCATCAGATTGTAGAATTGGAAAATGAAACCGATATTGGCGGCCCGCCAGCGTGCGAGATCGCTTTCGCTGCGTCGATCGATCCGCTCCCCGGCAACGTAGATCTCGCCGACATCGGGTCGATCGATGCCGCCAAGGAGGTTGAGCAGCGTCGTCTT